>WNGQ01001708.1_pt1 | contig 36029 bp, 34 predicted proteins | sample 5407661 | NCBI WGS metagenome assembly WNGQ01 (sample SAMN13153382, study PRJNA577476) | soil metagenome | isolation source: 60 cm soil or saprolite under Garry oak tree replicate 2 | place: USA:California | collected 2016-06-15 | reverse complement strand
GCAGCGGCCGGGTGATCGCCGGACGCAGTGGCCCGGCCGGCGCCTTCGTCTCTGCCGTCAATCCAATCCCCCCGTCCGCGGTACCTTACCGCACCGGGTCAGGCTGGCCCGTCCTCGCGCCGGGCGAGGATGGCGGCGATGTCGGCCGGGGACATGCCGTGCAGGTGTAGGTAGACCTCTGGCGCGCGCCCGATCGCGGGGTGCGGCTCTGGGAGCGGCCGAGCGGCCCGCGCCAGCTTGTGGGAACACGGACACATGGCGGCGCGGGCCGCGTCTGCCTGCGAGCGGCGAGCACCGGTCGGGCCCGCGCACGGTGGTCAATCTCGCGCTCGCCGCGCTCGGCACCCACCTCGACACCAGCTACCGGAGGGAAGGTGTTACCGTGTCCCGCCTCGGCACAGCTATACGCCGGGCCGCAGCAGCGGCCTTCGCCGGCGCCGTGATCCTCGCGATGTTCGGGCTGATCGTCCTGGCCCAATGGCAGCACGAAAAACAGGACGCGATACTGACCGCCAGCGGCGCGGCGGGTATCGTTGTCTCCCCCAACACGCGCCTGGGCGTCACCGCCCAGGGAACTGGCGCTGGTGGTGACGCCGGCTTTGACCTGGTCTGGCGACTCGGCGCCCACCCGAAACTGCTCGCCCATTTCACAGGTGGGGCGCCGGTCGCGTTCGCCCCCGGCAGCCAGACCGTGCTCGCTGCCGCCCTCACCGGCGTCACGGAGTGGTCTTTGGCCGACCCGGCCAGGCCCGCGCGGATCGCCACGATGCCCGGCCGCCGGTAGCCCGGGCCGTTGACACCCGACCGACGTAACATCCGCGGCCGGGCCACCACCCGCCCGGACGATGCTGCCGCTACGGTCACGATCACCACGGGGGGGAGCTTGCCGCAGGCACGTCACGGCGATCGCACCCACCGTCTGTCTCGGGCACGTCATCCCGGCCGGAGCGGCCGGCCAGGTCTCTTCGGTATCCACACCACCTGGCCGCCCACGTCTCGGCCACCGGCTACCCGCTGTTCGTGAACGGCCAGGAGTACGGCGGCGGGAGCCCTTGATCAGGCACCCGTCCTGCGCTCGCTGGTGAGGGGCATGCCTGGGCGCTCGGCTCGAGCCGCGGCGCGCCTTAGCAGGCCGCGGGCTGCTGCCTCTCGTGCTCGCGCATGATTTGCCTGGCCTGCCGCACTGTCGGGGTATAGCGGAGCCGCGCCGGGATCCGGCGCGTTGCCTGGTAGAGCCCCCGCAACGCTGTGGTGGTCGCGAGGTCGGTGACCGGGCTCCCGGGTGCCCCGTACAGTTTCCTGGCCCAGCGTGGCAGTGTCGCGAAGGCCAGGGTGTTCAGGGCCGGGGTGACGAGCTTCAGCGGGACCAGCGCGGGTGGGAAGGGCGGGTTGAACGACATCCGGAGGCTCATCTTCGCCTCGTCGCAGGCGCGTGCCCGCTCCCGCGCCTCGTCGTAGTAGGCGTCGAGCTCGGCGACTGAGGCCGGCACGCCCTCCGGGTCGAGCCCGACCAGGGCGGCTGACCGGCGCTGCTCGTCCACGAAGTCATCGAGCCGGTCTGGCGGGGCGTCCATGCCGCAGCGCCGGCAGATATCGACGTAGGAATCGACCTCCGTGCAGTGCACCCACAGCAACTGCTCGGGCTCGTCGAGGCGGAATACGGCGCCATCTGCGTCGACGCCGGTCAGCGAGGCATGGATCTTGCGCACCCGGCGTCCGGTCCGCTCGGCCTCCTCCGTACTCCCGTAGGTGCGGGTACGGACGAATTCGGTTGTGCGGACGAACCGTCCCCATGCCTCATGGCGGTGCACCAGAGCCGAGTTCTGCCAGGTGCCGCGCATCGTCCTGGGGTCGAGTGCCTGAAGGTAGAGCGCACGGATCCCGGCCACCCACAAGACCGGCTCGCCCATCAGGTGCCAGGTCGCCGATCCCGGCCCGAACAGCCCTACGTCGTCCATCGATTCGCTGCCTTCCTGACTGCCGCGGCTGCGGCTAATCTCATCGGCCGGCCCCGGCCCGCCATGGGCCTGACCGGATGCCGGGGTGCGGGGCGCCCGGCGTCTGGGCCTGGCTCCCGCCGCGGGCGCGGCGAGCGGTGGCGCTTGCGCGCCGCGGGCTTGGGCCGGCCGGGGTGCGCGGCCAGCAGCATCATGGCGATCATGCGCCGTCCGGGCCGGAGACCCGCCGCCGGTACCATCAGCCCGTCATAGTCATAGTCATGGGGATGGCCATCACCATCGGCGTCGCCGGGCAGGTCGCCGCGGGGCAGCCCGCCGTGGGCTGCGGACAGGATGGCGGACATAACTACTAACACGGATAGTAAATGTGTCTTGTTCACCACGCGACCGCAAGAGACGGCGGTTACGGGACGCCCGCGGCAATCCGGCACCTGGCACGCCGGTTGCGGGCGTGCTCATGCCAGCGCAACCAGTCGGGTGACCAGGCATCTGATCTGAAGCCACGACGAAGCTGCCGCCCGGCCCATGCAAGGGGCCCGAACAGATACAGGGCCCGCCGGCCGGGGAGTTCTGGCATTTCGCGTGAACCGGCGGCGTATTCTATCCGTGATAGTAATAAGTAGCGGCGGGAGCACCCGCCAGGGCGACCACGTCCGGGAGCCGATGATGCGTCAGTTGGGTGAGCTGGAAGCTGTGATCATGGACCGGTTGTGGGAGTGGGGCAGGCCGGCGCTGGTCCGCGAGATGGTCGATGATCTGCGCCCTGACCGGCCGCTCGCCTATACCACCGTGATGACGGTGATGGAGAACCTGCACCGCAAGGGGTGGCTGCGGCGGGAGCGGGACGGCCGTGCGTGGCGTTATGAGCCCACCGGCTCCCGTTCCGGGTATACCGCGGCGCTGATGAACGACGCGCTGGGCACCAGCGCGGACCGGCGCACGGCGCTCGCGCATTTCGTGCTCCAGATGAGCCCGCACGACGCTGCGCTGCTGCAGCAGGCGCTCGATCAGGCGCGCGGCGAGCCTGAGGCTGGCGAGGCTCAGTGACCGTCGCGGCGGTGCTGCTGGCGTACGCGGCCTGCGCCGGCACGCTGGGCGCGGCGATGCTTCGCCGGGCCGGGTGGACGGCCCGGGCGCCGCTGCTGGCGATCGTCACCTACCTGACCGCCGGATGGTCCGTCGTTGCCGCACTCGGGCTGGCCGGCCTGACGCTGGCGGTCCATGCAACCGCCCTCGGCGGCGGGCTCAGTCACCTGATCGGTGCCTGCGTGCTGCGGCTGCGCGCCGAGTACGCCACCCCGGGGGGCGCCACCGTGGCCGGGCTCGGCCTCACCCTGGCCGGCGCTGTCCTGGCCCGGACCGCGGTCACCGCCACGACCCACTTGCGCGCAGTCGGGCGGCAGGCGCTGCGGCACGCGCAAACGGCCCGGCTGGCCGGGCATCCCGAGCCGGCCCTAGGGGCCGTGCTGCTGGACCATCCTCAGCCCGCCGCCTACTGCGTGGCCGGCCGGCACCCGACGGTAGTGCTGACCACCGGCGCGGTGGCGGCGCTGGATCCCGCCCAGCTGGACGCGGTCCTCGCGCACGAGCGAGCTCACCTAGCCGGCCACCACCACCTGCTACTGGCCATGGCCAGGATCGGCCGCCAGGTCCTTCCCTTCATCCCGCTGATGCGGGACGCAGACGCCCAGGTAGCGCGGCTGGTCGAGTTGCACGCCGACGACGCGGCAACACAAGCGTGCGATCCCGGGCCGCTGGCCGCCGCCCTCGTCGTGCTGGCCACGGCCGCCAGTCCCGCGCCGGCCCTCGCCGCGCCGACCCTGGCCGCGGCTGTCACCGACACGGTGCAGCGGATACACCGGCTGCTTGGCCCGGCCGAGCCGCTCGGCCCGGTCCGCCGGCAAATGCTGCGCGCCACGGTCGCCGTGCTCGCGCTGATCCCCCTGCTGCTCGCGCTGGCCCCCGCCATCGCGGCGCTCGCGCTGGGACGGGTCCCGCCCGCCTAGACCTCGCCTAGACCCGGCGTGACCAGGGCCCCTGGTGAACCGGGCATATCTCCTATCCGTATTAGTGGCAAGAGCGGCTTCACCGGCCGCTGCGCCCGCCAGAGGGCCCGGACACCGGGCCAATGGCGCGGCGACACGCCAGCGCGCCTGGCCAGCAAAGGAGAAGCCCCGTGATGACAACAACGCCGGGCATTCACCCCGTGCCCACTGGCAGCTGGCGGATCGATCCGGGGTGCTCGCAGGCGTCGTTCACCGCGCGGTTCGCTGGCCGGCCAGTGCGGGGACGCCTGCCCCTGACCGGCGGGGTGCTCGTCAAGCAGCCGATCGGGGATTCGGCAGCGCGGCTGGTCGCCAGGGCGAGCGCGGTGAGCACCGGGTCCGCGGTGCTTGACCGGCTGCTCACCGGGCCCGGCTTCCTGGACGCCGGCGTCTTCCCGGACATCAGCTTCCGGTCCGAGCTGCTGGTCTGTGTCCCGGCCGGATGGCAGGCGGTAGGCCAGCTGCAGGTCAAGGGAACCAAGCACGCGCTGGCCTGCCTGCTCGAGGTCGTCCAGGCGCACTGGCGTGACCCGCGGCCGGACGGCCCGCCCCGCATGACCATCGCCAGCCGGTGGGTGCTCGACTCCCGGTGGGTAACCAGCCGGCGCATCCCGGCACTGAGCCGCCGCATCGCCATGACGTGCTCGGCTGCGCTCGAGCCAGCCGTGTGATCCGGGCACCGAACCGGGACACGCAGCCTCCGATGCCCGGTCGCTGCGGGCCCGTGAGTCCGGTCAGCCGCAGGCTGGCCGCGCATGTCGCCCGGCCATGTAGCTGACGGCCGCGGCGTGCCGGACGCCGCCGGCGGCGCTGCGCTGATGACCGCGGCCGCAGCGTACTGAACATTCTCTCTCTACTATCCGTGTTAGTAGTTGACGCCGGCATGCGCAGCGCGCCGCGGCCTGGACGCTACGACACGGGTCACGGCTGTTTCGCCGGCCCATCGGCGATCCCCGCCGGATCATCCGGGCCTGGGCCGACCGGCTAGGCTCGCTGCGGCTGACCCCGTCTGGCTGGACCATGGTGACCGGCCTGGCCCTGGCCAACTGGCTCGCGGATGTGGCCGTCCTGGCCGTGAGCAGCCACGCCGTCGGCGCGGCCGTGCCCTGGCATGTCATCCTGCTGGTCTACGGCTCGGGAATCGCCGCGCAAAGCCTCAACATCACATCCGGCGGGCTCGGGGTCGTCGAGGGGACACTCTGCCTGACCCTGGTAGCCGCCGGGCTGCCGGCCACCCAGGCCCTGGCGGCGGTCCTGCTGTACCGTCTCGTCAGTTTCTGGCTGGTTGCATTCGCCGGGTGGCTGATCTTCCTCTGGCTGCGACATCAGCGCCCAGCCGATGCGAAACCACCAGCGCGTGAACTCTGCCATCCCCGGGCCAGGCGGGCCGGTCAGCGCAGCGGCACGGTGGCATGAGGACGGCAGCCGGCCCCGGAGATGAGCCTGCCGAGCCGCCGACGTGGTCGCCGATGCGATAGTTGGGTTCGTGGTGGCGCCACCCGAAGAGCCGAACGGCCCCCCGGACTGCCTGGCTCAGCGGGAGCCTGCTCGGCCAACGGACCACCGCATGGACAAGGGCGACGCTCCCCCGCGCCTCGCCGACCGGCACACTGTTTGAGCGCCGCCGCAGATGAACAGTTACCTCACCTGAACAAACGGGGCATTGCGGCCGTCTCCCTCGGCGCGGGGCGGGTCCGCGACCGCGCTGCCGGTAGCCTGGAGGCGTTCGAACACCAGCCGCACCGCCATCGAGCCTTCCCCGATTGCGGTCGCGGTGCGCTTGATGGACCCGCTGCGCACGTCGCCGACGGCGAAGACTCCCGGCCGGCTGGTCTCCAGGAACAGCGGCATCCGGCCGGCGTCGCCGAGCTGAGCTTGCGGGATGTTGCTGCCGGTGAGCAGGAACCCGCGAGTGTCCTCGGCGAGCTGGCCCGCCAGCCAGCCGGTGGCCGGCTGTGCGCCGATGAAAACGAACAGGCCCCGGACCGCCAGTGCCGACCTCTGCTGCCGGCCGGTATCCAGCAGCTCCACGCCTTCCAGCTGATCTTTCCCGAGCAGCGCGGTGACGTGCGTTCGGGGCGTGACGATAATGCGGGGGGTTCCGCTCGATCTGGCCGGTCAGGTAGCGCGACATGGAGGTCCCAAGCGTCTCGCCCCGGATGATGACGTGAACTTCGGCGCTGCTACGGCTCAGGAACAGCGCGGCCTGGCCGGCGGAGTTGCCGCCGCCCACAATGGCGACCGGGCCGCCGCGGCAGGCCTGGGCCTCCATCTGGGTGGCCGCGTAGTAGACGCCGACGCCCTCGAACTCGGCCAGCCGGCCCAGCGGCAGCCGGTTGTAGCGTGCCCCGGTGGCGGTGATGACCGACTTGGCGGTGATCGCATCGCCGTCGTCGAAGCTGACCCGGTGGACGCAGGCCTCCGATGACAGCGACACCGCTTTGGAGGCCAGCTTGATGCGCACGCCGAACTTCTGCGCCTGCAAGGTCGCGCGCGCCGCCAGCTCCTCCCCGGACAGGCCCGCGGGGAAGCCCAGGTAGTTCTCGATCCGGGACGACGTTCCCGCCTGGCCGCCCAGCGCGGTGTCCTCGGCCAGGACCGTCGCCATCCCGTCGGACGCCCCGTACACGGCGGCCGCCAGGCCGGCCGGGCCCGCTCCCACCAGCAGGTCGCACACGCCGGACAGATCGGTGTCGCCCGGGCCGGACATGCCCAGCGCGCCGAGCAGCTCACGGCTGCCGGGGTTCCTCAGCAGCGGCCCGCCAGGCACCACGACGATCGGCAGGTCCCCGACGGGCACATCCAGCGCCCGGAGCATTGTCTCGGCTTCGGGTGATCCTTCCAGCTCCAGCCACGTCGATGCCAGCCGGTTGCGCGCCAGGACCTCCAGCAGCCGCCGGGTGCCGGCATCAAACCGGGATCCGATCAGCGTCAGGCCCGAGCCCAGGCGCGTCAAGATCGAGTGCCGGAGCAGGAACGTCCGCAGGATCAGCTCGCTGAGACCGAGCTCCTGCGCCATGATCACCCGCACCTGCTGCACGGGAACCCGCAGCACCCGCCCGGCCGTGCCCGCCACCGCGCTCAGGTAAGCCCGCTGGCCGGTGAGCAGGCCGATCTCGCCAAGGAACTGCGACCTGCGGTAAGTATTGATAACCCGCTCGTCCGGCTGACCGCGGCGCTCGATGATCCGCGCCTCGCCGGCCAGCACCGCGATCAGGTCATATGTCACGTCCCCGTCGGCAAACAGCACTTCTCCCGCGGCCATGTCGTGCTCACTGCCGTACCTGCGCAGCACCTCAAGCTGCGCCACGTCCAGGACCGGGTTGCGCCCGGCCAGAGACTGCTGCGAAGCTCCCCCGCTGCTCTCGGCAGCGGAGCGCGGAGAAGATCCAGTTCCGTCAGTGCCCTCGGGGCCGCCTGCGCGCTGCCTCATCGCGGTCCGGCCACCTCCTCCGAAAGAGAACCGCCGGCGGCCCCTGGCCCACAGGGGCCGCCGACCCCGGCCGGATACGCGCACCCGGGGCTATACGCGCACCCGGGGCTGAGTTTGTCTGTCGTGCCCATGTGATCTTCCCTGCTAGGAACCGGATCCAAGTGTGGCTTGCCCAGACTAACCACGAGGCCCGGCTTGCCTGGATAGCCAGGGGATCCGGTGGGCCAGGACGCCGGGATTCGGCATGCAGGGCCGCCTGACCTGCTCGTCGGCGCTGGCTGGCTCAGTGCGGTGGCAGCGCCTTGCGGGCATACAGCCTGATGTGCGGGCCGAACTGGGTGACGCGGACGAAGTGGGCGTGGAAATAGGCGGTGAGCGCTGGTGTCCAGGGGATCCGGCGATGATTCCGCGGGGAGAGCCACACATAGTCGGCGTGCTCGAACGCCGAGCGCCATAGCGCGGCCACGGCGGGCACGCTGCCTGCGCCGGTCCTTCCGGTCCGTCCGCCGGACAGGGCAAGGTTGGTGCCTCTGCCGTCGTCTACCGTCGGGCAGCCCGGCACGTCGCTAACGAAGCGGTTGGCGGCGATCGTGTAGGACACCTGGTCGGTGAGCACGCAGGCGCCTGGCGGGATCACCTGCGCGGCGTCAGGAACATTCGCCGGCGGTATCCGGGGCCGCACCCGGGCCTCGTGGATGGCCTGGTCAAGGCTAGCGACCATGATCGCCAGCACGGCCACGCCCGAGATGGCCCACCGTATCTCCTGGCGAATCCCCGGCCGGCCGGCCGACGGGCCGACGGCGGACATCAGCCGGGACACCGGCAGGGCGATGGCCAGGGCGAAGAACGGCGCGAGGAATCCAGAGAAGTGGTAGTGGAACTGCTTGGGCCACAAGAACATCGCCACCACCAGGGTGGCCGTCGCCAGGGCGAACCACTCCAGCGCCGGTGGCGGGCGCCTTGTCAGCATGGACGCCAGGGCGCAGGTGAGAATCACCAGCGCGACGATGACCACGGCAGCGGCGAACACGATGCCGTGCCTGAGCCCGTGCAGCTGGGTGAGCCCGCTCATCTGCTGGATGCGATACCAGAACGGGATCGGCTGCGCGCCGACCCTGGATCCGACCTGAGCCGTGATCACGCTGTCATAAAAGCTCCGGGGGGCGAGGGCGAAGAAAGGCAGGACCGGGATCAGGAACCCGGCGGCCACCCCGCCCGCATAAGCCCCGGCCAGCCTGGGCCTGGGCAGGCTGAGGGCGAAAACCACCAGCACTGGGACGATCGCCCAGGCCTCCACCGCACCCCCGAACCCGAACGCGATACCGCCCCAGAACAGCCGGCGCCCGCCGGCCAGGTGATCGCGGTCGAACACGGCCACCGCACCGATCAGGCAGAACAACACCAGCCACGGCTCCACCAGAACGGTATGCGCCGCCGCCACGCTGTCCGGATACACCGCCAGCAGCCCGCACGCCAGGACGGCGGCAAGCACCCCCCGGTGGCGGACCAGGAGCCCGGTTAGGGGGACGCCCGCCCCACTCGCAAGGACGGTAACGATCCGCCCGATCGCCAGCGCCCAGGCAGTGCCCGTCACCTTTGCCAGCAGCGCGAACGGGACCATCAGCAGCGTGATCCCCGGCGGCTGCACGAAGACAAAGTCGCGGTATGGCACCACCCCGCGCACCAGGCGCACGGCACTGCCGAAATACGACCCATCGTCATACTCGGTCACGCCCAGCAGGTGGGTAGGCCGGAAAAGCCAGTAAAACCGCAGGCCCAGCGCTAGCAGCGTGGCTGCCGCGATGACCACGTTCACCGGACTGAGCCACGCGCCCAGCTCCCGCCTGCGCCCGGCGGCCTCCCTGATTGGCCGGCTATCCGGGCGGTTCCGGACAAAACTAGGTGAAATCCTTGCGGCCAATGAAACCAGCGTGCCTGTCCGCATGCGGGCCCAGCTATGCCGCTGTGCATGTGGGCCAGGAGTCATCGCGCCTCGGAGGTTCGTCAACCTATCTCACTATCTGTGACCGCTCAGCATGTACGGCATCTCGCTGAGGAGGGTGAGGCGGCTGCTCCAAACCATGCACCATAGCAGTATGCCGTTGCGCCCGCGTGTGCATCTGCGCAGGCTCTCTCGCTGGCAACCACCCGGGGCAGGCGTAATGCCGCCCGGGCGTAGTCGTGTCAGGCCGGGGCACGTCCGGCAGCAGGCCGCGCCAGGTGGACTACCCGCTGAAGGGCTGGCGCGTCAGGCTCCGGTGCACCATCTGGGTGAGCGTGACGATATCGAAGACGGGCACGCCGGCCCGCGCCTGAATCGCGCGGGCGAACGGCACCAGATCGGTGCATTCGATGATCAGCGCCCCCATCCCTGGGTTGTCCCTGGCCAGCTGATCGACCTCGCTGAGCACCTCGCGCCGGAGCCGGCCGGTGTCCAGCTCGGTGCGCCGCCCCTCCAGTATGACCTCGCGGAACTCCGGCTGTGCCGCCATGCCGGCGATGCAGACCGGAACGGACTCACCGCCGATCGCCGCGAGATGGCGCCGGGTGAGGGAGGTTTTGCTGGCCACGAGCAGCCCGACTTTCTGGTCCGGCCGCAGCATGCGGTAGACCATGGGCAGCTGGATCAGGCTGGAGGAATAGAGCGGGACGGTGACCGACCCGGCTAGCTGCCGCTGGAAGAGGACAAGGAAGCCGCAGGCACCGGTGATCGCCGCCACCCCTTGCGCCTCAAGCTCCCTTGCCGCGCGGATGAACGGATCGAGCAGCCGCGGATCGGCCTGGCTCACCAGCCGCTCCGGCGTGGCGCCTGCCACCACCTCGTAGCGGACAGGGAAATCGAAGGTGGCCGGATTGCGGATGTGCCCCGGGATCTTGGTGAACGAGGTTTCCAGGCAGAGCACCCCGATCGTGACGTCGCGCCGCATCTGTGCTCCGCTAGCCAAAGCGGCCGATGCGGAACGGCGCGATGTCCATGTCCGGTTTCTCGCCCGCGAGGATCTGCGCGATCAGCTTCCCGCCGGCCGGCGCAAGGCCCATGCCGATGTAGCCGTGGCCGGATGCGATTGACAGGTTGCGGTAGGCCCCGGCGCGGCCGAGGAACGGCAGGCTGTCCGGCGTGCAGGGCCGCAAGCCACTCCATACTTCCAGGGTCTCGGTGGTCTGCAGTTGCGGCAGGTAGGCACGCACGGTCTGCCGGATGCCGTGCACGCGCCGGCCTGAGATCGAGCTGTCCAGGCCGGACAGCTCCAGCGTCCCGCCGAAGCGAAGACGGTCCCCGAGTGGCATGATCGCGACCTTTCCCTCCGTCAGCAGCACCGGCAGCCTGGGCGCGTTACGCGGCATCCTGACCGTGATGCTGTAGCCCTTGGCGGGCTGGAGCTTCAGCCTGATGTCCAGTTTGCTGGCGCATTCCGCCGACCACGCGCCCGCCGCGATGACGATCTCGCGGGGCCTGAAATCCCCCAGCGTCGTCCGCACCGGCCCGACCGTGCGGCTCGCGATCTCGAAGCCGGTGACGTCGGCTTGCGGATGAATCTCGACCCCCATGTCGCTGAGCGTCCGGGCGAACGCGAGGACGAAGTCGGGTGCGCGCAGGGCGGCGCCGTCGGCGTTGTACAGGGCGCCGCAGATATCGAACTCGGCATCCGGCTCAAGCGCGTGCAGCTCGCCCGGGCCGAGCAGCCGCAGCGGCACGCCGTTCGCGACCGCTTGCGGCATGGACCGGCAGGCTTGCTCGAATCGCTGCGGCGTCCTGAACGCGACTACCATGCCCCTGGCCGTGAAGGCGGCGGCGAGCCCGCCCGCGGCGCAAACCTCGCGCAGGATCCCCAGGCTCCGCTTCTTCATGTCGAGCAGCACCCGGTAGCACGCGCGGGCGTCCTGGTCGTTGCAAGCCCGGCGGAAATGCCAGAGCCAGGACAGCAGGCCGCCGTCTAGGCGCGGCCTGACATAGAACGGGCTTTCCGGGTTCAGCAGCCAGCGCAGTCCCTGGGCAAGGACGCCGGGCTCGGCGAGCGGAGCGGCGCCCTGAGTACCGACGAAACCAGTGTTCCCGTACGAGCAGGACTGCGGGCCGCCGATCGTCCCGCGCTCAAGCACGGCCACGGTGGCGCCGCTGCGGCGCAGGTAATAGGCGCAGAACAGGCCGACGATCCCGCCGCCGATGACGAGGACATCAGGATCATGCCGGATCGGCGCCGCGCCGGGGACACCCATCATCGGCATGCGCTGCCCGCTACAGGCTGACGACGAAGAAATTGGCCGGCAGGTTGATCACGACCCGCTCGTAGATCTCGGCCATGAGCGCGGTGCCGGGCTGCGCGAAGGTTCCCTGGGGCGGCTCGGCGAAGCGAATCAGCGAGCGCCCGGCGTCGAACAGCAGCGCGCCGTGCCCGAAGTCGCCGACGATGGCCGTCCCCGGGTCGACAAGCCGGGTCCGCACGATGAAGAAACCGTTCTGCTCGACATCGGCCATGAGACGCCCGTATCCCATGAATTTGTAGAAGTCGACGGGATTGATGATGAGGCCGTCGGCCGTGCCCCCCGTCTGCTCCACCTCGTTGCACGCCGCGAGGATTGTCGAGGCGAACGGGCCTGCCGACGTCATGCGGGCGATCCCCGGGATGTTCAGCAGACCGCCCTTGCCGCGGATGATCGTGTGGTTCTCGGCCGTGGCGAGGCGGACGATCAGCCGGTAGTTGATGAAGGACTCGAAGGTCGCGGCGTCCTCCCATAGTCCTGCCGGAACCTGCACCCATGCGGTGGTGGCATACAGTTCCGGAATCGGCGACTTATGGAAGCTGTTCCCCGCTTCGCGCCGCAGGTCGGCCTCGTCGACCTGCGCATCGCCCGGCAGTGCCGGGCTCTCCTGCCAGTAGTAATGCCGCGGGTCCCTGGAAAGGTCGACGACCTTGAGCATGTTGCGCGCCGGATAGCGCGGTTTGCGCCGTGAGCTGGTGAGTGAATCGGTGACCGTCACGTCGTATTCCACGCAGGCATCCGGTCCGTTCTCGGCGCATGCCTCGGCGAACATCCGGCCGGGTGAGAGCTCCGTCTTCCGGGCGGCCGCGACGTCCGCCATCGTTGCCTTGATGCCTTCTGTCCGCTGCATGGCTTCCTACCTCGTGCTGGCTTGATCCGACGGCGTGACGCTGCCGTGCTTGCGGGCAACGAAGATTCCCCAGCCGAACTCCCCCTCGTCGATGGCCGCCTGGATCTCGACGCAGGACTCGGCGAAGGCCAGCATCCAGTCACGGGCCGCGGCATCCGGCGTCGTCCCGGCGCGAGCGCGCGCCGTCTTCCCCAGCACGCGGTAGGTCTGCCTGATATGGCCTTCCAGGTTGCGGGCGACGATGATCTCGAACCCGGCCTGCTCCAGGGCCGCCCGGTACCCGGCAAGCGAATAGCCGCTGCTCCATCTGACGCGGTCGTAGACGTGCTTGCGGGCGCGCTCGCCGATCTCCTTCCTTGGCTGCAGGAAATCGGAGCAGGCGAAAACCCCGCCGGGCCGCAGGACGCGATGGATCTCCGCATGGCTGCGAGGCTTGTCCGGCACCAGGAAGAGCGCATCCTGGCTGACGACATGACTGAAGGTGCCGGGCCGGTACGGCAGTTGCGTCGCCGAGCCGTGCCGGAAGCCGATGCCGGGCGGGCGCTGCTGGCGAGCTCCGGCCAGCCGGCGCTGCGCGAACTTGATGCGCTCGATACTCAGGTCGAGGCCTTCGCCACGGCAGCCGAACCGATCGGCCAGCTGGAACAGGAAGTTGCCGCAGCCGCAGCCCACGTCGAGCACATAGGACGCGGCATCGATCCCGGCCGCTGCCGCCAGGATGTCGGATGTCCGCTCGGCGGCGCCGCGGTAGTCATCGTCATCGGCGTCGGCGAAGTAGCCCGTGTGCAGCACGCCTTCGCTGTCCCAGAAGCTCAGGTAGGTCGCGGTGGTCTGGTCGAAGAATTCACCGACATCACGCTCCGTATAGGCATGGCTCGTCATCTGACGACGCAGGCTCCTTCCCTTTCTCGCCGGGCCCGGTCCTGGCCGGCCCGGTCTGGCCGGCCCGGTCTCGGCAGGCCCGGTCTCGCCGGGCCCGCCCCGGATCGCGGCCGTTGTCATGTGTAGGTGTCCTTGCGCGCGGCAGTGAGGTGCGGCAGTTCCGGCCCCTTGACGCTGGCGCCGCCGTCGATCAGGTGCACCACGCCGGTGACGAAGGACGCCCGCTCGCTGGCCAGGAAGGTCGCCACGGCAGCGATCTCTTCCGGGCTGGCGAGACGGCCCAGTGCGCTGTGCTGACCCATGGCGCGGAGCTGAGCCTCGATATCGCCGCCGCCGTCTGCGGCGCCGCCGCCCGCGGCGGCGGCCAGCTTGGCCGCCGCCCGCTCCATCGGCGGGGTGCGGACTCCGCCGGGCGCCAGCACGTTGACGGTGATGCCGTCGCGGCCGGTCTCGGCGGCGAGCGCCTGGGCGAACCGGACAATGGCGGCGCGGGTCACGCCGGAGAGCGCCAGCGGGGCGACCGGGACGCTGGCCGTCTCCGAGGCCACGAACAGCAGCCGGCCCCAGCCCGCCGCCCTGAGATACGGCAATGCCGCGAGGGCCAGGCCTACCGCCGGGAAGAGCACCCGGTCGATGGCCGCCTGGTACTCCGCCAGCTCGAACTGCGACGCGGTGCCGATCGGCGGGCTGCCGCCGCTGACGAGGACGATGTGCAGCGCGCCGAATTCGGCGGCGACATCGTCAACCCAGCGGCTGGCGGCCGCCCGGTCGGTGACATCGACGCTGGTGGCCGAAACCCGGCCGCGGGCCACCGCCTTGACGCTGCGCTCCGCCGACGCCAGCCGGTCCCGGTCGCGCGCGCCGATTGCCACGTGCGCGCCCTCGGCGGCCAGTTCCCTGGCGGCGGCGAGGCCGAGGCCGCTCGAGCCGCCTGCGACGAGCGCGACCTTGTTCTCAAGCCCCAGTTCCAATCGTCATCCTCCTCAGCTGCCGAGCCCTAGCGGTCCTTGGATGCCTGCGGCGCCGCGCCCGCCAGCACCACGCCGGCCAGCGGCGCGCGGCGCGATCTGTAGGCGTAGCGCCCGGAGAGCGGCCATGACAGCGCCGTCGCGGCCAGCCTGGCGGACCGCGGAAGGCCGGCCTGCCAGGCACCGTCGGCGTCCCGGATGATGGTGGCGCCGGTAAGGAAGCGATCCGGATTGCCGGTGACCGTGTGGTTGGCGTGCAGCTCGATCATCCGGCCCTGCATCGGATTGACGGCGGGATCGGCGCCGCAGAGCCGCAGCAGAACATCGATCGTGCCGGCCGGGTCGGCGATGAAATCCTCATAGCGCAGCAGGAGTGACCGGTCCGGGTAGCGCCGCGTAATCGCGTGCGCGGCCAGGTTGAAGCCGTGCCAGTAGGCGGTGCTCATGCTGGCCGACATGGCATAGACGTACTGCTTCGGCTCGCGCCACGACTGCGCGACCGCCCGCGGGTCGCGGACGAGATGGACGTAGTAGGGCAGTATCCCGGCGAGGTAAGGCAGCAGCGCCGCCTCGCCGGGGATCTTCGTCGTGTCGACAAGCACGCGGGCGCCCATCCGGTCGGCGACGGCCCGGTAGGTGCGCGTCATCAGCGCGGCATGCGCACGGATCTGTCTGCCGCGCAGCCCGTGCCGGAGTACCCGCCAGGTATGCCGGGTACGGACGCAGGCGAACTGGCGGCGGATCACGTCGCCGGCATAGGCCTCGGCTGAGACACCGGCCGGCCGGCCGAGCGGGAGGATCTCCGACCAGACCGCACACTGGGTCAGATCCTTGCCGCAGCCGCATGAGCTGTTCGCGCCCTTGCCCGCGGCGTTCTTCCACAGAAAATGCAGTTCCCCGACGTGGCAGAAACCCGGCACCTCGTTGAGTATGTTGCCGATGATGGTGCTGCCGTTGCGGCACCAGCCGGTGATGCAGAGGATCTTGAGCGGCTCGTTCATGGCGGACCGGCTGCCCGTTCAGCCCGCGGGCGCCGGCTGCGCGTCCGGCTGGCGGATCAGCAGCGCGACGACCACGGCCGCCGCCGCGCAGCCGGCCCCGAAGACGAACACCGCCGGGTAGCCGAAGCCGGTCGCGACTACTCCGGTCAGCGGGCCCCAGACGCTGAGGCCCAGATCCCAGAACGAGGTGTAGGCGCCGATCGCGGCGCCCTGCTTCGACCGCTGCGTGCGGTTCATCACCATCAACGCGAGCGACGGGTGCAGCAGGGAGAAGCCGACTCCCATCACCACGCTGCCGAGCACGGCGACCGGCAGGCTCGGCGCGGCGGCGATGATCAGTAGGCCCACCGCCTCGCCGGTGCCCGACCAGGCCGCGACCCGGCGCGGGCCGAGCTGATCCGGCAGATGGCCGATGACCAGCCGGGTGCCGGCGTAGACGGCGCTGTAACAGCTGAGCACGACGACGCCAGAATGGATTCCGCGGGCCCGGAGGTGGAGCACGATGAACGCGGCGAGCCCCGCGTAGCCGGCCGCCGCCAGCGCGAGGGCCAGCCCGGGCAGCAGCACCGACCGCGGCAGCAGGCTGCCGCGGCCCGCACCAGAATGCTCGGCGCGGTAGAACGAGTGAACCGAGCTGACCAGCAGGAAGCCGATCAGCGGGACAGCGGCGCTGAAGGCCCATACCGCGCCATAGCCGTAACGCAGCAGCGTGCCGCCCAGGAAGGTGCCTACCGAGATCCCGCCCCACATGCTGACGCCGTAGAGCCCGATCAGCTGCCCGCGCCGGTTGTGCGGCGCTAGCGTCACCGTCCAGACGGCGCCCGCGGTGAAAAGCGACGCCTCGCCGACGCCGAGCAGCAGCCGGTCCGCGACGAGCGCAGTCAGTCCGAGCGGCAGGAAGTAAAGCACGCCGCCGGTAGCGACGATCAGCGCGCCGATTTGCATGACGCGGCGATGGCCGTATCGGTCGGCCAGGAAGCCAGCGACGGGCCTGATGAGCAGGGCCGTCAGCGCGGTCGCTGTGACCACCAGCCCGACGGCGAAGTTGGCCGCGCCGTACCGCTGCCGGACAAGGCCGGGCAGTACCGGGATCACCGAGGTGAGGCCCACGTAGCCGCAGAACAGCCCGCCGAAGATCCCGACGATGGCCAGCCGCGGGATCGCGCTCTTCTCCGTGACGGTGCTCATCGCTGCCGCCTGGCCTGAGCCGGGCCCGCCAGTCCAGGGGCTGACGCCAGCCCGGGCGCAGACGCCAGCCCGGGCGCAGACGCCGGCCTGGCGGCTGCTGCCACCCTGCGGACCGCCGCGATCAGGTGATCGCAATCCTCGGCCGACAGGTTCGATGACATCGGAACATCGACCGCCTGCCGCAGGTACCGCGTCGTGTTCGGCAGCAATGCCCTGATCGCCGCCACGTCCATCGCGCCGAACACGAACCGCCAGTTCCAGAAGGCCCGCACGTTGTTGTCCTCGTCGGAGCCGAGGTTGCGGGCGTCGATGCCCTCGCAGCAGAGCGCGTGCGCGAACCACTGCGCGTCCCTGCCAGGAACGCGGAAGATGAACGCCTCGCCGAGGTAAGCGCCGGGCGCAACCGGCCGCCTGATGGCGATCTCGCCGAGATCCGCGAGCGACGCCGCCACATAGTCGTAGTTCCTGCGGAAGCAGCTCAGCCGAACCGGCAGCCGCTGCATTTCCGCGCGCAGCAGGGCAGCACGGATCTCGTCCATCCGGAAGCTGAGCAGCGGCAGGTCTAAATCGGTCGAGATCGGCGCCTCGCCGTCCGCGAAATGCCGCCGGAAGCGCCCTTCGTAGGCGCCGGATAGCACCACGGCGCGGGCGAAGAGCGCACTGTCATCCGTGACAAGGAAACCGCCTTCGCCGCAGTTGAGCGACTTGTCCGACTGCGTGCTGAAGGCGCCGGCCAGGCCGAAGGTACCGAGCTTCCTGCCGTTCAGCTCAACGCCGAGGGCCGGCACCGCGTCCTCGAATACCGGCACGCCCATCTCAGCGGCGAAGTCGGTCAGCGCCGCCACTTCAGCCGCGAAGCCACGCATGTGCACCACCAGGATCCCCTTGATCTCGGCGGTCCAGCGAGCCCGGAGATCGGCAACATCCATGTGCAGGTTCTCGTCCACCTCCACCAGGAGGGGCCGGCAGCCGGCCAGCACGATGGCGCTTGGCGTGGCGACGAAGGTGAAGCCCGGGCAGGCGATCAGTGAGCCAGGCGGAATGCCGGCGGCCATGATGGCGAGCGCGAGCGCGGTCGTGCCGCTCGACACGGCCAGCGCATGCTTGCTGCCGAAGTAACGGCACAGCTCAGCCTCGAACTGGCCGCATTCGGTCTCCCGCTGGGCTCGATGGTCGTAGCGGAAGTAGAGATGACTGCGGATTGCGCGTAACGCCGCCTGCTCGTCCTCGGGATGGACGAAGACGGCGCCCTTGTCGTACGTCGGCCATGGCGCGCGCCGGACGGGATTGCCGCCATATACCGCAAGCGGCGCCTGTTCGCCCTCGCCCGCCCCCAGCGATAGCTCGGCCGGCGCCATTGCCTCCGTCTTCCTGTCCACCGTCGGACTCCTTGCTGCTAAGGCTCGGGTTCTCGCCGGGGTCGCGAAGCGCAGCCCGGCCAGGTCCGCCGGGTGGTGACCGGCTGGCCGGTGCTGGCGTGGATGGCGGTCAAAGCCGGCAGCCATTCTGTGATCGAACCGGAAATAACGCCAATGATCCGTCGGGAAAGCGGACGGGTCAACACCAGGCTGTCCGCCGGGAACCCCGGGCTCAGGCGCGGCAGCTGAGCTCGGCGCCGTCGCCGACCGGGAACGGGACGCTCACGTACCCGCTGGCCGGATCCCGCACATAGGCCAGGTAGCCAGCGAGCTGGTCGGCGAACCTGCCGGTGTCGTCGGCGAAGACAAGAGCCCCTGCCGCCATCGCGGGCTCCAGCAGCCGCAGCATCGGAAGGTACAGGTCTTTCCAGCCGTCTAGCAGGACGAACCCGACTGGGCCCGGCAGGCCGGCCAGGCGGTCCAGCGCATCGCCTGCCAGGATCTGTGCCACGCCGCCCAGGCCGGCCTCGTCCAGGTTCGCACGCGCCTGCCTGGCCTTAGCCTCGCTCAGCTCGGTGCCAAGCACCCGGCCAGCGCCGTTGTCCCGGACCGCTGCCGCCAGGTAGATCGTCGAGATCCCGAACGACGTGCCGAACTCCACCACGGTGGCTGGCCGGCCGGCCCGCACCAGCGAGTAAAGCAGCGCGCCGCTTTCCGGCTCGACCGGCAGGTAGGCGTCCTCCAGTAGGGCCGTGCGCTCGCGGCTGGTCAGCGGCGCCGGCGCGGCCCGCTCGTGCTCGATCAGCCGGGCAATCACCGGCTCGTCGCCCGCCGCGGCGGCGTACAGCCGGTCCAGCAGGGCACACAGTCCCGGATCCGCCAGAGAGTTCACCATATGCACCAGTTTGCCGTCTGCGGCGTGCGCTCACCATAACCGGAAGGCCACGTCGGGAACCCCGGGCAGCCAGCCCCAAGAGACCCGCCTCTCGCATTACGATCACTATGCGTAACTGAGCGATTGCGACTTTGCCCGCGGCACAGCTGCGGTCGTACATCTCGATCGGAAGGGGTGGCCCGAGCGATGCGCCTGACGGTCGGGATACTCGCGTACAACAGCGAGCGGATGCTTCCCGGCCTGCTGGCGTCTTTGCCCGCGGGCCTGGCGGGGGTCGATGACTGGCGCCTGGTGATCGCCGACGGCGCCTCTTCGGATGGCACGCTTGACGTGGCGCGCCGCCTCGCGCCGGAGGCCGCCGTCGTCGGCCTTGGCGGCAACCGGGGATTCGCCGTGATCAGCTTCGATCCGTCGGCGGACGCCGTGCTGATCCTCAGCCCGACCGTGCGGCTGAGCCCCGGCTGCGTCCAGCCGATGCTGGACGCGCTGGGCCGGCCGGGCGCGGGCATCGCGGTGCCCCGCCTGCTCCGCGGAACCGGGCAGCCGTACCCGTCGCTGCGCCGCCGTCCCACGCTGCTGCGGGCCTGCAGCGAGGCGCTACTCGGCGGCGGCCTGGCCGGCCGGCTCGCCGCCCTGAGCGAACTCATCCCAGGCCCGGAAAACTACACCAGCCAAACCCGCGCCGACTGGGCCACCGGCGCGGTGACGATGATGAGCCGCGACTGCCTGAAGCAGGCCGGGGACTGGGACGAGACATTCTTCCTGTACTCCGAGGAGACGGAGTTCGAGCTGCGGGCCGCCGACGTCGGCTTCCGGCTGGCATTCACGGACGTGAACGTCACTCACCTGGGCGGCGAGTCGCGAGTGCGGCCGGAGCTTTACGCCCTGCAGTGCGCCAACAAGGTCCGGCTCTACGGCATGCGGCACCGCCGGCGGCCGGCCCGAATGTTCTGGGCGGCGGTCGTGCTTGGCGAGGCACTGCGCGCCGCGTCGCGCCGCGCGCCGGTGCACCGCGCCGCAGTGCGGAAGTTGCTGCGCGAACGACGGGCACTGATATCCGGCCAGCCCGCACGGGTCTAGCCGGCGGCCGGACAGCGCGCCTCCCGGTTCGGACGGCTACTCGTCCGGTCCGGCCGGCCGGTGCCTATGCGTCCGTGCCCGCATAGGCACCGGCCGGCCTGCAGCCTACTTGATGATGTGATCGATTCCCTCGAAGAAGGCGACTGCGCCAGAGGTGAGCAGTATGACGATGACTGTCGCCGCGACCATGAGCGCGATCTTGAGCACAACGCGCCAGAAGATCACGGCCGTGACCGCGAATAGCACTATCAGTATCCGGACGGACTCTAATTCCTGATGCGCTCCTTGGGGTGCGAGCATGCCTGTACCTCGTAGGTGTCACGTAGCGATGAAACGTTGTCCGGGCTGGCCGGGATCAGTTGTCCGGGCTGGCTGGCCGAGCGCGCTAACAGCTGAGTTACGGCTGGTGACGTACAGGGCTGTAGTTGCTACGATCGTTGAACATCACGATCATTGCTGACAGGGCGTGGTCGATGGTCGCTGGGCCGACCCCACGTCGGCCCAGCTTTCTGGCCTAGTGGAGGCGCCCGCGTCCGGTGGCCGGGGCAATGCCCGGCAGGTACGCCCGCGGCCAGGAAACGCCGGCCCTTCGCTCGGGTGCTGTACAACAAGCGCGGCACCTCCTAGCCTGAGCTGAAGTCTTAAATGAAAGACTTCACTACTTATATCTTCCGAACTCTACTGATGTTCAGTATGATCAAGTTAATCTCAGTGTTGCTAGGAATTTCATGGTAACCAGTACAAAGGCTGAGCGTCAATCGGCTAAGCTGACCCATCGCGTCCGCCATGCCGAGGATCGCCGTACGTGATCGCCCCGCGCCCCAGCTGTCGCGTTGCCGGCGACGGCGGACCGGGCTGACCAGGAGGTGGCCTCTCGTGCAACCCACTCCTCCCGCGATCCTCGAGCTCGCCCAGCGGCTGCGGAATCTCCGGCAGGGGCAGTGGCCGGATTTCCGGCTGACCCAGGCAGCGCTGGCCACAGCTCTCGGCGGTGAGCGAAGCATGGCGGCGGCCACTGTCTCCTCATGGGAAAGCCCGACCGCTCCTAAGCTGCCGCCACGCGACCGGATGCTTGCCTACGCCCGCTTCTTCGCCACTCGCAGATCGGTCGAGGGTCCCGAGCCTCGGCTGCTGCCCGCAGAAAGCCTTGACGATGAAGAACAAGCGACGTATCAGCAGCTGGCAGCCGAGCTTCTCGGCCTGCGCGACGCTGCCAGGAAGCCGTCTGCTGCCGCGACAGCGGGCATCAGGAGATCGTGGCATTTCCCGGACCGCGGTCCAGCTACTCTTGTCTGCGCTCAGCTCCCGAAGCAGGAAACCGGCTCATTGGCTGATCCAGCAGACCCGAACTACACCGAGCTGCTGTCGTTCGCTGACCTGGATGCCCTAGTCGAGCTGCACGGGCATATCCGGGCAGAGAACCCAATGATGGATGTATTCTACAAGGCTGCGCCCAGCGTCGCCCCTGATGACCTGTCTGGCCACGTGATACTACTTGGCGGCATCGCCTGGAATGACATTACCAAGCGATTGTCTGAAATGACTCGCCTGCCGGTACGACAGGTTGCCGACCCGGCCGTGCCAACTGGCGAGATATTTGTTGCCGAGATCGACGGCGAGGAACGGCGATTCATGCCCGCCTGGCGGGGCGCTGAGCAGAATGAACTAATCGAAGATGTCGGCCTGCTGGCCCGCGCGCCCAACCCCATGAACTCCAACCGCACACTGACCATCTGCAATGGTATACATAGTCGCGGAGTCCTCGGCGCAGTCCGGAGCCTGACCGATGCAAGGCTCCGGGAATCTAACGAACATTACATTTCGACCAATTTTACCGGCTCTGAGCAATTTATCATTCTCATGCGAGTGCAAGTCATCGAGGGGCAGGCCATGACACCAGATCTCAATATCCCGGGTAACGTGCTTCACCAGCAGCACTGGAATGCGACGGCTGATAAGTCATAGCTGACCCCCTGCCGCTGCCAGAGGACCGTACAGGTGACGCAGCACCGCTTGCCGGGTATCCGGCAGTACGACACGCACGGGGAACTCATCGGACGCGGCGACCCGCCCGCCGCGCCTGCACCCGCCAGGGACCTCGATGCCATCATCGTCCCGGCATCGCGGCCTGCCGCCAACCTTGACCATGCAGTGACCCTGGCCAGGGCGGCGCGGAGCCAGCTCGTTGTGCTCTGCAGCCGGCAAGCGCAGGCCGGCGCAGTGCACGAGTTGCTCGCCGCCCGATCCTTCGCCCAGGCCATCGTGATCGAGCTGCCGAGCGGCTACGACCATCCGCTAATGGAATTCGCCACTTCCCAGTCAGCCCGCATGGATCTGCCCGAGGCTTGCACCACACGCGACACAGATCTCAGCATGAAGCGCAACGTGGGCCTGATACTTGCGCGCATGCTCGGCTGGCAGCGCGTATTCTTCATGGACGACGACATCCGGGATATCCATTTGCCCGCGCTGCACGCCACCGTGTCGATGCTGGGACAATATCGATCGGTCGGAATGCGAGTAACCAGCTTTCCGGACAACTCAGTGGTGTGCCACGCGCATCGAGAGACCGGGGCATTTCAAGATGTCTCGGTGAGCGGTTCCGCCCTGGCCGTCGATTGCGCCGGGTGTATCAGCTTCTTCCCTGACATTTACAACGAGGACTGGCTGTTCTTCTTTCACGATGCCGCGGAGCGTAAGCTCGGCTGCTCAGGCCTGAATGCTACCCAGCTTCGTTACGATCCGTTCAAGGATCCGCAGCGGGCAGCCGGCCAGGAGTTCGGGGACCTGCTGGCAGAAGGCCTCTACGCACTCCTTCATCGGGGTGGCGACGCCTGGCAAGCCACTCGAGACTACTGGGTCGACTTCCTGAATGCGAGGAGAAGGTTCCTCGATGCCATAATCGAGCGCTGCGGAGAAGCGAAAGAACCGCTACGGCAGAAGATTTTCGATGCAGTGACAGCCGCACAGGAGTGCTCGGCGCAGATTCGACCCGAGCAGTGTGCGCGCTATGTCGAATTGTGGCTGCAAGACCGCGAACGCTGGCAGCGGAGGCTTAAGGAAACACCGCATATCTCGTCGATCAAGGGAGCGCTCGACCAGCTGGGTCTCGCGGCTGCGGAAGACGACTGCAGCCAGTGGCTGCACCCGGCCCATGCGGACTTTCCGGCGGTCACCCCGGCCGGACCGGCATCGCTTCCTAGCCTGGTAAGGCTGGGCGAACTGTCCAGCGGGAACACGCTTGCGGCCGGGCCATCCGCAGTGACCGCCGACGCAAAGGCTGCCAGCGTAGGCAGGCTGCCTGCATACGTTGCCGGTATCTGCGCTCTCGCCATGGGGGCGGTCACTACCTGGCCGCAGCGGCGCCGTGGGTGGCGTCGGTGGGGGCGCGACTGACTGAGCCAGCCGCCAGCGTGTCCTGCCGTTACCTGACTGAGTCATTATGAGCGGGTATAAGAGGCAGGCGGAGACAGCGTTGGCGGTGCCGCCGACCAGGCATACGGCGTTGGGAGCGGTCATCGAAGCGGAGCAGGCGTGGCGCTGCCCCGGTTGAGGCTGGCCCGTCCGATGCTTGCCCTGCTCGCCTTCGTCTGCGTGCTTGTGCTGGTCGACACGGTCTTTTTCACCGCCCTGACTCCGCTGCTGCCGTACTACACCCGCACTGCAGGGCTGTCGAAGTCAGGCGCGGGGCTGCTCGTCGCCGCGTATCCGCTGGGCACCCTGATCGGCGCGCTGCCGGGCGGGCTGCTCACCGCCCGGCTCGGTGACCGGTCGGTGGCGCTGCTCGGGCTTGCGCTGATGAGCGGGTCGGCGCTGGTGTTCGGCTGGGCCACCAGCCCCGTCGTGCTTGATTCCGCGCGCTTCATCCAGGGCCTGGGCGGGGCATGTACCTGGGCGGCTGGCATGGCCTGGCTGGCTACCGCCGCGCCGCCGGACCGGCGCGGCGAACTGCTCGGCACGGCGCTCGGCGCTGCCGTTGTCGGGGCGCTCTTCGGCCCGGTCGTCGGGGCCGTCGCCGACCAGGTCGGGACCGGGCCGGCCTTCGCCGGCGCCGCCGTGGCCGGGACCGCCCTGATGGTGGCGGCCTTCTTCGTGCCGGCCCCGCGGTCTGCGGCGCCGCAGGGACTGCGGGCGGCGTGGCCCGCGGTCCGGGACCGCCAGGTCGGCACCGGCATGTGGCTCACGATGCTCGCTGGCATCGCGTTCGGGGTGCTTGACGTGCTCGCCCCGCTGCGGCTCAGTGACCTAGGCGCCAGCGCGACCGTCATCGGGGCCACCTTCCTCGGCGCAGCGGCCATCGAGTCCGCGCTCTCGCCGCTGGCCGGCCGGCTGTCGGACCGCCGCGGCGCGCTGGTGCCGGTCCGGATCTCGCTGGCCGTGGCGGTCGCGGTCAGCCTGCTTGCTCCGCTGGTCGCGCCTGCGCCGTTGCTTGTGGCCTTCCTGATCGCGGGCATGCCCGCCTTCGGCACGCTGTTCACGCCGGCCACCGCGCTGCTGAGCGCAGGCGCGCACCGCCTGCAGCTCAACCAGGGACTTGCCTTCGGGCTGGCCAACCTGGCCTGGGCGAGCGGGCAGGCGCTCGCAGCGGCAGCCAGCGGCGCGGTGGCCCAGGCGACATCGGACCTGGTCCCGTACGCGCTGCTGGCCGGAGCCTGCCTTGCTTCCCTGGTACTGCTCAGGCCGGGGCGAACCAGGAGCCTCCAGCCTGGCCGCAGCCGCGCGCCCACATGTCGAGATCGTTAAGGTCGACAGCCCCGGCCAGGGCAGATAATTTGGCGCCAGGCGATCAGCTGGGCAACGGCGGGTACTACCGGGAGGCTGGTTCATGCGAGTGGTCATCGTCCGCCATCACGAGGAGGATTCGGCCGGATTCATCGGCGCGGCGTTCGAGGCGCGCGGGGCCGAGCTCGGCGTGCACCTGTTCCCTGCGGACGGCCCGCTGCCAGGGCTGGATGGCGTTGATCACGTCGTCGTGCTCGGCGCCACCTGCTCCGTCTACGACGACGGCCCGGCCCGCGCCTGGATCGCCGACGAGCTGCACTGGCTGCGGCAGGCGGACGAGGCCGGCGTGCCGGTGCTGGGGATCTGCTTTGGCGCGCAAGCCCTGGCCGCCGCGTTCGGCGGCCGGGTGGACGCCGCGGCCAGCAAGGAGATCGGCTGGACCGTGGTCGACTCACTGGACCCCGGCCTGATCCCGCCCGGCCCCTGGATGGAATTTCACGGTGACCGGTGTCACCTGCCCGGGCAGGCGCAGCTGCTAGCGCGCAATGACGTGGGGGTGCAGGCATTCTCGCTCGGCAGGCATCTGGGCGTTCAGTTCCATCCCGAGGTCGACGGCGCGCAGCTCAAGCTGTGGCTGGATGCGGGCGGGCGCGGGGAGGTCGAGCGGGCGGGCCAGGATCCGGACCTGCTGCTTGCCGAGACGATCGCCCAGGAGGCGGCTGCCAGGGAACGAGCCGGCCGGCTGGTCGCGGCCGCGTTCCGCATCGCAGAGACGGACTGAGCTGGCGCTGCCGACGGCGGGACGACGGGACATGGCACGAGTACGTGGCACGAGCGCCCGCGCGGCGCAGCCAGCTCAGCCCGGGTCGAACCGGGTCCCCTGGTTCGATGCGAGCCGCTCGACCCGCTCGTGCAGTTGCGGCACGTAACTCCGCGCCTCTGGCTTCATCAGGACGCTGCGCAGGATCCGTGCCCCGTCCCGGTCAGCCGTCAGGCCGGCATGACGGCGGGCGAACTCGCTCGCGGCAACCCGCAGGGTGCTGACGAACACCGGGTGCTCCCGGTCGGCCATCCCAGCCGCCAGCATCCGCGCCGAGGCCCGGTCGATCGCGGACAGGCCGGGCTGGCTGGTGGCCGGGAAGTAGCAGACAATGTCGAGATCAGGGGGCTGATACAGGGTCAGCCTGCCGGAGGCCTCGATCAGCTCCGACCAGTCCAGTGCGGCCTGCCGGCAGGCCGCGAGGGCCTGGCCGAGCCCGTCCGGCGCGAGCGGCAGCAACCGGAGGGTCAGCCACAGCGCGGCAGCGGCCGCGCCGGCCCTTGAGCATTCCAGGCTGATCTCGCCGAGGTGCAGCTCATCGGAGGTGAAGTAGGTGTAGGGCGAGTCGTGCCGGTAGATGCGCCCGACCGCCGGGTCGCGGAAAAGCACCGCGCCGCAGCCGTACGGCTGCAGCCCGTGCTTGTGCGGGTCGACCACCACGGAATCGCAGTCCGCGATGGCCCGCCAGGGCGCCGGGTCGAGCCCGGCCGGGCCGCCCAGGCCGGCCAGCAAGGTGAAGAAGCCGCCGTAAGCGGCGTCAACATGGACGCGCACCCCGTGCCTGCGGGCGATTGCGAGCACCTCGTGCACGGGATCGATGGCGCCGAGGCCGGTGGTGCCGGCCGTGGCCACGACCGTCCCGATCCGGCCGCCGGCCAGCAGATCATCGAGCGCGCCGAGGTCCAGCCGGCCCGCGCTATCCGTCCCGACGGTAATTCCCTGGATGCCGAGCACCCCGCACATCCGGGCGTGCGTGTAGTGCGCCTCCGCGCTGTAGGCCACGCCGCTGCCCGGATGCAGTTCGCGGGCGACGTAGAGCGCCTCCAGGTTCGCGATCGTGCCGCTTGTCGTCAGGTGCCCGAGGTGCGTGCCGAGACCGAACATCCTGGCCAGTTGCGCGACCACCTCCTTCTCCATCTGCGCGGTGGCCGGGCCGCCGTCGAGCGCGTGATTGTTCGGGTTCACCAGCATCGCCGTGAGGTAGCCGACCACGGCCGCCGGATGCGGCGGCTTGAGCATCTGCCCGGCGTAAGAGGGATGAAAGAACGGGTAGTTGTCCTGCAGCCGGCCGGTGAACTCCGCGAACGCGCTGGCGAATTGCTCGTCGCCGACCCGCAGCGACTCGTCCGGCTCGAAGCGGCCGTAGGACTCCTGCCAGTCCCTGATCGCGGCCAGGCCGCGGCTCAGCCAGCGCTGCATGTCCACGTCTGACCTCACCATCGTGATCGGGCTGCCAGGACTCCCGCCGGGCACGTTTCGCATCGCCACCACGGTAGGCGGATCCGGCCGCGTCCGGCGATCCAGGGCCGGGTAGCGTCAGTACCTGAGATGTTCGCCGGCCCGCACGTGAACAGGACCGCTCATGTCTGATCGCACGACTGGCAACGCACCCGGCAACACGGCGCAGCCCGGGCCGGCACACGAGTCAGCGAGCCAGGAACCGGCGTTCGAAAGACTGGACGAGGCCGAGTGCCTGCGGCTGATCTCGCCGGGCGGCGTCGGCAGGCTCGGGTACTCGGGCCGGTTCGGCCTGACCGTGATGCCGGTCAACTACCGGATGTATGAGGGCAGCATCGTGTTCCGCACGGCGCAGGACAGCTCGACGGACGAGGACCTGCGCACCGGGATACCGGGGGCGGAATACCGGGTGGCCTTCGAGGTAGACGACGTCGACACGGACGCGCAGGAGGGCTGGAGCGTGCTCATCCAGGGCGACCTGCACCACGTGGACTCCGCCGACGAGTACGCGTCCGTGCTGACAGCGGGCGTCGACACATGGCCCGGCGGGAAACGGGAGCATTTCCTGCGCATCATCCCGACCCGGATCACCGGCCGCCGGGTCAGCAAGGGCTGAGCAGGTCACCCAGGGCTGGGCAGGTCAGCCAGCACTGGGCAGGTCAGCCAGCACTGGCAGGTCAGGCGACCCGGGGCTGGCGCGCCGCCCGGCCCAGTGCGGCCGCCGACGTGCGCAGTGAGGTCTCAAGCACCGCCTGGCGGCGGCGCGGGTCCATCAGATTCACCCCCATCACGGCCAGGTCCTCCGGTCCTGGCGTGAGCACGGTGACCTTGATGCCGCGAGAACGCAGCGCGTGCGCATCCCGCAGCAGCGCGTGGGTGATCAGCCAGCGCAGCCGCCGCTCCAGCCGCTCGTGCGGCTTGCGCGGGTTGTCGGACACGATGCTGGCCATCGGGGCGAGCACGTATACCTCGTCCACCCCGGCTTTGGCCAGCAGGCCGAGCGAGGTCGGCGACCGCACGCCGCCGTCGACGTAGCGGCGGCCGTTGATCACGGCCGGCTCGTACCAGCCGGGAATGGAGCAGGACGCGACGACCGCATCGGGCAGCGGCGTCAGCGGGGCGCCCTCGCGGCCGAAGACCACCCGCTGTCCCGATTCGTAGTCGACGGCGACGATCCAGGTCGGGCGGTCCACCCAGTGCGGCGGTGCGCCGTGCGCCTCAAGGTGCTGGCGGGAGTGCCGGTGCAGTGCGTGCACCATCGCGCGCAGCCCGGCATGCCGCGCCCGGCCGCGCGGCAGCCAGGCGCTCGCGCCGACCGTCGGGTGCACCCGGTGCGGCGTCAGCAGGCTGGCGAGCAGCAGCGGCGGCGATCCGACCCGCCAGTGCGGCAGTGGCGGCAGCGGCCCGCCTTCGACGGCCGCTGCGCCGGTATTCCGCAGCACGCCGACCGCCTCGCCGCGCTGGTAGGCGATCATCTCGTCGATGCTGGCGCGGCAGCGCAGCGCGGCGGCAAGTACGCTGCCCGCGCTTGTGCCGACGATCACGTCGGCGTCGTTGAGCGGGCGCGGCAGGCGGTCCTGCACGGCCGGCAGCGCGCCAGTCATCCAGGCTGCGCCCAGCACGCCCCCGGCGCCGAGCACGAGACCTATCCGCTGGCCGGAACCCGCTGGCAGCTGTTCAGGGACCATGATCGCCTCCCGGGCCGCCGCCTCGGCCTCGCCCGGCTGCCGCGCGGGGGAATCGCGCGAAGTCGTCCGGCGAGACGGCCGTCACCGGTAACTGTATGTGAAACCGAGCGGCATTCGGACCCCGGGCGGATCACAAAACGGCCGCGTTTGCGCCGGTCGCGGCGGTCGGCGCGGACGGGTCTCAGGAGGTGGCTGGGCGGCAGCGCGACGGCCGGCTGGACCCAGGCTTCAGCGCGGCGTTAGACCTGCACCTTCGCCACCCGCCCGGCGCGGGGATTCATCAGCTAACCCGGCCGAAAGGCGCCGGCCTGGCCGCTGCCGCCGCGCGCTTGCCCGCCGAGCCGAGCCAGCCGGTAATCGCCCTGGCGCTGTCCTCCGGCGCCTCAAGCTGCGGTACATGACCCACGCCGGAGAACACGACAAGCGACCAGGACGGGTGCGCGCGGACCGCCGCCAGGGCAGCGGCGACCGGCACCAGCCGGTCGCGCGCGCCGTGCAGCACAAGCACCGGGCAGCCGACCGAGCGGAGCTGCCGCCGGTAGGACGGACTCCGGACCTGGCCGGCGACTGATCGCATGGCGGCACCGAAGTCCTGGCCGGTTCCGGGGAAGGCGGCACGCCTGCGCGCGACCTCGACGTGCCTGGCGACGACCTCAGCCGGCAGCCTTGATGGATCTGCGCAGCACAGCGAAAGGACGGCGGCGACCAGCGCCTCCGGCGACATGCTGCGGCGACGGTTCATCAGCACCCGGTTGAGCCCGGGCGTCAGGTAAACGGCGAGCAGCCCGGCGACGGCGAGGTCAGGCCGGGCCGGCCCGAACGGCAGCGCCGGGTCGAGCAGTATCAGGCCGGCCACCGCGCCCGGCTCGGCGCTCGCCTCAAGCAGCGCGATCATGCCGCCCATCGAGTTGCCCAGCAGGATCACGGGCCATACCGGGCCCGCAGAAGCTGCGGGCCTTGCGGACGGCGCAGGATTTCCGGGATTTACGGGGCCAGCAGGGCCAGTGCAGATCGCAGGCACGGACTCGATAAAGCGGTGCAGCAAAGCCCGGTTCGATGCGACGTCGGTGCCCCGGCCCGCTGACCGGGTGAGGCCGTGCCCGGCCAGGTCCAGGGCGAGCAGCCGGTACCGGCCGGTCAGCAGCGGGGCGATCGCCGACCAGTTCACCGCGGAGCCGCCGAGCCCGTGCACGCAGACGATCAGCGGCCCGCCGGGCGGCCCGCCGAAGTCGAGGTAGTGCACGGGGCCGTCGAGGTCGATCCACCGCGACTGGCCGCCGAGCCCGGATTCGGCCGCCATCACTGTCACCACGTTCCTGGATGGTCAAGATCGCGCACCCGGTAAGGCTAACCGTGCCAGCCGGCGCCGCCGCCGCATGCTGGCCGGGCAGCTGCCGGTCAGGCGGTATAACTGCGCGGATGCCCGGTCCCACGGTGAATTCCGTTTCAAATAAATGTCACCGGCGCCTGCGGGTCAGGCACAGATCCTGCTCATCTCGGGAAGCACCCGCAGCGGGCCAGCCTGGCGGCCCGTCAGCGGTTCATCCGGCGGCCCGTCAGCGGTTCATCCGGCGGCCCGTCAGCGGTTCATCCGGCGGCCCGTCAGCGGCATCAGGGCAGCATCAGCATGCGGTGGGCAGGGCGTCAGCAGTTACTGGCATGGTCGGGGCATGACTTACTCGATTGTTGCCGACGGCCTGGTGAAGCGCTTCGGGGATACCGTCGCGCTCGCCGGGGTTGATCTCGCGGTCCGCACCGGCTCGGTGTTCGGGCTACTCGGGCCGAACGGGGCAGGGAAGACCACCGCGGTGCGGATACTCGCGACGCTGGTGCGGCCGGACGCGGGGCACGCCAGCGTTGGCGGTTACGACGTGGTGGCCAGCGCCCACCAGGTCCGCCAGCTGATCGGGCTCGCCGGGCAGTATGCGTCCGTCGACGAGACCCTGACGGGCACCGAGAACCTGCTGCTCATCGGTCGGCTGGTCGGTCAGTCGCGGCCAGCCGCCAAGCGCCGGGCCAGGGAACTCCTGGCGGAATTCCGGCTGGACGACGCGGCCAGCAGAGCCGTGAAGACGTATTCGGGCGGCATGCGCCGGCGCCTGGATCTGGCCGCGAGCCTGGTGAGCCGCCCGCGGGTGCTGTACCTGGACGAGCCGACCACCGGCCTGGATCCGCTCAGCCGGAACGAGATGTGGGACATCGTCCGCGGCCTGACCGCCAGCGGGGTCAGCGTCCTGCTGACCACGCAGTACCTGGAGGAGGCGGACCAGCTGGCCGGCCAGATCGCGGTGGTCGATCACGGGAGGGTGATCGCGACCGGCACGCCGGCCGAGCTCAAGGCTCGCACCGGGGCGCGGATCCTCGCGGTGCGGCCTGCCCAGCCGGCCGACTTGCCGGCGGTGGTCTCCATCGTCGGCAGGCTCACGCAGGCAACGCCGACGGTCCGCGACACGACGGTGACCGCTCCGCTGGCCGATTCGGCGGTGCTGCCCGCCGTGGTCCGGCATCTGGATGAGGCCGGCGTCGAGGTCGGCGAGCTCAGCCTGCGCGGCTCCAGCCTCGACGAGGTATTCCTCTCGCTCACCGGCCACCGGGCCAGCGCCGCGGACGCGGCCAGAGACAGGGCCGCGGCCGGCGACGGGGACGGGAACACGGCCGGCGACGGGAACACGGCCGGCGACGGGGACGGGGACGGGGACGGGGACGGGGACGCGGATCAGCAAGAACTGCAGGACGCGCGCGAGAGGAGTAAGGGATGAGCGCCGCCGTCGAGACCACGGCACGGCCGCTGCGGGTACGGGTGAGCCCGGTCGAAGGGGTACGGCAAACCTGCTCGCTGGCCTGGCGCACGCTGGTGCAGATCAAGCACAATCCGTTCGAGCTGATGGACTTCACCATCCAGCCGGTGATGTTCGTGCTGCTGTTCACGTACGTCTTCGGCGGCGCTATCGCCGGCTCGCCGCACAAGTACCTGACGTTCGCCCTGCCCGGCATCATCGTGCAGAACGCGCTGTTCACCACCCTGAACACCGGGGTGGGCCTGAGCACCGACCTGGAGAAGGGCTTCTTCGACCGGCTGCGCGCGCTGCCGATCGCCCGGTTCTCGCCGCTGGCGGGCAGGATCGTGGCCGACGTCGTCAAGCAGGCGTGGTCCATAGCCATGCTGCTGATCGTCGGGGCCATCCTCGGGTTCCGGATCGGCACCGGACCGGCCAGCGTGCTCGCCGCCTTCGCCCTGCTGCTGGTGTCCACCCTGGCCGTGTCGTGGGCCATCGTGCTGGTGAGCATGCTCGCCGCCAAGCCGGAGAAGGTGCAGGTCTTCGGTTTCGTCGTGCTGTTCCCGCTGACCTTCACCAGCGACGCGTTCGTGCGCACCGCGTCGATGCCTGGCTGGCTGCAGGCGTGGGCCAAGGTGAACCCGGTGAGCCTGCTGTCCGACGCCGCCCGAGGGCTGCTGGTGTCCGGGCCGGTCACCGGGCCCGCGCTGGCATCGCTGCTGTACGCGCTCGGGTTCACCGTGGTATTCGCGCCGCTGGCGGTCCGCGCGCTCAGGCGCCGAGTGTAGGCAGGGCCGCCAGCTCGCAAGCCAGTAGCATCGCCCGGGTGCTACCCGAGTCAGCGCGGCTGGCCGGTAGCATCGCCCGGGTGCTACCCGAGTCAGCGCGGCTGGCCGGTAGCATCGTCTGGGTGCTACCCGAGTCAGCGCGGCTCTGGTTCCGCGAGATGAGCACCGGCGACCTCGACGATATGGCTGCGCTGCTCGGCGACCCGGACGTCATGAGGTATTACCCGGCCTCGAAGACCCGGCACGAGGCAATGCAGTGGATCGAGTGGAATCAGGGCCTCTACCAGAGCCGCGGCTACGGCCTGTGGATCATGACGCTGTCCGAGTCTGGTGAGTTCGTCGGGGACTGCGGCCTGACGCCCCAGTTCGTCGACGGCCGGGAGGAGCTGGAGGTTGGCTACCATGTGCTCCCCTCGCTGCAGAGCAAGGGCTACGCGACGGAGGCGGCCGCCGCCGCGCGGGACTTCGCCCGCGACAGGCTCGGTGCCCGGCGGCTGACCGCGATCATCGACCCGGCCAACCGGCCGTCGCAGCGAGTCGCGGAGAAGATCGGCCTGCATCCGGAAAAGCGGACCCGCAACAGGTCGGGCACTGACATCGTGCTCTACGCGGCCGACTGGTAGGCGCCGGAAACCCGGGAACGACGCGGCCCGCAATCCGGTGGGACACGCCGCTAGCTCCCCAGGACACGCCGCTAGCCCCAGGACAGGCCGCTAGCCCCAGGACACGGCGCTAGCCCGCCAGGACACGCCGCTAGCCCCAGGACACGGCGCTAGCCCGCCAGGACACGCCGCTAGCCCCAGGACATGCCGCTAGCCCGCCAGGAACGCGCCACCGGCGACCTGCTGAGCTGCGGGCGCGAGCCGCTAGAGGGCGATGAGCCCGGCATTCGTGGGCCGGAACCCGCAGCTGTCGAAGTAGAACGGGCGCAGGTGATCCTCGAAGTCGACGTGCAGCCACTCGCACCCTGCCGCACGGGCCTGCCGCGCGGCAATGGCGACCAGCTTCGTCCCGACTCCCAGTCGCCGTACCCGGGCAGTGACAAGGGTGTCAAGGATGAACGCGTGCGCGGCGCCGTCCCACGGCACGTTGACGAACCCGACGAGGTCACGTTCTTCCCTGGCGCACGCCCAGCCCAGGCTGTGCTGGTTCACCTGCGCCCACCAGTCATCGTCCAGGACCTCGTGGCTGAAGCCCTCCGCATGCAAGGCGCTGACTTCGGCATTGCCGAACTGGCCGCGCCACTTGTAGCTGATCACCGGGCTACCGCATGAGAGCGGGCGGACCGGGCACGATCCGTTTCCGGTGGCTCGCACTAAGGTGCCGGACATGCATGAGGTTCCGCCGGAGCTGGCCGGTCATCCGGATCGGATCAGGTGGAATGCCAGGCACGAGACCGGGGCTGGCGGATCGTTCCGGCCGCATCCGCTGGCCACGCTGGCGTTGTCCGTCCCCCCCTTGCCGGACGGGCCGGTGCTTGACCTGGCAAGCGGCCCGTCTGGCAGTTCCCTGCTGGCCGCGGCGGCCGGGCACCGGGTAACGGCCGTCGATGTCTCCGAGGTGGCACTCGGCTTGCTCGGCGCCGAAGCGCAGCGCCGCGGACTTGGCGACCTGCTCACGCTCGTGCATGCCGACCTGGCGTCATGGCGCCCGCAGCCGGGCAGCTACCTTCTGGTGCTCTGCACCGGCTACTGGGACCAGACCGTCTTCGCCCCGGCTGCGGCCGCGGTCGCGCCCGGCGGCTTGATTGCCTGGGAGGCATTCACTGCCGATGCGCTGAGGACCCGGCCTGGCTTGCGCGCTGAATGGTGCCTGGCACCCGGCGAGCCAGCCGCGTTGCTCCCGGCTGGGTTCACCGTCCTCAGCCAGTCTGAGCAGCCTGATGATCAGCACGGGACCAGGAGACGGCTGCTGGCCCGGCGCGGACCCTGAACCGCGCGCCCTGAACAACCCGGGCCCTGAACCGCGCGCCCTGAACAACCCGGGCCCTGAACCGCGCGCCCTGAACAACCCGGGCCCTGAACAACGCGGGCCTGGACAACGCGGGCCAGTGCTCGCTTGGTAGGCGTAGTCGGGTCATGCAGTCATGCGGGGTAGGGCGTTGGGGTTGTTGTTCTGGTTCTGCCGCTGGGGAGGTTCCATTTCAGGTGGCCGGGCTGGGGCTGGCGGAGGTGCCAGCCGGGTGCCTGCTTGGCTGCATGGTGTCGCTTGCAAAGAGGCGCGAGGTTGCATTCGCAAGAGCGTCCGCCCTGGTCAAACGGGACCGTATGGTCATCATCGCAGCGCCGGGCGGGCCGCCGGCAGCCCGGGAAGCAGCAGGTCCGGTTCCTGGTTTTCACCAGCCGCCGCAGGATGGGTGACGGCTGGTAGGCGCGGGTTTCCCGGGCATGCCCGCAGGCCCCGGTTTCGAGCCATCGGATCTTGACTCCGGCCAGCCATGTGCGCGGGTGGTTGCCGTGCCCGGGTGGCCCGGGTCCGGCGCGGGCGCAGCCGTGCCCGATCGCGCGGCCGGAGTCGCCGGGGATGGTCAGGTACCACCGGCTGGCGGGCCGGGCGGCCAGCAGGGCGGCGAGGCCGCGGCTGGTGCCGGCGTCCAGCGGCCCGTGCCCGGCGGCGTCGCCGGGCTGGCCGGTCAGGCCGAGCCAGGTGGCCAGCGGGATAGTGAGGTTGACCGACCCGGCCAGTCCCGGCGGGAGCGCCTGGCCGCGGCCGGATCCCGGCCGGCCGCCGGGCGGCCCGCTGCCACTGCCGGGCCCGGGCCCTGGCCGGCGGGTCCCGCCGCCGCGGTTTCCATCGCCGGGGCCATCCTCATCGCCGTCACCGCCGCCGGGGCTGTCCTCGTCGCCGTGGCCGGGGTGGTCGCCGTTGCCGTCCGCGCCGCCGGGGCCGTCCTCGTCGCCGTGGCCGGGGTGGTCACCGTCGCCATCCGCGCCGCCGGGGCCGTCCTCGCCGCCGCCGCCGGGGCCGTCCTCGTCGCCGTGGCCGGGGTGGTCATTGTCGCCATCCGCGCCGCCGGGGCTGTCGCCGTCGCCGTCGCCGCGGGGGGGAGGGTCGCCGTTGCCGTCCGCGCGGCCGGGGCTGTGGCCGCCGTTGTCCCGGCTGCCGGTGCCGTCATCGTCCCGGCTGCCGGTGTCGTGGCTGTCGCCGGGGTGGTCGTTGCCGTCCTGGTCCGGCCTGCATGCGCCGTGGCCGGAGCTGTCGCCGGCGCCGGCGCCGGCCATCGCGCCCGGGCCGGCGGCACCGCCGGCCGAGTCCGGGCTGGCGTGGCCGCCGCCGTGACCGTCCGGGCCGGCGCCGTCCGCGGGCCCGCCCGGGCCGCCGGCGTTCCAGTCCCATCCGTCGTCGTGGCCGGGCAGCAGGGTGTACAGCGGCTGGCTGGTGAGCAGGGCGAGGAATACCCGGGCGCGCAGCTGTTCCAGGGTGCCGGGCGCGCCGGCGGCCTTCAGCTCGCGGGCCAGGCCGTCGATGTGCGCGTCGGCGGCCAGCACGGCGGCGGGCGGCAGGTCCCGCCCGGCCAGCGCCGCGGTGCCGCGCTGCTCCGCCCAGGTTTCACCCGGGCGTCCTTCTGCGCTTTGTCCCGCCGTTTCCGCGCGGCCGCGGGGTCGTGCGCCAGCACCGCGCGGCGCAGCACCTCGCCCAGCACGCTGGTGGTCAGCCCGGCCGCATCCGCGATGGTCACCGCGGCGATCGCGGCGGCGGGCCGGCCGCCGAGCCCGGCCAGCTCCCGCGCGTACACATTCGCCTTCGCCAGGTCGACCCGCCCGGCCGCCAGCGCCGCGGTGACCGCGGGCAGCCGGGTGACCCCGCCCGCCAGGTCCAGCAGCTTGCCCGCGGCCCGGCAGGTCAGCGTCAGCG
>WNGQ01002409.1_pt1 | contig 36044 bp, 50 predicted proteins | sample 5407661 | NCBI WGS metagenome assembly WNGQ01 (sample SAMN13153382, study PRJNA577476) | soil metagenome | isolation source: 60 cm soil or saprolite under Garry oak tree replicate 2 | place: USA:California | collected 2016-06-15 | reverse complement strand
CGGCTGGGGATCTACTTTCTGGAAACCGGGGCGAACCAGCGTCCCTCGGTCGTCGTCTACGACCGCAGCCACTCCAGCATGGCGGAGGCTGACCCAGGCCCCTTCGATTGGGATGCCGTCTTTGACGGTGCAGGCTGGTTTCATATCAGTGGCATCACACCGGCACTGAGCCAGAGCGCAGCCGATCTCTCCCTACAGGCCGTACAGGCCGCCAAGGAGCGAGGCGTGACCGTCTCATGCGATTACAACTACCGAGGAAAGCTGTGGAAGTACGGTAGGTCGGCTCCGGACGTGATGCGCGAACTGGTTCGCCACATCGATGTAGGTATCGCCAACGAAGAAGATTGTCAGCTCTCTTTGGGCATCACTGTCGAGAACGGAGCTCGTGAGCGGCAGGGCACGCAGGAAGGGTTACAGCTTGCCCGCTACGAAGCGCTGTGTAGGAAGGTGTTTGAGGCCTTTCCAAACTTGAAGTACCAGGCGATAACCCTGCGTGAGAGCCACAGTGCTAGCCACAATGGGTGGTCAGCTTGCCTCTTCAACGGTCGGCAGTTTTTTGGCAGCACCAAATACGATTTGACCCACATCGTGGACCGCGTTGGTGCTGGTGATTCCTTTGCCGCCGGCTTAATTTACGGCCTGACAAAACGCATGGGAGATGAAGAGGCACTGAACTTCGCAGTGGCGGCCTCTGCTTTGAAGCACACGATTCCGGGTGACCTGAATCTGGTGACCCTCTCCGAGGTGCAACACCTTGTGAGCGGCAATGCATCCGGGCGAGTGCAGCGGTAATCGGCACTCTTCATTATTAAAGGGGTAAGGGAAAACAATGGAAACAAGATCGCTACGCTGTACCATCTGTGATAGGATGATTCACACTTTGCTCGTGTTCCTTCCCTGCATAGATCCTGGTTGGCTTTCCTTCAAGAGAAGGAGCAACATCGTGTGCGCATGCCGATTGATTGCGATTTTCTTTATCATGTTTTCCCTGGCATCTTTTTTAGCCACCAGCAGGGAAATATTCTCCTACGAGTCAGTTCCAGGCAAGGTGACCCATCTCCTCGCTCGGGACGAAGCTATCTGTATCACTTCGGACACTACGCCAATCAATCCAGAATGTAGCGAAGAAACGTACGTCATCAGGTTTCAAACGAAGGCGGGCCGCTGGATTGAAACGACATTTATTGCCGTGGGGAAGAGTAGTCTTCCTCAACCTGGAGACCGACTCCTCGTTGGCTATGACCCCCATGATCCGAAAGGAACCGCTATGGATTATGGAGCATTGAGATGGAGCTCCATCTTCAGCTGGATTATTGCTATGCTTGGCATATGTTTCCTGTTACTCGATTGGGCATGGCGTAAATTTCTCCAAAAAGTGCGACGATGGAAAAAGCTTGACAACAAGGTCCAAGCGTAGTACACTGGAGGCACCACGAACGTTTGTTCGCAGAAGGAGCACCACCCAATGGGCCAGGCCACTCGCACCACGAAACTGTTCCTTGACCTGGGCAGGTGAGACCAAGGAGGAGCCAATAGCCAGAAACGAGCCGCCCTTGATGCGACGGCAGAGGTGCTGACTGCCGCGCGCGCCTTCTACATCGACTTCTTTCTGGCGCATGCAGGCAAGCTGGCCGAGCGCGTCATCTCTTACAGTGAAGAGCACCTGGAGATGCGCGAACGCCTCATTTCTGCCCATGAACTGCTCAGCTGGGCTGAATCCTGCACAGTAGAAACGGCAGCCCATCCCCATCCCTGGACGGGTTGGAACTTTACGCAGCGCTTTGCAGGGATGCCCTTTGCCTACCGCCGCTCGGTGATCAAAGACGCGATTGGCAAAGTTCGCTCCTATCTCTCCAATCACGCCAACTGGGAAAAGAGCGGGAAGAAGCAGTGGCAGTCAGGTCGGCCGGTGAAAGGCGAGCACAGCAACCAACAGCTCTGGCGGCATGTCGATCGTCTTAACGACGATGCGGCTCACAAGGTAGCCCGCCGGATTGCCCAGGTCTGCGCGAACTATCCTGGGTGTATCCTGCTCTTTGAGCGCTTGCGCCAGATCAAGCCGGGCAAGGGCAGCAGATCGCGGCGCATGAACCGCAGGCGTGCGAACCAATTACGCGGCAAAATCAATCAGCAGGCAAAAGACAAAGCGTACCTCCACCAGGCCGTCACCGTGGAGGTCAATGCACATGGGACATCCCAATATTGCTCCCGATGCGGCGCCAAGGGGGAGAGGTTCTCCTACCAGAACGGCCAACGCATCGCGGTGAAATGGGGAAAACTGTTCTTTTATCCAGTGTGTCACTACGAGGCCAATGCCGACTTTAATGCCTCGGTCAATGTCCATCACTCGTTTTATCGCGAGTGGCATTGGCAGCCACGCACAGCCAAGGCGCCACCTCCATCTCCTGTGGAAAATGGAACGTGAGCGCATTCCGCCCTCTGCGGCTACAGGTCGCGGGGGAGAAGCCTGTGGAGGGACACCCCAGCGAAGCAGGCCAGGCCGGTATGCAGATGAGCATACATGCAAGGTGGTGCGGCTATCGTTGGTCCAATGGGGACACGCTCCAGCCCACATGTCCTCTCGGACTTGACTTGATTCGATAGCCTCCCGGAATGTGGCAGGAACGCCGGGAAGGCTGGACTGATGGAGGCGCGGCGAGAACGCTGTGTCCAGGTTTGGAAGACGAATCTGGGCTACAGTTGATACCACGTCCCGGGAGATGCGCAACGAACTGACAGCAAGCAAGATGTGTAGCATGAAGCGACTTCACAAGCAATCGTAGTCACATTGCCAGCCACAGATGCTGTCGATCGTTCCACGTCAGTGCAGAGGCCCCGTGTGCAACGAAGAGTGGTATTAGAGCCACTTCACTTGAGACGCATAGCTCATTGCGCCCATCCAGTGGGACGTAGGAGCATTCCGCAATGCAAGTGGCGGACGGGTTGACTTCAAGCGCGACTCGAGTGGCTGGCATCCAATGTCTGTACATGGTAGTCATGCGGGCCACATGAGGTGCGTATGACAAGGGAAGGTGGCAGGATAATGCGGCGTGGGGGGTCGTCGGGACGTACAATGAGTTCAAGCAGCCGCTGCGCTGCCACCCTACCGATTTGACACGGCATGATCGAGACGGTGGTGAGAGGCGGATGCCAGAGTGCCGCTTCAGCGATGTCATCAAACCCAATGACGGCAAAGTCCTGCCCTGGCATTCGGCCATTTGCCTGTAGACCGAGCATAACTCCGAATGCCACCACGTCGTTATAGCAGAGTGCTGCCGTTGGGGGATCATTCAGCGTGAGCAAGGGGAGAATCGCCTGATGTCCCCCCTCACGGGTCGTGCTACTCGTCGGCAACAGCGCTTCGTCCACGCTCAAATTGTGCCGCTGTAGCGCAGTGTGGTAGCCTTGCAGACGTTCAAGCCGTGCCGAGGATGTAGCGGGACCACCAATAAAGGCGATGCGCTGGTGGCCATGTGTGATCAGGTGTTCGACAGCGAGTTCAGCACCAAGCACATTATCCGTCCCCACGTAATCCGAGTCGGCGTCAAAAAGGTAGCGTACGAATAGTACAACGGGGAGATGTTCCTGGAACAGCGTGGCAAACGTCTCACGCGATGTCCCCACAGCCGGGCAGAAGAGTATTCCATCGGCATTGTTCTCGTACATCGCGTTGAGAATACGATTTTGCTTCTCAGGAGATTCGGAGGTATTCGTCAGTACCACAACATAGTTAGCTTCTTCAAGCCGTTCCTCAACGCCTAACGTCAGTTCGGCAAAGAATGGGTTCGTAATGTCCGGAATGATGAGGCCAACCGTATGCGAGCGCTGCGTGCGCAGGGAAGCTGCAGGACGATGGTACACATAGCCGAGTTGTTGCATCGATGCCAGGACACGCTGGCGTGTGACTTCGGCCACCAGTGGGCTATCACGCACCACCAGGGATGCTGTCGCACGCGAGACACCGGCGTGACGCGCGACATCAAGAAGTGTCACGCGCTCCACGTGGTTTCGTTTAGCTATGGGCTCTGTCATATTGTCTCCTCTCATGTCCTGCCCGGAATTCGAAGGCAACCAGATCGGTAGCATCAACTGCCGCCCCGACATTCAACTTCACAGAGTGTAATGAATGCGGATCTTTTCGTGAAGTCGGCAGACTGGGTCACAAAAAATCGGTGAGGCCCATCATGAAATGCCAATTCCCTTCCTTGGGCTCATATTACCATTGTCTCACAATATGCACACAATTGATAGAAACTCCAGCACGTTCGGACACGGGCTGTCTTGCAAAAATGCTGGTGCGCTGGTAAACGCTGCTCTATTCCAACTGCAGTGGAGTTCCCTTGATGAAGAACCAGCGTCGGTTTCAATGGCGTCACGCGCGAAGTCGAGATCATTTGGCTGTGCGTTCGCTGGTACGAACGCTCTTCGCACAGCCATCCAGACATGGAGGAAATGATGGCCTAGCACGGACTTGCGGTCGATCCCACCACGATCTTCCAGTGAGTTCAACGCTCCGCTCCCGAGCTCGAGAAACGATGCACAACCCATCTCAAAGGCTGTGCTGGCTACTTGAGACATCCGTTCAAAAAATCAGGAAATGTGCCAAGAACATCACGAATGCACAATCCTCTCGTACTGGCTTCATGAGCCATCTACTGAAAAGAGGCGTCTGATCTCTTCAGAAATCTTTCGCTTTGCAGCTACTTCGGGGAGAAAAGGGAAGTCATGAAGAGGCTTTCGCTTCAAAGCCTGAAGTGGACCTACAAGGAAAGACAGCTACTCCTTGCTTGTCATATTCATTTGAGAAACAAAGGAATAGATACTGACAGTCTGCGACTTCCCAGATAAAGCGCACTCCACCCCCAGGAACCTTCCGCTTGTTCGCACCCCTCACAGCGATCAAGCACTCCTGCGGTAATCGTGGTGCAATCCACCCAGGACGGGCAAGGCGAGGATCTTGCCATCATCGTGATGGGGAAGGACAGGCTCACCATACCCTTCTGGGATCTGTTGGTTGATGCCTTGATGTGGTCTGGCTCGATTGAAGTACTCAACATAGGCGCGCAGGATACGCTGCAGTTGCTTCTCCTGCAGGATCAGCAGGTGATCGAGGCACTCCCGTCGCACACTGCCGAGGAACCGCTCACAGATGGCATTGGCTCGAGGGGCGTGATACGGCGTTTTAAGAATCTTGATGCCGCTGGTCTTGGCAACCCGCGCAAAGGTCACGCCAAACTTGCTATCGTTATCCCTGATGAGATACTTCGGCCCCACACCAAAAGCCGTGGCTTCGCGAAGCTGTTGGGCCGTCCACGCGTCAGTGGGAGAACGTGTCACGCCCACGTGGATCACTTTGCGCGAGTGCAGAAGGGTGTTGAAGAAGGCGAACAGCGAGCGGAAGAACAAGTCAGTCACTGGCAGAAAGTCGCAGGCCCAGATCTGCTGGGCATGGGTGTGCATGAACGTCTTCCAGGTCTGGCCATGTGGTCTTGTGGTATGCACAGCTCTCATGTACTTCTGGATAGTGCGCTTGCAGACGTGGATGCCCAGCTTGAGTAATTCGCCCCGGATGCGCTCTGCTCCCCACAGTCGATTGTCCCTGGCCATCTCCTGAATCAAGGCGACGGTCTCCTGAGAGATCCTTGGCTTGAGAGAAGCTGCCCTAGACTTGTACTTCCAGAAGAGTTTGAAGCCCTGACGATGCCAGCGCAGCAGCGTCTCAGGTTGGACAATGAGGAGGGCTTGTTTCCAGCTCCGAACCATCCTCGCTAGAAGAACCAGAAGCATCCGATCCGTCTTGGTACAGGCCGGCCGTTTCACCTGGCGACGCAGGATGATCACTTGTTGACGCAGGAGCGCGTTTTCTGCCACCATCTCGGACTTGCTTTTGGCAAGGTCCGTCAGCGTTCCAAGTAGCAGCGAGGTGGTGTTGGGTTTGGTCCAGGCGACAAAGCGGTGGTGCAGCGACTGAAAGCCATGACCTGTCAACCGCTTGAAACAGGTGAGAATCCCTTGCACAGAAGACGTACCCCCTTGGTGAAGATGAGCCAGTGAATGCTTGAGATTATACTCTTCCTCTGAGGGATCGGCAAGGAGTCAGAGACAGCTTGAGGTGTTCTCACAGGCCCATTCTGGCCGACGGATGCCACAAGTAGCCAGCACAGAGGCGAGGCAACGGTTGGCAGTGGTGGTCGCCACTTGGCACCAGCGCGCTCCCAAAGCGCTGGCGACCTTGGAGCGTGACTTTGAGCAGACCATTGCCTACTATCGCCTTCCAGGAGTGGCGCGAGAAATCCTGCGCACCACCTCCTTGTTGGAGCGGACTAATCGGGAACTGCGCCGCAAATTTCGACAAGTTGGCAGCTTTAGCTCTCGAAGCGGAGCCGAGGTGACCATCTATCTCCAAGTGCGACTGCTGCACGCTCGCTGGACCAAGAAGACTTGGTGGGAGGTTTCTCACGATCTCTATTTTGATTTCTGCAATCTCAACCCTTAACAAAGGATATACTACCTGAGTGTGAAATCTCACTTGACAATCCCACAAACATTCATTACACTTGAGTTGGTAGCAACTAGTTTTTCGTTATTTTTTGCTGCATCCCTCATCGCAATCCTTGCAGCATCGTTCTGTAATCCTTGCAAGCAAAGAGAGCGTTAACATACCTCTTGAGCGTTTCGTGGATGTACTGATCTGCACGCCCGTAAAAGGGACTGGCGCTCTCCCGATTGAGGAGACAGGGGAACTCCTCCTCACTCATCGTCTACCTTGCCTGGCCAGCTGGACTGCAAGGAGCAAGTGGTGAAACCGGCCACGACCGTCATCTCGTCGTCCGTTTTTATGCGTCTCGCATTAGCGCCTGGAAAGGAGGAGCAGTTGATCATTCCACAAGGAGACCTGCCAATCGAAGGCCAGTCTCATAGCAACCAGTATGCCGTAGGTCACGCCCACTTTTGGGAACGGGCCATGATGTCACGGCGCCAGTTCATCAGAACATCGGTTGGTGCTACTGGTGCCGTTCTCAGCTCAGCACTCTGGATACCAGCAGTTGCACATGCCAGCGGAGGCACTCAAGTCCCTCCGATACCCATTCCTGGCGGCGTTGCACCGGGTCTCCATGTCTTCCTGCCCGGACATGGCGCCGAGCCGTCAACGATTTTCGATTTTAACGGCTTTATCGGTATCGCAGCCGTTCAGGGAACTGGCACAGGAACAGATACCAGTACCGGTGCCACCACTCCCCTCCTCTTCGACACGGACAGCCGTTTCATGAAGGGGGTCTACGTTGGAGTGGACGGGAAAAAGCATCGAGGCACCTTCGGCTTCGTCTGACTGGACCTCTATCAGGGGTCGTTGGCCCCTGCGAATCAGATCCACGACTTCAACCCCGGTATCGCCCCAAACGGCTTGTTTTGGACGATACGCATCCCCGATGACAGCGTCGAAATTGACCTCGATGAGGCAGAAGCTTCAATGGACCTGAGCGACCTGGAGATTCGAGATTTCTTCACTCTTACGAACGCCCTGCAGGGTGGCATGTCGGTACCCGCCGTTGTCTCCTTCCACATCAATTGGAGCGGGGTCAAGAATCGAGTTAAGATCAGCGACGAGACGAACCAGTTCACCGGCAATTACATTGAGGACACAGCTACCATCGGCTGGTCGGCACAAGAGGCAGGCTTCAAATTTGTCTCCGACCCGGAGAACACCTCGACCCCTGTTTTTGCCGAGATTGGAAAGGAACGCAATGGTTTTTTCTTCCACGGCAGCGAGTAAGATGGAGAGGGCACCCCACGGGAAAATTGGATGTTGCCACCTCACCCGCCCACAGGGGGCGGGTGATTTTATGCTCATAGGGACCCTTGCGGTCGTCCAAATGGAACTCAGACCGGGGTGCCAGCACGTACACGGTCGCCGGAACAACCCGGCAGTGGAAGGTTGCCGACGGGACTGGGACCTCGATAGCCTGGCCGCTGCTGACCGCCGCGTTGACTTGCGCCAGCGTGGTCAGGCGAGTGTTCGCAAACGCGGCATTGGTGAAGAGCACGGGGATCGGCTCCCAGGGGACGTTGAAGTCACCACCGCTACCCGGCGGCGCCATAGACGCTGGGCTCGATCGACGCAGCGGCACCCGCAATCAGCGGGCCATGATCGGGACAGTTGTCGGCTGGTATATGAGTACACTGGAGCGTGCCGACGAACGGAGATGCACTGACAGGGTAGACGGGGACGTAGAAAGGAACCCACGATGCCGGGTTTGCCTTCAGGGGAGCGTTGATGGGTGGAGTGAACCCAAGAGACCAGACCGCACATCGAGTCAAAAATGTGGGAAACTGGTAAAAGAGGAGACCAAAGGAGAAAAACGATGAGCGGAAGAGTTCACAGCAGAGAATTGAAGATGACCGTCGTGCGTCAACTGGCCAGTGGAGAAAAGCGCCCAGCTCAGATTTGCCGCGAGCATAACTTGGCTTCCAGCGTGGTTTCGCGCTGGAGAAATGAGTATGATCAGCGTGGAGAAGAGGCGTTTCTGCCTCCAGCGAGTTCGGAACCTCCATCAGCAGAGGCAAAAATTGCCGAACTGGAGCGCTTTTGTGGGCAACTGGCGTTGGAGAATGCCCTGTTAAAAAAAGCGTTGGGCAAGCTCCCGCAAGAACCGGCGGCATGTCGTAATTGAACAGGCATGTCAGGAGAAGCAGCCCATGTCCCTTCGCCATCTCTGCGAGCTGGGGCCTCGTCAATCGCGCCTGGTACTATGCCAGGAAACACGCTCTCGTTCAGCCATCGAAGCGGGCAGAGGAGGTAGCGTTACGTGATGCGATAGAGAAAATTATGCTGGATTTTTCGGGAGATGGCTATCGGCGGGTGACCCATGCCTTACAGCGAGATGGATGGAAGGTCAACCATAAGCATGTGCTCCGGATCAGGCGTGAAGGGTCCTTGTTGTGTCATCTGAAACGGCATGTTGTTCACACGACGGATTCGCATCACCACTTCCCGATCTCTCCCAATCTCCTCAACGGTCGAACACCTGATGCTCCTGATGTCATCTGGGTGGCCGATCTCACCTACATCCGCTTGAGAAGTGAGTTTGTCGCGCCTTTCAACGATCCTAGATGCCTCTTCGCGCAGATGTATCGGATGGAATTTGTCCACGCGCATCGAGACCCATTTAGCTCTAGGTGCATTGGAAGAGGCGTTAGCAACACGGGATGTGACAGCCGGACGAGATGAGCCATTCCGATCGTGGAGTCCAATATGCCAGTTATGCCTATACCGAGCGCCTGGTGAGTGCAGGTGTTCAGATCAGCATGTCAGCCAAAGGCAATGCCTCTGACAATGCCAAAGCTGAAAGGTTTTTCAAAACGGTGAAACAAGAGGAGGTCTATCTCAAAGAGTACCAGACCTTTGAGGAGGCATCGGCCAATATTGGTCGATTCATCGAGGACGTGTATAACACGAAGCGGCTGCATTCCAGCCTGGGATATGTCCCTCCTCTTGAATTTGAAATGGCTTCCTTTCAAGATGTACGATGTTGACCTGGGTGGTGGTCTGGTGGTAAGGGCTCACTCCACACCGCATCATGCTCCAGGGAAGAACTGCTGCAAGTGGATGCCCTCACCGCTCTCAAGGTCGTTGCTAGCAAGCATCCCACTCGTTGGGCCTGCTTGCCCTCTAAGAGCAAGCAGGCGGTTCGCGTCCCTCTGCTTCCACTCCGCCGAGCAGAACTGGGGCAGACCGAGCAAGGGAGCAGTCGCTCCACTGCATGGGGACAAGGAAAAGAGCCTGCTGCTCTGAGGGATGCAGACCAGCTTGAGGAGCGCTACGCTTCTTGTATGGATTAGGCACATCATGACGCGGTTCTCCATTCCACATCGTACCAGAGCAAACAAGCGGCCTTTGAGAGCTGAAAGCGTCAGAGACGGGGTAGAATGGGAGCAGACATCAAGCCGTTCTACCGTCGATTGAAAGGGGGATTCCTTTGCTCTCTGAAGCCGATTTGATCGCCAAACGAGCCGCATTACGTTGGTTAGCTGAACGCCATCCACAGTGGACGCATCAAGACCTGGCTGATGCGCTTAGGATGTCACGCTCCTGGGTGAGCAAGTGGCGAAAGCTCCTGCGCCAAGCCGATCCCGGTGATGGCATAGCTCTGCACTCCCGCTCGCGAGCGCGGCACACGCCTCCAGCCTCCATCGCCTCTCAGCTAGCCGTCGTGCAGCGCATCCTGGAGATTCGAGTGGCCCCGCCTGAGAGCTTGCAGCGCATCCCGGGGCCGGAAGCGATCCTGTATTACCTCCACCGCGATCCTGCGCTCCAACAGGCGGGTGTGCGCCTGCCGCGCTCCCAGACGACGATCTGGAAGGTTCTGCGCCAGGCAGGCTGCATCGCGCAGGGTCGCCGACACAAGCCCAAACCACTGGAGTTCCGCCAGCCTGGGGAGGAAGTTCAGTTCGACCTCAAAGATGCCAGCAGTGTTCCCGCTGATTCAGAGGGCAAGCGCCAGCATGTGGTCGAGATTGCCAACTTCATCGATGCAGGTACCTCGATCTGGTTACACCGCGAGGTGCGCAGCGATTTCGATGCCGAAGCTCTCTTTGAGGTGGTGGCCCAGTTTTTTTGCCAACATGGCCTGCCCAGCATGCTCACCTTTGACAATGATCCACGCTTTGTAGGCAGCGCCAGTGGCCGTGATTTCCCCTCGGCAAAGGTCGCGCTTTCTCTGGTGTGTGGGGGTGACACCCAACGTGATCCCGCCGCATCGTCCAGACAAAAATGCCTACGTCGAACGATTTCATCGCTCGCTTGGTCAGGAGTGTTTACAGGTGCATCGGCCAGGCACGCTCGCGGAGGTCGTCTCCGCTCGACTTCGGCGTATCTCTCCCACTCCAACAGCGAGCGGCCCAACCAGGCACGCTCCTGTGGCAACCAGCCGCCGCGTTTGGCCTGCCCGGCCGAGCCTTCGCTGCCTGAGTAGCCGTTAAAAAATCACTTCCGTTCGAGCGAGCAAGCTGGTGAAACGAGCAGAGAGGAGGTAGAATAGGCGAAGTGCAACAACAGAGTTGAGGGGAACAAGCTATGGCTGGATCAGAGATTCATCACTGCGAGTGTCCTCCCTGCCAGCAGGAAACGTCCCATCCGGATCAAGAGCTGCATCGGCAGATGAATCTGCTGCTGAGCCGATTGGATGAACAACAGCGTCGCTGGTATGTGGCGGTGGAGTCCAACCGCATTGGCGCAGGGGGAGATCGACTGCTCGCCCAAATCACCGGCCTGGATGAAAAGACCATCCGACGGGGACGGCAGGAATTGGCCGGGGAGCTTTCGGAGCGACCGGAGCAGCGAGTGCGTCTACCCGGCGGAGGGCGGCCCCGCGCCGAAAAAAAGACCCCGCGCTAGAGGGGACGCTGGCCGACTTGGTGCAGCCCGAAACAGCCGGGGATCCCACCAGTGAGCAGAAATGGGTGCGCAGTAGTCTGCGTCATCTCTCTGAGCGCTTACAAGACATGGGACATCCTGCCAGTCCCCCGACGGTGGGTCGTCTGTTACGCAAGCTGGGCTACTCTTTGCGGGTGAATGTGAAAAAGCAGGAAGCCCGCGCCGCGCACCCTGATCGACAGCTTCAGTTTGAGGTGATCCAGATCCAGAAGCAGGCTTTTCAAGCCGCCGGCTGGCCGATCATCAGTGTGGATACCAAGAAGAAGGAGTTGATTGGCAACTTCAAAAACGCTGGGCAAGCCTGGGGTCAAGAAGCCGAGGCAGTCAATGTGCATGACTTTCCCCACGATGTCCTCATGCGCGCGGTGCCCTACGGGATTTATGACGTGAGCAGCAATTGTGGCTCGGTCTACGTGGGCAGCTCCGCCGATACGCCGGAGTTTGCGGTGACCGCGCTGGCCCGCTGGTGGCAAGAGGAGGGGCGACAACGCTTTCCCCACGCCACCCAGCTCTTGACCCTGGCAGATGCCGGAGGCAGTAATGCAGCGCGCTCTCGTAGCTTTAAACTCCAGCTGCAAGAGCAGCTCAGTGATCGCTATGGACTCAGCATAACCGTCTGCCACTATCCCACCGGGTGTTCAAAATGGAATCCCATCGAGCACCGGCTCTTTAGTCAGATCAGCCTGAATTGGGCGGGCCGACCGCTGCGCAGCCTGGATATCATGCTCAACTCTATTCGCGGCACCACCACCCAGACGGGGTTGACGGTTCGGGCGGCTTGCTTAGTCGGAACCTTTGAGAAAGGGCAAAAAGTGTCTGATGACCAAATGCGGCACCTCAACATCGAACAGCAGAGCGTGTGTAGCCAGTGGAACTATACTATCCATCCACGTCCCGCTGGCCTTCCCGAGGCGACTCCAACCTCAGAAGGGCAGAAAGTTATTTTTTAACAAGTACTAAGGTTCCAGAGACGATCGACCCTGACCGCTGGCTCGTGCAGGTCAATCAGCAAGCCTTTGCTCGGACAATTCGGACCGATGGGAAGCTGATGATCAACCGCGAAGACTACTATGTGAGCCGAAGACTGGCCGGCCAGCGGATCACCTGCTGGGTGAACGCCGCCGAAAAGCAGTTTGACATCTGGCAGCCAGGAGGACACATCAAGTCGATCCCGATCAAAGGCTTGCATGGGCAGACAATGCCCTTCGAGGAATATGTGGCGCTGATGAAGCAAGAGGCGCGCTCGGAATACCAGCAGTATCTGCGCACCCATCCCAGACTCACCCAGGGCCGGCTGTGGGCTTGAGCCTCCAGGAAGTCGCAGCGCGAAGGGATCAAGCATCTGCATCACGAGTGTCCTGCTCGTGATGAGGCCTCCCTCTGTCTTCTGCGATCCTGCGCGGCTTTTCAAACGTGCGGCGCAGAGCCTGCCAGCAGGAGAAGACCAGCGCCCAGGTCGCTCTCCATCCCTCTCATCCCTCATTGATAGGCACAGAAGAGCTTTTTCCAAACTCATCACTTGAAAAAGCGCTTGCTTGCTAGGTGACGATGTGAGGTGGAGAACCAGGTCATGATGTGCCTAATCCATACACTTTTTGCTGTCCATGCGGCTTCTGAACAGAAAGCAAGAGGCGACGGATCGTCTCATGAGAGACACCATACGCTTCTGCCACTTTTCGGAGGGCTTCCTTCAGCTCTTTCCTCCGAAGCCTCGCAGACGTTGCACCTTGTGATACAAGGTGCCCGATGGGGCAAGGAAGAGGGAGCAAATTGGTGACAGAGGACTCGAAACCCGTCGGTTCCGGTCGGTTCCGCGTTCCTTCCCAAGACTCCTCTCGGGTCTTGGGAATTTCATGTTCCTCTTTGGAACGTTAGGTCGGGCCTGGCGGCCTTTCCCCCCTTCCAAAACGAGCGGGCCTCCAAAGAGGCCCTCGGCTTTGCGTCCTCGCCCCTGTGATCTCTTTTCAACCCGAGAGCGATCTCGCTCCCCAGCGCGGGACACCCCGGTGCATGGCAACCCCCACTCTGCTGGAGAACACGAACCCCTTCCTCTAGGCGCTTTCCGCTTTCAAGGTCTGCTCACCTCGGGAGCGCGCCTTTGGGCGCTTTCGCCTGTCCGTTCCATTCCAGAGCGGCATTGGGCTCCTCGAGCGCCTGCGCCCTCTGTCCCGCGTGCTGGCCTTCTCGCACCCCTTGCGGGAGCAGAATGCATCTCGTTCATGGTACTCGCATCTCACCTGCTCCTGCCGCGCAAACGGGATCAATCAAGCACACCATGCCGATGGTTTCCAACGCATGCCCGAAGGAGCCAGCACAGGCCTGAGCGCAGTAGGAAGGGGAGTTGCTCATCCATCACGTTTCTCTGAGATTTTTTTGCAACACCCCCCCTGGCTCCTCCATCCTTTTTTCACGTTCATGCCTAATTTCGCCAATAGCTACGCCCTAGTCATGGAGGCGTTCCCTGTCTTCGGCCAGGTCGAGCGCGAGCACGCACGCAAGGATGAGCAGATCATCTTGGCCGGAAGCAATATCGACGCCATAGGTCTCCGTCATGCTGAACCATTGCTTTGACACGACAGCGACGACCTGATCTCCACGGCTAATCGTCTACTCATGTTCGAAAAGCGACCCGCTCATTTCCAGGTCATCCGGGCCGGGGATGTCCACAGTAAAGCGATCGACGAAAGGGCTGAAGAAGTGTTTGCGGAACGTGGCCAGTGTGTCTGCGCCACGCGTGATTTCGTAGGTCGGGGTCAGAGTTAAGAGCCGCCGATGGACATTGACCACTTCATTGCCGGCCATATCGCGGACGATCAGCCGGTCATGCAGGCTCAAGATCTTGCCATCAACCTCAAAGACGGGCTGGCCAGTTTCGTTCATGATCGTCGAGTCTTCACCGAGACGGAAGAACTTCTCGCGGATCATATAGCGCATAATGTAATCTCCTTGTGTGGACCTACCTTCTGACATCTGTATGACTTCCTATCACTCAGAAGGGATTTAACAGGTTGTGTCCTTCTACAAGCTACCTCTCTAGAGGGTTTAAGTCAAGCTGAGCTTGACCTGAGGTAACTCAGACTGGAAACCAGGAAAAGGGTTTCCAGTCTGAGTTACCCTTACGCTGAGATGAGGAACATGCAGTTTTCATCGTGTAAGAGAGTTGCCAAACCTGGTTGTTCTCTCGTTCTTAACGTATCTGTTCCCCGGATGGATGTGTCAGAGAGCAAGGTTGCGCCGGTACTAACTTGTGGAGGGGATTTCTGAACAGGAGGATTCATAAGATATGAGTAAGATTTGAGTAAGATTTGCTGTCAAATTACTGTCAAGAAATGCCTCCAACACAAATAGGCTCAAGCCGCCTCTCAAGCCGCTGAGTGCGACAATCCCCATTTCTTTGCAGTGCTCTGAACGTATAAAATTGCAGTAAGTAACCTCTCCTGCGCTCAAAATCACAGGCTAAAGGTTGAGCTTTTTGACGATTTGGTTGCATAACTTTGCAGTCAGTTGTAGATGAGTACGCTGAAAAAAGGTTGTCCTCCTTTGTGAGAAACGGGTGTACCAGTGAGCCAGCACAGGGAAAGACCAGTAGCTGAGAAACTGTCTGTTTGCGAACAGATCTGCTATGTAGCCATTATATCTGCAAATTATTTCCTTGGACCGTTAACATTGACAACGTTTCATATCGTTGCTACACCACATACAATGCTCAAGACAGCGGATGGCGAGAACAGTATTTCGCTCCCCGTCGCTTAAGGTATCTGTGTTCTTTGCAGTGTCACCAGTGTCACATCATCCTCTTGTTCCCATGCTTCGCCGGTAAAACCTCTCAGTTCGTTCAGCAAGTAGTCGATGAGTGATGCCCAATCAGCATGCTCTGCGAGCAATGCCTTCAGGCGAGGAAAGCCGAACATCTCACGCCCGGGGTTATGAGCCTCCACCAGGCCATCACTATAGAACAGGATATATTCACCGGGGGCCAGTATCACTTCTTGTTCCTCGTAAACCATTGCTGGCATCAATCCGAGCGGCATGCCCCGCGCGTATAATTCGCGCACCTCATCGGCCTGTCGCCTAAATGGCAAATCTTGCCCGGCGTTGGCGTAGTGCAGCCTGCCGCTACATGGATCAAGGATGGCATAGAAACAGGTGACAAACATTCTTGACGGTGTCCCAGCGTAGAGAAGATCGTTGACCCGCGCCAGGACCTCGCCGGGCGAATCCGTCGTCTGGGCGGCGGTGCGGAGCATCGTACAGGTGGTCGCCATGATCAGCGCTGCCGGTATCCCTTTATCGGTAACATCCCCAATAACGATCCCCAGGCGCCCATCTTCAAACGGAATGAAATCATAGAGATCACCACCGACCTCCCGTGCAGGTCGATAGAACGGCATGAGCTGCCATCCCGGAAACGCCGGCACATCTTTAGGCAGCAGCGCGCGCTGAATATATTGGGCCGTTTGCAATTCCTGTTCGAAGCGGGCACGTTCCTCAAGGCGCGTATGCTGCTCGGTGAGCCGTTGTTTCTCCTCTATACTCGCAATCATTTGTTCCGCCATCTGATTGAATTGCCTCTCCAACTGCCCGATTTCATCCCGCCTGGTGACCCGAACACGCTGCGAGTAGTCGCCATTGGCAAATTCTGCTGTGGCGCCCACAAGATGGTGAATACGTCGTACTATGTTACGCGTGGTCAGCACGCCAAAGAGCGCGCCAATAGGAAGCAGGAGGAGCAACCAGGCCGGCGCGCTCCAGGCCCAACCTCCCACAAACGACCAGAGGTTGTCAGCTGGTATCCCCGTGGGCATCTGGACATAGAGCGCTCCAATAGGCTGCTTCGACTTGTTCAAGACAGGTTCCACAGTAGAAACAACGTGAACTGGCGAAGTGTCATCTACCATGCTTCCAGCTCTACCCGCCAGGGCAGTGGAAATAAGAAATGCCTGCCGTGGCAGGAGGTGAGCAACAGGTGTTGAGATCGGGTAACGCGCCGGGTAAGAACTGGCGAGCACGCGACCGTTTGGTGCAATGAGCAGCGCAAACGCCTCTGCCTGGGAAGAAGCAGAGTGGGAGATGTAGGAGACGCCATCTGAGATGAGGGGGATCCTTTGTGAAGAAGCATCTCCAGGCAAGGCGATGGAAGAGGGGCTGCCTGGCTGAAACGTAGAGTGAGGGTCAAGAGTAGTCCCTCCAGCATTGACAGCCGCTTCGAGTGCATAGGCATGCACGGTCTGTTTGGCCGTGTTCGAGACCACATCGTCGACGAGAGGAGAGGTCAGAATGAGGGAGATGGCTAGACCGATCAGGAATTCCAGCAGCAGCACAATGACGACCGTCACTCCTAGAAACGAAATGGTCATGCGAAATTGCAATTTTGACCACATCCTCAAGCCTTCCTGCCGGCCCCGGCGCCCCGAAGCCTTCCCCACTCTCGCTTGACTCTTCATGATACCCCTTCCCTTTTGTCCGTTTTTTCCCATAGGAGTATTATATAACTCTCGCCTCCTTCCCTTTTGTCCGTTTTTTCCCATAGGAGTATTATATAACTCTCGCCTCTTTTGTAAAGAACTTTTGTTTGCTGTGAGTGTTCGGAAAGCGGTAAAATTGGGGTGAAATAGCAAGGAGAGAGAAACCGAAGGAGGGCGACCCATGCGTTTACGGATCGTGTTACCCAAAGTGAACCCGAGGCCATCACTGTGCCAACGGGATGTGCCTACGCTGGCGGTTTCGGTCGAACGTTTCATTTGCGGCAGGCAGTGGCAAAACCGCTGCGAGATACCGTGTATCAGGAGGCGCAGGTGCATCGCTAGTAGTGTTTGCGGTGCAAACGGACCTTTCGGGTCTATCCTGAAGGAACGACAGCTGCCCAGACGGGCTGTGCTGGCTAATTGGGACATCCGTTCTGAAAAGAGCAGCTTGAGAGCGATCTCTTGGTCCCATTCTGCTTGCGGGAGAGAAGCGGCACAATTTGAATCAGAGAGTATGCATGTCTTTCAGACGTTGATACCTTTCTCTGCGCAAAGGAGGATGCTGTGTTCTCTCTTCTCATTCCTCTCAGGCAACGAATAGCTCTGTGCTTTCACGCGCTCCACGATGGCATGGTTCGTTGGATAAAACCGCACTCCACCTCCCTTCTGCTCGGAACGATCGCAGACCTGGCCAAAGGGAAGTCCCAACTGCTTGTCGAAAACACGTTGTTACGAAAGCCTCTCATCATCCTGCATCGTGTGCTACGTGCCTCTGTCAAGTATTTCAATCAGGCACGACCACATCAAGGCATCCGTCAGCAGGTTCCGCAAGGGGAAGTCACCTCCGTGTCACCAGATCAGCGTGGTGGTCGCATCATCGCGGTTCCAGTGTGAGGTGGGTTCCACCACGAATACCGAAGAGTGGCCTGAGCTCCACAGGAGAGAAGCAGAAATACCTGAAGAGAGCGCGTTCCAAGCGCCACCGTGTTCTTGTCGTGCTTGGAAGTGCCTTCCTTCCTGTCAACTTCCGCCGCATGAGAAGTTGAACAGCGTATGTTCTGCATGCTACAGGTTGACACGAGAAATGCTCTTGTATTCTTTCATCTGGGAATGCCACAGCTCTGAGAAACATGAAGCAATCACGAGCACATCCATCTGATTCGCGAACGGATGTGCCAAGTAGCCACCACAGGGATCTGGCAGAACGCTGCCTGCCGCCGAGCTGGACCTCACAGGAGCCGCTGGATGAGCATGAGGTGGTCTGTGCTGCTGCCCAAAAAGCTTTGCGCTCCTTGGGTGTGGCCACGCCACGGGAGATCACCGAGCATTTCACGCGCCACCGCTATCCCAACCTCTCTGAAGTGTTGAACGAACTCGAAGCCAACGAACGCATCCTGCGGGTCCGCGTCCAGGAGCAGGGCAAGGAACTCGCGGGCCCGTGGTTTGTGCATGCAGAGGTGCTCCCGGTGCTTGAACGGTTGGAGCAGCAGGAATGGGAACCAAGGACAACGCTGCTCTCTCCCTTCGACAATCTGATCTGTGATCGCAAGCGAACCGCCCGCCTCTTCGACTTTGGCTATCAGAGCGAGATCTACACCCCCAAAGACAAGCGCCGATTCGGGTACTACGTCATGCCCATCTTGTCTGGCGACCAACTCATTGGCCGGATCGATCCGACCTTTGATCGCTCGCGCAAGCAGTTGCTCATCAATGTGGTTCACACTGAACCTGCTACCGCCATCACTGCGGAGACTGGGCAAGCTATAGCCGCAGCCATTGAGGAACTGGCAGAGTTTCTGGGTGCAACCACTCTCAACTACAGCCATCAACTGCCTGAGGGCTGGAAACAGATCCTCACCTAAAGTCATCCCCTGCTTGCGGCTCTTGCTTCGCTTGGTGCCGATCAGCCTCCCTCCTGAGGGATCGTGCTCTTGCGGGTAGTGCTGCCAGAGAATCGCCAACGTCCGCGGGATCTCTTCCCTTCACTCGGTTTTCAAAGAGGTAATTGAAAGTGGCTCCGGTCTTTCCTGGTCTCGAAAAATATTCCTCACTGTTCTTTTTTGGCACTTACATCGGTCATGGCTACACGTTTGAGCACGATGCTCCTGTCCATTCCAGCACAGAAGAGCGGGAAAAAGGCATTTCCCCGCCTTCATGATGGAGGAAGGAGTCACTAGCTCGCGGGTACGACGAAGCGACATGGCTCTGGACCAGTTCGTGCGCAGTGTTCCTGAACGGGCACCCCCATCAATTCCGAGAGCAGCGTCTCAGCGAGGTCACATACCTCTGGATGCTCTCGCACCACCGCAGCGAACGGGCACCGATACCCGCGAATACACAATGCTCCCCCCTCTGTCTCTCGTTCCATCAGACTCCCCAGTTCATTGAGGACCTCGACAGCTGCCTCAAGGCGCACGCGGAGATTTCCAGGTGGGTGCTTCCACTCTGCGGCCATGCGCCGCCCGATCTCACGCAGGAGAGTTTTTATCTCCTCAGTCGTCATCCTCCCCTGGAGGACGTCCAGAAGCTGGGCATATGACTTCGGGAACAGATACTCGGCTGCTGGCGTCAGGTCATACACCAAGGAGGGTTTGCCGCCGCCACGACGTTCACTGCGCTGTTGGACCAAGCCATCCCGCTCAAGCGCAGCAAGATGAGCGCGCACTGCCGTATGGGTCAGGCCAAGCACCTGTGCCAGTTCATCGACGGTGCGGCTGGATCTACGCAACAGCGTAATGATCTGACCGCGTCTACTTGCAAAAAACCATCGGTTCCAATTCTTTCGTGCCATCTCCTCCCTCCTGGTTGGTTCCAGTGTACCGGAGAGTCCTTGCGCTGTCAATCAAAGCAAATAAATCAATGAATTTACTAAAGTCAAATATAACATTGACTTTCTAGAAAAAATATGCTATAGAAAGAGAAAGGCGTGAATTCCTACTGCTCCATTCCTCTCTGGGAGGACCGGAGAGGTATCAGGGGGTCGCTTAAGAGCGATGTAACCTTTCGCATATATCCTTCTAGAGGGCCCATCAGTTGGGGAAAACAGGTTCCTCAAGGCTTGAATTCCACTGATTGTCGGCTCTCGAGAGGAATATCTATCCAAAACGCAGACCCACAGGAGGACGAAGTCATGGCAGAACCAACTCTTTATGAACGTCTGGGTGGCATCTTCGCCATTGCCGCCGTAGTGGACAACTTCAGCGACCGACTCCTGAAGAACCCAAAGATCATCGAGGCGAACCCCGAGTTGCACGAATGGCATACAGTGACGTACCCCGAGCGGCTGCCGGGCCTCAAGTGGCTAAGAACCTTGTGGCTCGCCTCGTTGGCGGGAGGATCATTTCAATACACCGGCAGAGAGCTGCGCGATGCCCATTTCGACCTGAAGATCTCACCCGCCGTGTTCGACGAAGTCGCTGCGGAGCTTCGCCTCACCCTTGATCATTTCAGGGTGCCCGAGCGCGAGAAGGGAGAAGTGTTGGCCGCCTTCGCTGGATGGAAGGGTGAAGTCACGGCTGGTTCTGAGCCTGGGTCTGTCAATTGGCGCCGTTGGCGTTGAGCCGGGCATGATCCGAACAGCGAATGAGACCGGAGAGATCGCCCTCGTCTGCGGTCATGACGCTCTCGCCGTCGGCCTGTCGGGCTTGGGATGGGTCACATCCGACCTTCCCGTCCAGGTCCTCTTCTCCTGGGGTTGGCGTTCTGCTGTTCCTGGCCGGACTGGGTGCGGGACGATCGAAACTGCTCTCGGGGGCCCTGGGCAGGCTAGGAGACAACACGGTTCTGTTGCAAAAACTTGCAGAGAAACGGCAGGGAGGTGAAGGTCCCCCTTCTTGTTGGGCTTAGGCCGCCACTCCGAACAGCTGGGCGATGAACAGAACCTGTGCTTGGAGGTTCCCTTTCTCCACACCATCCACCTGCCCTTTCCTGAGCATATTCATCACTTCATAGCCTTGGATCGTTCGCCACGCCGTTTCAAAGGAGAAGAAGCCGAGTCCTGGTTTGATGAGCCGTTTGAGAAACCGGTGGTCTTGCTCAGCAATGGTGTTCAGATATTTGATTTGCCGCAGTTCACTGCTTTCTGGCAGCTCTCCTGTGGCTTTGAGTTCCCTGATCGCTTTGGGATAGGCCGCGTTTTTGTCCATGGTGATGACGCGAGGAGTGGTCGTGTGACTCGCTCCAAGGGTCCTGCGGAAAAACCGCTTGGCCGCTTCGGCATCGCGTGTCGCACTGAGCCGAAATTCCAGAGTGTTCCCTTCCGAATCCCCCGCGCGATACAGATACATCCAGGTTCCCTTCACCTTCACATAGGTCTCATCCACGCGCCAGGAATCGGTCGTGGCTTTGAGATGAGACCGGCATCGTTTGTCCAACTCTGGGGCGTAGCGCTGGACCCAGCGATAGATCGTGGTGTGATCGACGTGCAATCCGCGTTCCCGCATCATCTCTTCGAGGTCGCGATAGCGGAGCCGCATACCTCAGATACCAGCGCACGCACAGCAGAATGATCTCAGATTCAAAATGACGCCATTTGAACGGACTTGGATTGCTCATGCTGGGAACTCCTTTGCTCGTTTCCAAATAAAGCAGAGTTTACCAGAGCAGCGGCCTTTTTGCAACAGAACCCTTTTTGAGTCCTCGATTTGTTAGCTCTGTTCCCAGTTCAGCCAGGTAACGTTCTATGTCTTCTGCCTCCATACATTGCCTCCCGGGTGATCTGTTACAGAAAAAGATTGGCTTTACTATACCAAAGCAATGCATGCCCCACCCTCAATTCCAACTTTGTGCTCAAAAGAAAAATCCTGCGGCAATCTCATGATTGCTGGGGCGGCAAAGAATTGAGTAAGATCGCAACCAGAGTTCATCTCATATTTCCTGTGTTCTATGGTATAGTACAGCAAATGAAGACCAGGAGGAAGCAGGCATGAAGTGCCTAATCTGCCAATACTGAGAAGCAGTGAAAGCTTGGGGCGAAGGCGTCCAGGTGGACGCACGTCCCTATAAAAGGGCATAAATATCGTGTCGAGGGCTGAACCAGGAGCATCAAAATGCCGGTAAGCTACACAAACCGAAAAGGAGTGACCTATACGCTGTACCGGGGACAGACCAGAACCGGCAAGCCACGCTACTATTTTGGCCTGCCTGCCCATAGTCAAGGCGAACCGGTCATGGAGATCCCGCCCGGCTTTACAATCAGCGAGAGTGTTAACGGCGTGGTCTCTCTGGTTAAAGACCGCCCTTCGCTGGTCCAGCCAGAGGAGGTGGCAGCCGTCGAGGCGGCGGTACAGCAGCACCCTGAGGCACACCGGTACCGGGTGGCAGTCAAGGGCAACCGCATCGAAGTTTACGAGCAGGTCGGCCCCGATTACAACGAACTGGTGAGTGAATTGCACATCCCCGGCCTGTCGAGACCGGGCCTCGCCGAGGAGTTGCGGGCCCTGGAGGAGCGCCACGCGCGCTACACGCCGGTGCTTCGCTTCACCCTCCTGGATCCGAAGCAGCGGCGTTTCGGCGCACAGCGGATGTCCTCTCTGGGAGGGATTGACGAGTGGTTGGAACTGGGACAGACAGGACCCGCGGCCAAGCTGGCCCGTAAGCTCATTCCCACTCTGGGCACCGAGCAGTTCTTTGAACTCTGGTGAGACAGCGACGGACTAGGCGCGTAAATAACATATCCCAGAAAGTCCTTTCCAGGAAGCGAAGCAACACTGGACGCTACCGCTACTGCGCAATATTCACAACACTCAAGGAGAACAGCTCATGAACCGCTCTGTGGACGAGGCGTTCCCGCACCTGACGGCGTGGGTTAAGATGTATGGCTGGATCGAAATTGGCTACGACGACTATCAACGCTCCTTCATCCGGGCTTTGGACAGTGGAGGGATGGTCTGGGAAGGAAGCATGGAGTATGCCACCCTCGAGAGCGCCTTGCAAGCACTGGACGAAGGGCTTGCCGCTTGGATGAAAGAGAACGGTATACACGAGTAATGATATGTGTGCAAGAGGTACTTGCACACATTACCTGGTATCATCACATCATACTGCTTGAAAAGGTCAAGGATGAGCAAGAACGGCTCTGGTACATCCTTATCCGCGCTGAAGAAAGACCTGATTTATCCTGTCATCCTTATCAAAAACTCAGGATCGTAAACCGCTCGACCACCCACCATCGTGAACACGGGTCGCAGAGACGGCAGGTCGTCGATAGGACAGGTGATGGGGTTCGACCGGAAAGCCACCAGGTCAGCGAGCCTCCGCGGCTCGAGTGTGCCACGTCGATGGCTCTCGCCGTTGAGCTGCGCACCGGCAACGGTGTACAGTTGCACCGCCGTATACTGGTCGATGGCATACTCCGGCCCCTGGATACCGGCTTTCAACGTGCCCCTGGTCACCATGCCCCATAGCGAAAGCCCCGGGTTGAACGAGCTAACCGGGTGGTCAGTGCCGGCGGAGAGCGAGGCCCCCTCTTCTAGCCAGGCTCGCACCGGCATGATCTCGCGGGTGCGCTGCTCGCCCCAGCCATCGAGCAGCACCGACCCCAGCGTGTACAGCAGCGGGTGCTGGACGGTCACCGGGATGCCGAGCCGGATGGCGCGCGCTCGCTGCCTGGCATCAGCCAGGAATCCATGCTCAAGCACCAGCGTGCCGGGTTTGAGGCCAGGATTCTCCTGGATGACCTGCTCATATACATCCAGCAGCGTGCGCACCGCACGATCACCAATGGCATGCGTGCCGATTTTCCACCCCCGGCGCACCGCGAAGGTGATGATGGTCAGGAGATCGTCAGGGTTCCAGAGCAGATGCCCCCGGTAGCCCGGATTGTTCACATACGGCTCGTCGAGGGCGCCTCCTTCCGCTCCCCCGTCCAGGCCGAACTTAAGCCCCCACAGCTTGAGGAGGTCGTCCCCAAAGCCGCTGCGCACCCCAAAGCCTTCAATGATCGCCATCCTTTCCTCAAGCGTCGCGGCCATCGGCGCCAGCATGAGCCGGCTGCGGACGGTCAGTTCGCTCCGCTCCCACAGTGCCTGGTACACCGGCACCTGCTCACGCGCCACCCACGGGTCTCGGACGGTTCCGATGCCAGAGGCGTTGTACTCCCGGCATGCCTGTCTCAATCCCTCGACCATCTGTTCATGCGTCATCGCCGGCATCAGTGCTACGACGGGCGCGTAAGCCGGGGGCTCGATGAGGACGCCGGTCGGGGTGCCATCGGGGAAGCGCACAATGGTGCCCCCCTGCGGGTCGGGAGTCTCCCGCGTGATGCCCGCGCGTGCCAGCGCCAGGGAGTTGGCGATTGCCACATGTCCACCCCGTCTGACCACTACCGGATGGTCCTGCGTCGCCTCATCGGGTTCTGGCGCGGTTGGCAGGCGCCCCTCGGCCAGGTTCACCTCGTGCCAGGCGGCAGAAGTTTGGATCCAGGAGCCTGGAGGAGTCTGGGCCGCACGTTGTCTGATCAAGTCGATGAATTCAGCAAGCGTATGCGCCCGGTCAACCGGAACTAAGCCCATATTCTGCGCCGTGAGAATGAGATGGTTATGGGTGTCTTCGAAAGCCGGCAGAATGGTCAAATCCGGGGCATCCAGGACGTGGGTTCCTGCGCCGATCAACCCGTCCAGGCCATGGGGGTCCTGCGAGACCGCCACGATCCATTCATCACGGATGGCGATGGCCTGGTAGAACGCGCGATGCCGGGCCATGGAGTAAATGGCGGCTGCACGGATCAGCAGGTCCGCCAGGCGCGGAGGATGAGGCGAGAGGAACTCATCAAATGGAAACGGCTCTAATTGGTGTGCCATCGTCTTTTCTCCTGAGCCATAGTATAGCATAGTTTGCCTCAGGGAGGAATCGATGGAAGGCCTAACACGTCAATATCCTTCAATATGAGCTTCACGAGCTTCAGCGTCATTATCTATCTACATAACAATGATGTAACCCTCGAACGTAGCTGCTTTTGAAAGCAGCACGCCGCTCCATGCAGCGTTTCTTGCCCGCTGGGAAGAAAGAAGAGCAACATTCCTACTTCCCCTTGGAGGGAACTCATGAAAGCCATAGTCTGCACGAAATATGGACCGCCGGACGTGCTTCAGCTCCAAGAGGTGGAAAAACCCGCGCCCTCGGACAATGAAGTCTTGATACGAATCTATGCGACAGCAGTCACCTCAAGTGACTGTATCATCCGGGGGTTCAAGGTTCCTCTCGGATTGCGACTCCCGATGGGACTGGTGATCGGTTTTACCAGGCCGAGAAAAGCCATCCTCGGGATGGTGTTAGCTGGAGAAGTTGAAGCGGTCGGCACAGAGGTCACACGATTTCACAAGGGGAACCAGGTGTATGCCTTGAACATTACGCGGTTTGGGACGTATGCCCAGTACACCTGCTTGCCGGAAAACAGCGTGATGGTATTCAAACCGTCTACTCTCACCTATGAGGAAGCCGCAGCGGTTCCCTTTGGAGGCCTGTTAGCCCTGCATTTCCTGAGAAAAGGTGAGATCCAAAGCGCACAAAAAGTGCTGATCTATGGAGCTTCCGGCGCGGTCGGAACTTCTGCGGTACAGCTCGCCAGGCTGTGCTGGCTCCTTGGACCATCCGTTCTTGAAAAACGAGACAAAATAAGAAAACAACCAGGCTGTGCTGGCTCCTTGGCATATCCGTTCGAAGAAAACGACTCGTTTTTCGAACGGATGTGCCAAGGAGCCAGCACAGGATCATTGTGTGCTCAAGGGATCCTCAATTCGCTGTATGACATAGTCCGTCAGATCCTTTCAGTCGAATACATCGAAGCAAAATAGCAGCGAATACTCTCTTTGACACTTCCCTGTTTAGCTTTCAATGCTACGCGGTCGTTTAAGCTGTGTGCCAAAGAAGAGTAATAATAGACTCGCACTCACTGTGAGACAAATAGCCCCAAAGATAAAGGATGTGGGTAGACTCACGTTGGATTGCAACCATCCACCAACCGCAGGCCCGATACTAAAGCCGACGCTCCAGGTGATCGAATAGAAGCCGGATAGGGTTGAGCGGTGGCGATCTGTAACCTGTTCCATGGCAAAGGCTGCGTAGATAGGTTCGATCAGCGTGCGCATAAAGGAGCGGGTATACTCACCGGCGATTGCTAGAGGCAGCGTAGGAGCAAAACCAATTAAAATCATCAAGGGCGCAGTGAGATACTGGACAGTCGTGACAACGCGCAACTTACTCCACCGTTTGACAAAAAGAGGAGCAGTCAGTGAGAAGACCCCTCCTGCAAGACCCGAAATCGTGAAAATAATGCCCAGGGGGCCTGGTAAGAGGTTGAAGCGCAAGATAAAGAACAGTTGCATGAGGGCGACGACCGCGCCCTCGCCCATCGTAAAGAGCAGATCAGGTAAAAGTAATTTCACGAACAAGGCGACCGGAAGCCGTTCATGCTTTTCCTGCAACACTGCCTCCGCCAAAGGTCCGCTATTTCTCACGCTTTCTTCAAGTACTTTTTGTGTCGTTTTATCTCTTGCACTGTTTGCTGCCGTTCGCTTTGGTTCTTGCAAGAACCAAAGCGGCAGACCAAAGACGAAGGTAAACAGAGCGGCAGCGAATACCCCATAGCGCAACGCCATCGTGCTGGCAGCAGAAACATGCAGGATGCTTGACATAAGTTCGGGAATGGCGCCACCTAAGAGACTCCCAAGTGAACCAACGCCAAGCAAGAGGAAGCTGTTCAGGGCGAAGACGCCCACACGCTGTCTCTCCGTGGTGCTCTCTGTTAACAGTGGCAGGTTCGTGACCCAGTAGGCAGTGGAGACGACTCCCTGCATACAAGCACAAAAGAGCAGCAAGAAAGGGGATGTGACAAGCGCACACGCCGCAAGAAAGAGTGGAGTGAGGAGAGCGGACAGCAAAAGGACTGGCTTTCGCCCGAGACGATCTGCAAGGAGACCCACAGGCACCGCGCTGATGAGAGCCCCAATGGCAGGCATAGCGCTGAAAACGCCGATGAAATCGGGTTGGTAGCCCAGGCTATGGACATAATAATTAAGTGTCAACGCGCTGAGGCTGAGTTGAAAACCTTTCCCTGTGGTGAAAGTGAGGAGAAGAGAGACATTTCTTGGCAGATGCAAGACTGAGGATACCAAAGTGCGTTTCTGCGGTGGTTCTCTATCTTGAATAGTAGACTCAGAGGGTACCAAAGACATGAGAGAGTTTCTCCTGATTAGTAAGACATATGCTCATAAGGTAGCATACCTCATTATCACAAGACAACGGACAAAGGGACAGGAAAACGTTCTCTGCAAATTGTCTCGTTTGAGAAGAACACAAATTGCGGAGATGAGAGCGCTACTTATTATCTTGTAGTGAGTCAAGCAATACCCACGGGTTGCGCAACGAGCTGCACTTTCGGCTCAAGGAGCTTCACAGGCTCGTTCAATGCACGCGCTTGTGACTGGCAAGGGATCAGAAAGAGCTCTGCCTTCTAGAAGCAGGAGAGTCAGGAAGGAGGCTTTCAAGCCAGATTCCTGAGGAGTTCAAGCTCGTTGCGCATCCCGCGGGTGAAGGAGCCATCACAGCCAGCTGACCACCACATCATCAAGACCCAACTAGAACAGATGGCATCAGGGTTGGGAGAGCATGGAGCCGTTCACCTTGCGAACACGACAATCAAAGCACAAGTTTAGGTTTCTTAACCTGACCGGAAAAGCCTTGACAGAGATGAGAGAGTTAGCGTATACTATGTAGGCCTCCTAGGAGAAGCGCGACCATTCTAGGCAGGCCATCAAGGGGTGTAGGAACCTGCTATCTAGACTAAGGAAGGGCCAGGAACCGAAGGACTTGATGCAGACCTACATAGACAGGCGTAGTCCTTCACAAGTCAAAGTAGGCCACTGAGGAGAGACTCGGAGGGGAAATGATCAATTCTCTTCGGGCCTTTTCATTTTTGGGGCGCATGGCCTCACGGGAAATCTTCCTTTGTCCTGTGCTGGCTACTGGCACTACCTCTCTCGATGGTGGATAATTGACGCCATACCGAATGTTGGCTCTTCCGCACTTTCCGTGCTATCTCAACCAGCCTTCAAAACCCGTTGGCGCAGAAGCGGGAAGTGGCTCCGTCCATACATGGAGCGCTTAATATACTTCAGCTTGTTGATTTTTCCCTCGACAGGTCCATTACTGTATGGGAGGGTGAATGCCGCGTGCAGAGCAGAACCTTCTTTCTCCAATCCCTGAGCAAAGGTGGCCAGATCGCTGATGCCTGTGCTGGCTACTTGAAACATCCGTTCATAGAAAACGACGGATTTTGAGAACGGATGTTTCAAGTAGCCAGCACAGCTCTCTGCGAAGCCTTCCAAGGAGCTTCCCTCAACGTGTTCGGCAAATGGAGCGTGTTTTTCTCGTAGGCGTGAGGCTTTTTCGTGACGGGGAGGGTCAAGCTTTTCCCTGTGCTGGCTACTTGAGGCATCTGCCGAAAAAGGGAGGGTTTCATCTCTTCAATAACCTCCTCAACCTCCTCATGTGAATACCTCTCATGTGAGGAAAGCGTCATCATCCGAATCTGTTGCACATGGTTGCCTTCAGGGTTCTCACAAGGAAGGGCCATTCCCTCTCGATTGGTGTCTTTCTCCGTGAAAGACGGCAAAAAGGAACGAAGGTCTGCCAGCTCCTTGATGAGGTGCGCTCCACATAACGCAACCATCTGCTCTGTCGTTAACATGGAAGAGCTCAAGCACTTCTGCGGTCATCGTGGTGCAATCCACCCAGGACTGGCAAGGCGAGGATCTTGCCATCCTCTCGATCTGCAGGACCAGGCTCGCCATAGTGATCTGGGATCTGTTGTCTCATGCGCTTCCTGCGGTCTGGCTTGATTGAAGGACTGGACAGAGGCACGCAGGACACGATGCAGATGCTTCTCCTGCAGGATGAGCAGGTGATCGAGACACGCGCGACGCACGCTGCCCAGAAAACGTTCACAGATGGCATTGGCGCGCGGAGTGTGAGAGGGTGTTTTCAGTATCTTGATGCCGCTGCTTGCGGCTACGCGCGCGAAACGGGGTCCGAACTTGGCATCACGATCACGGATGAGATACTTCGGCCCTCGTCCATAAGCAGTCGCCTCCCGTCATTGTTGGGCAGCCCAAGCGTCGGGAGGGGAACGTGTGACGCCGACGTGGATCACTCGCCGAGAGTGGAGTTCGACAAGGAAGAAGGCGAAAAGCGAACGGAAGCAAAGATCAGTGACTGGGAGGCGCGTCGCAAGCCCAGATGTCTTTGGCATGGGTCTGCAGGAAGGTGGCCCAGGTCTGTCCTGGCGGCCTGGTGGGACGCACGGCTCTCATGTACTTCTCAATGGTGCGGCAGGCACACGTGGATGCCCAGCGAGAGCGCGTTCACCCCGGATCCGCTCTGCTCCGAAGACGGCGATTGTCCCTTGCCATCTCCTGAATCAAGGAGAGAGTCTCCTGGGAGAGTCTTGGCTTGAGAGAAGCTGCCCTCGACTTGTATTTCCAAAAGAGCTTGAAGCCCTAGCGGTGCCATCGCAGTAGCGTCTCTGGCTGGACAATGACGAGGGCTTGGTTCCAGGTTCGTACCATTCTTGACAGCAGGACCAGGAGCATCCGATCCGTCTTGGTCCAGGCAGGCCGCTTCACCTGGCGCCGCAGGATGATCAGAGGCTTTCGCAACAAGGCGTTTTCTGCCACGAGTTCAGATTTGCTTCTGACAAGGTCGGTCAGTGTCCCCAGCATACGTGAGGGAGTGTCTGGTTTGGTCCAGGCGACGAAGCAGTGGTGCAGCGACCTTGCGGCACAAGCGTGTCACCCATGTGACGATCGTGAAAATCCTCTGCACTGTAGACGTTACCTCTTTGGAAAGATGAGAGATTTGATGCTTGAGATTGTACTCTTATGATGGGGAATCAGCAAGGAGCAAGAGACAGCATGAGGTGTTCTCACAGGCCAATTCTGGCCGACGAATGCCACAAGGAGCCAGCACACCAGCTGCTTCCCGTTGTCGTTGCGCCTTCCTCTGTTACGCTTGTTCTGTGCCGACGGGACCAGCCGCCCACGACAGAAGATCTCCGTCCTTTCCCTGCACAGGCCGACACTTCACGGGGAAGACGAAAGGAAAGGAGGCAGGACAGCACACCGCATCCCGCTCCAGGGAAGAACTGCTGGCAGTGGATGTCGTCACAGCGCTCAAGGTCTTCGCCAGCAAGCATCCCGCTCGTGGGGCCTGCTCTCTCTGGGAGGACAAGCAGGCGGTTCGCGTCCCTCTGATTCCACTCCTGCGGGCAGAACTGGGGCAGACCGAATAGGGGAACAGACGCTCCCCTGCATGGATAGAAGGAAGAGAGCCTGCTGCTCTGAAGGACGGAGACCAGCTTGAGTACGGCTAAGCTTCCCGCTGTCCATGCTGCTGCTGAGTATGAAGAAGGCGACGGATCGTTTCCTGGGAGACACCATACGCTGCTGCCACGGTGCGAAGCGGTTCCTTCTGCTCCACCACACGATGCAGCAGCGTCGGCCACTGGGAAGCGGGAAGACCATACGCCGGCTGCTTTGGCCCTGGCCGCCGCTGTTTGAGCACCACAGGAGGAGGGCTTCCCTCAGCTCTTTCCTCCGAAGCCAGCAGACGTTGCACCTTGTGATACAGGCTTCCTGTCGGGGCAAGGAAGAGGGAAAAAATTGGCGACAGAGGACTCGAAACCCGTCGGTTCCGTCAGATTCCTTTCAGCTCGCTCCCCAGCAAGTCTCATGCGTTGAGAACGGATTCGACCTCTCGATCACCGATTTTCCTCTTGCTTGCCTGAGCCCAGATGCCAGCAGGCTGTGCTCTTTGATCGCGGATGCGACCTCTTCGGTTCCGCACGCGAGCCAAGCCGGTGGATGATTGTGCCTCCCGGTTCGGTGCGCTCCTTGCATACCCTCTGCCTTTGATGGCGTCTCTTGCGCACAGCGCTCTTTCGCCACCCGATGAGCAAAGGAGCCAGGACAGGGTTGTAGTGGCTCCTTGAACCATCCGTTTTTGAAAAACGAGACACAACAAAAAAACAACCAGGTGTTCTGAAGACGAACTGACCGATCGTGCCTGTCAGGCTGGGCTTCTTGGGGATCACCCGACGCCTGTCGGTTCCGAAAAGTTTATGTAGAGTACAGGAGAAAATTTTCTCCTGCACTCTCCTTTTTGAAAAGCAATGAGAGCACATTGTTGCTGCTTTAGAGATTACATCCCGTGCATGCTGATTTCTTTCTGACGGGCGTAGCTCCGGATTTCTCTCGGATTGGTGATGCCTTGACGTCTTGCCTCAAGCATCCACTCGAACAGTTCGTATTTATTTTTGAAGAGGCCACTGCCACAGAAGATATTGCGTTTGGCGAAAGGGAGGGGAGTCGTTTTTATGCTCTGTGGTGTGATGTCTGGAAAGCTGTTACTTCCAGACCACGGCTGAGACAACATATACCGTGGATCATGGACCCATTCTGGGCATAGGAGTTGATAACGATCGCATAAAAACTCTACGGAGGCTGCACAAAAAGCAGCCCAATGGCGGGTATACTCTGTGTCATGGTCAGGAGAGACGAGAGGCTGACTCACCAGGCTGGGTCTCATCCCTTTCGCGTAATCGTACCAGGCGTTGGTAAAATTGCCCAGGGCGGTCCAGGGATCTTCTCCTTGACAAATGTCAGTATAAGCCCGTGTCATGGTCTGAATGGTTGCGGGCATAAGGGGTGGTTCTTGCTCCTTGTCCTGGTATGCCCTGGCCATAATTTCAAACATGCTGAGTGTCATGAGAGTTTCCCCCCTTCTTCATGGCCTTGTCCTGTGTTCCCCGAAAAAAGAATGTCGAGCGACTTCTCAATCTGTTCACCGTGTTCTTCTTGCGCTTCGGGGAGAATGTATGTATTGAGCAATTCCTGTGCTTGCTCGATCGTTTGAATAGTGGTTTTCGGAAGGAGTATAGCGCAATCATCAAGATCTTTGGGTCTACCGGCTGTCATTTTGAGGGCAAGAATGTATTCTCTCGGAGGGATATAGATATGGAGTGGTCCAAACCGTTTCCAGAGCGTGCCGTCAGGAATATAGATATCCTGCATCAGGATCACCTGGGTGAGGAAGTTGAACCAGTTGGGCGGCAGCATATGCTTTCTCGCGACTTCGAGCATACAGGCACTTAAAAGCTCGCGCATGCGTTCAAACGCGTCTTCTTCGAGCCAAAAAATGTCAATATCTTCTGTGGAACGGGGTGCGTTCTCAAGAAGCAGCATGTAGGCTCCGCCTATGAGCATCATCCGAAGCGGTTTCTTGACTCCTCGGTTTTTCAATGCTGCTCCTAAATCAGCCAGGTAGCGTTCGATGTCGCGTGCTTCCATAGCGTTCCTTTTTACACAGACCCGTGTAGGTTATCAAGCCAGTTACTGTCCTGGGGATGCACGTTTCGCAGGAGGTTCACGATCACCCAGTGCTCCTGATCTTTTGCAAGGTGCAGGTAATCGGTTCCCCACCACGCGGTAAGCTTCACTGTTGCTATCCGGTCTCCCAGATCGCAGATGAGCATGTCAGTTCGAGCAGCTTGCGGCATGTTCCCCTTTTGCCGGGAGGCGTTCCTCAGCTCTAGGAGTTCGGCGAACGTCAGAGGGATCAGGTTCTGGGCACCTTCTTCTGCTACCAGCAAGCCCCTTGCCTTGAGATCTGGATGGGTACTGCGCTCGATACTGGTAGGATCGCCTTCTTCTATACCTTTAATATAGTCAAGCACTGTTCGTCTGATCGCTTCATAAGCGGTGTGGATGGGCTCACTGATCACGGTTGGTTCAGTACGTTCCCTCTGCCACTCTCGCCGCTCCCGCCATTGGGAAAGCGGGTGTCCCTGTTCAACTCCCTCCCGGCAGGAGTCGACACATTCATTGCAAATACTTAGGTGTCCTGGTCCTGGAGTGAGCTGAGTTACTTGGTCTTGCCTCTTGCCACAGAAAGAACAGTGAGCAAGGGTGAGCGTCTCGGGTTCTTTGCCATACCACATGTGTTTCCTGCCTTCCTCTCGGGTGTGATTGCGCTCTCGAAGGTTGCATTTCCACTTACTATCATACCATAGGTTGGCTGCACGGCCGTGTTGCAAACAGAAAACTGCGCTTTCCTCCAGGTCCATTTGATTTGCCCTCATGGGATATTCAAAGCCCCGAATCTCCAATCCGCATCAGGATAGCCGATGGTTTGCCAGATAATGCAATGAATATCTCTTCCATCGAGTGTTCGATGCTGCAGTAACTTCGTTGCCAGCGCTTGAACAACCGACCAATAGTCTGAGAGAATTTTCTGTGCTTGCATCCAACAGGCATCTTGTATGGCCGAACGCTCCTGTTCATCAGGACTGAGACGCAGAAGCAAGTTATCGATTTTCTCCAAATCGTCCCGCTCGCTGCCCTTTTGATAATCGTCCTCTCCGCCATACGAGGTACAATAATACGCCATGGCGATCATCCCGGCATAATAAGCTGTGACCGTCCTGGGATCGATTCTGCCTCGTTGCAGCCACTCATCGGGCGAGGGATGGTCATCTCCTTGGGGCAGGAGAAAACCAAAGCGGCAATATCCCTTGTAACCGGCCTGACTCGAGACGATAGAGACTTCCTCAACCAGACCACCAACGACATGCCATACGACAGCATGGCCAGCTTCGTGATAGGCATGGAGAACGCGCTTCAGTTGGGAGTCCTCTCTCGATGACATGGCATTCCTCTCTTAGACTTCGAGTACGTAGGGATGCACTACCCGCGAAGGCGCATCAGAAAATGGGAGAAACCGATCAGCAAAAGCGAGGGAGGAGAGGCCCACCAACTGGGCGACTTCAGTCTCGGCAAGACCATCGTAGCGATCATCGAAGAGAAATGCAACATCGGTATCTTCAAAATACCTATCGATAAATGTGTCAAAAGCGTTCTTTCTGTCTTCCAGACGCCCTTTCGCCTCTTGGATGATTGCCCGTGTCGCTAATTCCTCAGCTAACGAGGAAAGCGGCATATGTTCTGATTGAGCCAACTTCCAGGCGACGGTAATAATGCACACAGCGAATTTTTTGAAGAAGAGAGGGGTGTATCGATAGACATAGCGCGTGGGGAGGTATTCGCCTACCACGCTATCAAGAACATCTTGCGGTTTTTCTATGCGTTCACGTTCATCGAAAGCATGATCTATGAGCCAATCGCATGCCTCTGCGATTGACTGCTGCTCGCGGGGAGTGAGAATATCAGCGTACGCTTGTCCAATGGACATGACCGTCTCCTTTCGTCCGTTCAATATCTTCTGCTACCTGGCCATGGGTTCAGCAGGTATAGGTAGTTCACCCTGCTTTGGGTTTTACCGTGTGCCTGGCAGTATCAGCCAGTAGAACAACGGCAATCATACCAAATTTCTTGTTCCATGGCAAAAGCCCGTTGTATTGGCTACTTAGGACATCCGTTCGAGAAAGAGGCCCCTTGGGCTTTCAGGTCCAGCGATTCACAGTGGTGGATCATTCGGGCATCTCTCCTACTCGCTTGACAGCACTCTCGACTCGCCTTCTGCTTGCTTCTCAGGGAGCTTTCCATGCTTGCCCTTTCAACCAGCGAGGATGATGATGGCGCTTCAGGTGTTCATGTTTCTGCCCGTGGTCTGCCTCTTCCTCGCGTCTTTCGCTGCTTTGGCGCGCTTTCCTGGTTCCATTTTCGGCCTTCCTCCTCACGAGGAGCAGCCAAGCGCAGCACGCTCTACCGTCTGCTCAAGCCCCGCTCTCCAGATGATTGCCCTGCCTGCCGTCTCGCCTCCACTCCCTCGTGAGGTGGAGGTCCAGCTCCTGTACGCCCCTGGCGCGAGGTCAAAGGCCGCCGAGGGGCACCCAAGCGCGTGAACCCTGAAGGCTTCGCCTGTCCCAACCAGCAATGCCCGTCTTGCGGGATCACCGATGCCCAAGTCCACGCGACTTTTTGGCGATGGCAAGCACGGCCATGGCGAACGCATCCAGACGTTCCGCTGCCCTGCCTGCCACACCACGTTCAGTGCCCGGCGCAACACCCCCTTGTCTCGGTTGAAAACCCCTTCCCATCACGTCGCCATGGTGCGGATCACGCGCTGGCCGAAGGGTTGGATCCCTCGGAGGCCTCGCGGGTGTTCGGCTTTCGACAAGCCACCATCACGAGCCTTTTTGTCCCGAGAGGGCTCGCACGCACAAACCTTGCACGCGCGATTCTTCCCGTGCTTGCGCTCGGTCCCCGCACCCAACACATAGCACATCGGGTCATCCACTCCCGGAGACCGCTCTTGGCTCCCGGTTGCCTCCCCCTCTTTCCCAGTGACGGGCTCAATCTCTCCTTCTCTGCGCTCACGGCCCATGTTGGAACATGGCAAGAAGAGAAACGTCGAGGGCGCAACAGACGCCGGTGGCAGGTGGCGGCGTGCCTGATCTCCGGTCAGGTGAAACAATGCTGACCTTTGGCGCAAACTGGTGCGCGTGACGCACGTGATGCGTCTGGGGACAGAAGACGCTCTCAAAGCTGCCTTACAGGGGCTGGGCTTCTCCGGGAAGTTGAATACCGCTTGTATTGAGCGGGCTCCACTGACCGTTCGTCATGGCTGCTCAGCGCTGGCACGCCGCAGCTGGGCCACGTCCCACCAAGCCTCACAGCTGCTGGCCCATCTGGAGTGGTGACGGGCGTACTCTCATGTTGTGCGTCCTCATGCCTCGCTGCGAGAAGCACTTGCGCAGCCTCGTTCTCGAAGTGGCAACCTACTGGCTCAACGATACCGGCAGCGTACGCCAGCCATGGCAGCGGGAAGAACCACCCGACGATGGACGGAGCGTTCGGTGCTCTGTTATCCCTTACCACCGGTGCCACACTTCACACGATGAGCGTGAATGCGCGTGAGGAGGCGTCATGTGAAATGGCAGGAGGCGGCAGGATGAAGCGAAAAGCGGGTACTGGCGCATGGGTCTACAGGATGAAGCATCCTCTCTGGAGAGTCGAATGCGGGTAAAACCAGCCTGGAATGCGTTCGCGGGGGCTGATCGAATTCGTAGCGATAGGTAAGGCTTCTCAGCCTTTCCCCCGCTCCAAACCGTGCAGGCCACTTTCATGGCACACGGCTTTCCGTACTCGCTCCTCTGATGGATGTTCAACCCCATAGCGTTCTCGCTCATGAGC
>WNGQ01002212.1_pt1 | contig 36072 bp, 35 predicted proteins | sample 5407661 | NCBI WGS metagenome assembly WNGQ01 (sample SAMN13153382, study PRJNA577476) | soil metagenome | isolation source: 60 cm soil or saprolite under Garry oak tree replicate 2 | place: USA:California | collected 2016-06-15 | reverse complement strand
GCTGGTCGCCGACCTGATCCCGGCCGCAGGCCGCGCCCGCGCCTACGGGCTGATCTCGTGGGCGGCCAACCTCGGCTTCTCGGCCGCCATGCTGTCCGGCGGCCTGCTCGCCCAGGCCGAGCAAGCGCGCCCGGCCGCCTGGCCCGCCCGCGGACCCGTGGCGATCGACCCCGGCGTGGCGGGTCATCGCGGCGGCCGTCGGCCAGGCGACCGCAAGCGTTGCCGCCTGGTTCCTCAAGCCACAGCCGAGCGGTCCCGACGAGGGCGCCCCGCAAGGAGGCTGATCGGCCGCCAAGGCGCCCGGACCGCAGATGGCACTTCAATCACACCCAGCTTCGAGGAGGACAGCATGAGCGACAGCATCACGAGCCAACCCCCGGCGGCGCCGGCGATGACCAGACGGCGTGCCCTGACCGTCACCTGTGGGCGTTCCAGGCCCTGCTGGCATTGCAGTTCGCAGCCGCCGGGTCGCTCAAGCTCAGCGGCGCCCAGCAGATGGTGGACCTGTTCACCCAGATCGGTGCCGGGCAGTGGTAGCGGTACCTGGTCGGCGCGCTGGAGCTCGCCGGCGCCGTCGGCCTGCTGCTCCCGCGACTGTCCGGCCTGGCCGCGCTCGGGCTGGTCGGCCTGCTGGTGGGCGCGACCGCGACCAACCTGCTCGTCATCGACCAGGGTCCCTGGCTCCCGCTCGGCCTGCTGCCGGTCAGTGCCCTGGTCACCTGGGCCCGCTGGCCGCAGACCAAGACGCTGGCCGGCACGCGCAGGCGCTGGCCGGCACGCGCAGGCGCTGGCCGGCACGCTGACGCAACACCTCACGAGATCATCCCGAGGAGCGGCACCCGCCGAAGGAGAACGCGCATGAACAACCCCGACCAGCAAGCAACCAGCGGCGTCAGGAGGGCCGGCCGGCGCGAGTGGACCGGGCTCGCCGTGCTCGCGCTCGCCGCCCTGCTCTACGCGATGGACCTGACCGTTCTGCACCTCGCCGTGCCGGCCTTGAGCGCCGACCTGCGACCCAGCAGCGCACAGCTGCTGTGGATCACCGACATCTACGGGTTCATGGTCGCGGGATTCCTGGTCACCATGGGCACCCTGGGCGACCGGATCGGCCGCCGCCGGCTGCTGTTGACCGGCGCCGCCGCCTTCGGCGTGGTCTCGGTGGCCGTCGCGTTCTCCACCAGCCCCCAGATGCTGATCGCCAGCCGCGCGCTGCTCGGCATCGCCGGGGCGACCCTGGCGCCGTCCACGCTGTCGCTGATCTTCAGCATGTTCTCAGACCCCAGGCACCGCTCGACCGCCATCGGCGTGTGGATCACCGCCTTCTCGGCCGGTGGCGCGATCGGCCCGGTGCTGGGTGGCGTGCTGCTGGAGCACTTCTGGTGGGGCTCGGTGTTCCTGCTGGCGGTCCCGGTGATGGCGCTGCTGCTCATCCTCGGGCCGCGGGTGCTGCCTGAGTACCGCGCTCCCGACGCGGGCCGGCTCGACCCGGCCAGCGCGGCGGTGTTGCTGGTCGCGGTGCTGGCGGTGATCTTCGGCATCACGGAGATCGCCCAGGACGGGATCTCCCCTCTCGCCGTCTCCTCCATCCTGGCCGGGCTGGCGATCGGCGTGGGGTTCGTCCGCCGGCAGCTTCGCCTGGCCGACCCAATGATCGACCTGCGGCTGTTCCGGATCCCGGCGTTCAACGTGTCGCTGGTGACCAACCTGCTCGGCATCTTCATCGCGGTCGGCTACTTCCTGTTCGTCGCGCAGTACCTGCAGCTCGTCCTCGGGCTGTCGCCGCTGCGGGCAGGGCTGTGGTCGCTGCCGTCGGCCGGCGGGCTCATCGCCGGATCCAACCTCGCCCCCCGCATCCTGCGCCGGGTCCGCCCGGCGTACGTGATCGGCGCCGGCCTGGCGATGGCGGCCGCCGGTCTCGGGGTGCTCACCCAGGTCGGCCGATTCGCCGGCGGGTCCGATGACCTCGCGATCCTCGCGGCCGCCTCCCTCGTCGTCTCCCTCGGCCTGGCGCCGGTGTTCACGGCGACGACCGACCTGATCGTCGGCTCCGCCCCGCCCGAGCGGGCCGGGGCGGCCTCGGGCATCTCCGAGACCGGCACCGAGCTCGGCGGCGCGCTGGGCATCGCGATCCTGGGCGGCATCGGCGTGGCCATCTACCGCGGCGAGCTGGCCACCAACCTCCCGGCCGGCATCCCCAGCCCGGCCGCGGCGGCCGCCCGGGACACCCTCGGCGGCGCGGTGGGCGTCGCCCACCAGCTCCCCGCCGATGCCGGCGCGGCGCTGCTGGCCGCGGCCCGCGAGGCGTTCACCATGGGACTGCAGGTGACCGCGGCCATCAGCGCGGCCGTCGCGGTCGGTATCGCCGTGCTGGCCACGGTCGTGCTCCGCGGCGTGCGCGGAACCTCCCAGGCTGCGCCCGGCGAGCAGCCAGCGATCGCCACCGAGCCGGACACTGTCGCCCAGCCCGAGGAGCCCGTCCAGCTCATCCGGACGGGCGGGGGTTGCGTTGCGTGCCCGGGTGAGCACGGGCCAGCCACTGCCGAGATCCACGACACCGCCGCCGGGGTCCAGGCCCAGGAAGCTGCCGAGCCGGTGCGGGCCTGAGCCGCGCCCACCGCACCAGGCAGCCCGGCCAGCTCGTTGCGAACAGTTCACCAGCGCTGACGGGTTCGTGGCAACGTGCGGCGCCCTACAACAAGGGAGATCACGATGAGGAAGATCGAGGATCCCACCGGCAGGATGATCGTGACGCCTGTTCCCGGCCACCTGACGACTGACGATGACCAGCTCGATGGTGGAGCGGGCGTGGGCGTGCGGCACCATGGTGCGAGGGCTGTCTTTGCCGTACCGGGTGCCAGGGCCCTGCTGTCGACATCGATCATTGCGCGGCTGCCGCTTGCCATGCTGAGCCTGGCGCTGCTGGTCCACGCCGAGCGGCTGACCGGTTCCTTCGCGCTCGCTGGCCTGGTCAGCGGCAGCTACACGGTCGGGCTCGGCGTCGGCGGGCCGTTTCTCGGTCGGCTCGTGGATCGCCGAGGCCAGCTGGTCGTGCTGCTCGCCACGGCGTTCGCCTCCTCGGTCTTGCTTGGCGCCGTGGCGCTGCTGCCTGCGAGCTCTTCTGGGCCGGTGCTGGTCGCGCTCGCGGCGGGTATCGGCCTCGCCACGCCGCCAGTCAACGGTTGCGTGCGCACGCTGCTGCCAGAGGTTCTCCCAGACGCCGAGGCGCTGCCGGCCGCGTACGCCGTCGAGTCGTCGGCTTTGGAGCTGACCTTTATCTTCGGGCCCCCGCTGGCGCTTGGCCTGGCTGCGCTCAGCTCGACGCGCGCCGCGCTGGCGTGTGCCGGCTTGGTGCTGCTGGTCGCGACGGCGGCCTTCGCTACTCGGCCGACCTCGCGTCGCTGGCGGCCGCCTCCGGCCAGGCGCCGACCGCGCGGCGGCTCGTTGCGGGCACCGGCGATACGCACGCTGGTCGTCGTCTTGACCGCCGTCGGCGTGCTCTTCGGCGCGACCGAGGTTGGTGTCACCGCCGCCGCCACAAGGCTCGGCAGCACCGATTCGGCGGGGTTTCTGCTCGCACTTTGGGGCCTGGGATCGCTGGTCGGCGGCATGGCGGCGACGCGGCGTGGCGGCGGTGCGCGGCGTGGCGGCGGGCTGGCCCTGATCCTCGCCGCGCTCGCGCTCGGACACGCAGCCCTCGCCGTGACCGCGGGCAGCCTGCTGGCGATCGGGGCCGTGCTGCTCGTCGCCGGCGCTGCGATCGCCCCGGCCTACGCGACCATCTACGCAATGGCCGGCCAGGCGGCCCCGGAGGGGACGGTCACCGAGGCGTTCGCCTGGCTTTCAACCGCGGTCGTGACCGGGGCTTCGGCGGGCACGGCCGCCGCCGGAGCACTGGCCCAAAGCGCCGGGGCCGGCGCCGTTTTCACGCTCGCTGGCCTGGCCGGCGCCTTGGCCGTGGCCGTCACCGCGCTGCGTCCGCGCATCCTCACCGGGCCCACCGCGTCCGCGCCCGCCCAGCTCACCAGCACAGCAACCACCATGACGAGCGCGCTCAGCTCGCCGCTCTGAAGGACCGCCGCGGATGGATGCTCGTTCCAGGATGGTCGCCGAGACCGGGATGGGATGGAGGGCGGCCCGTCTAGCGACCAAGGATCGCTAGATGGCAGATCTTTGCGATGCGGCATATATGCACGGTCGCACACGCTAGTAGCGGTCATCGGAATAGCCATGCGGGGCCTCTCGACCTCGGGCTCCAAACAGCCGCCACAGCCGCTCGCGCAGAGTGGTGGTGCTGGCGGTGGGAGAAGAAGGTCATGGAGCGGCGGGAACTACGACGTAATCGTGATCGGCGCCGGGCCGGTTGGCGAGAATGTCGCTGACCGCGTGCGGCGTGGCCGCCTGTCAGTCGCGTTGGTTGAATCCGAACTCGTCGGTGACGAGTACTCGTACTGGGCCTGCGCACCGAGCAAGGCGCTGCTGCACCCACCGGCCGCCGTTGCGGCCGCGCGTGCGGTGGACGGAGCAAGGCAGGCGGTAACGGGCGAGCTTGCGGCCGAGGCGGTGCTCGCGCGCCGCCCCGCTGCGCCGTTCGCTGATCTGGGATCAGGGCAAGGAGCTGGCGCTGCACGCCGAGATCGCCCGCGCGCTCGGCATGCCGGTGTTCTTCTGCGAGGCGCATTCACCCTGGCAGCGGCCGACCAACGAGAACACCAACGGGCTGCTGCGCCAGTACTTCCCTAAGGGCAGCGACCTGCGCGTGCATAGCCCGCAGAGGCTGGCTGCGGTGGCCGGCGAGCTGAACGAGCGGCCCCGCAAGGTTCTGGGCTGGGACAGCCCGGCTGCCCGGCTCGCCGCATACCTGCCGGGACGGCCACGCTAGGCCGGCCCGCCCGGCTTACCCTGGACAGCATGCCCGAGCAGATCCACGGCGCCAGCCTCGACGTCACCGAGGCCCGGTGAGCTGGCCGGGATGCTCATGTTCTGCGGCGACTGGCTCGCCGGTCCCGGCCACGACCTGCTGGCCGCCTCACTGCGCCGCTTCGCCGGCGCCGGCGGCTACGAGCTGGCCGCGCTCCAGGCCGGCGTGGCCCGGTTCGCGTTCCTGCCCGGCGACGACGGCGAACGACTGCTCACGCGCGGCCCGCAGTAACGCCGCCCCGCCGGCCCGGCGCGAGGCTGCGCTGCCGCTGAGAGGATGGGCGCATGGCCGACATGCGCCGGCGCCGCCCGGAACCACCACCAGGCGCGCCGCAGATCCAGCTCAAGCCAGGGCTCGCGAAGGAAACGCTGCGCGAGCTCGCGCCGCTGCTCGCCGAAGAGGGCATCGACGTCGACATCCCCGACCTGGACACCCTGCAGGCCGCGCTGGGCCGCGCGGTCGAGCGGCACAACCTGACCGGCTTCACCCCCGTGGGTCACGCACGCGACCTGGCCGTCACCACGCTGCGGCTGGTGATCGCGGCCCTCGCCGACGGCGACACCACCCTCGCCGCGGCGATCCTGGAACAAGTACAGCCCGACTCACCGGATAACACCACCGCCACCGTCGCCGGCTGCATCGGCGTCGCCCTCGGCCTGCTCGACGACTGGCTCACCAGCGCCGATCCGCACGCACCCAGCGGCCTCGCCCAGCGCGTGAGCCTGCCCGCCGGGCACTGGCTGGGCGAACGCGCCGCGACCGACATCCTGGTCCTCGCCCGCAAGGGACGCGCCTTCGGCTCGCTCGACACGCTGATCGCCCGGCAAGGCGGCCAGCACGTCCTCTACGGCAGCGCCCTCACCCTCACCGCCACAGCCCAGACCTGGGCAGCCGGAAACGACACGCCGATCCCCGAGCTCGCCCGCGCCCAGGTGCGCTGAATGGGACTACCATCCACGAGTATCAGTCACCGTGTTGCGACGATGGCTGGAATCCGCCCGTTCCGCCGCCGGGTGCGAGACAGCGAGCTGATCACGCAGTCTTTCGCGAACCCAGCCACGCTCGGGCAGCTGGTGGAACGCTCGCTCCGAGACCTGGCCGAGACGCGCCGGCGCATCGACAGCGGCATCCAGCGCGAGCAGGTCCCGGCGGAGCCGCAGACGGTGCGGGCGTCGAAGCTCGTCAACCCGCCACCGGCGATGGCGCCGACTTGGTTCCAGGACCGGCAGGTCGAGACGGGTCTGCTGGCCCGGTACGTGACCGACCCGGGGATCCGGATGGTGAGCGTGGCCGGCCGCGGCGGGAAGCGCTGCAACGCCTACAGAGAGCTGCGGCAACTTCGGCCTGAGTGGCTGGGCCGTGACTGGTGAGGCTACCTATGCGTGACGGATTCGGCCCGCCGGGCTGCCGCGTAGGGTCGTGCACCGCACGACTTCGACTTGATCTACCGGAAGGTTCACTGACAGAGGAGGAGGCATATGACGACCGTGATTCTTGAGATCAGCATGTCGCTCGATGGCTATGTGACCGCGGCGGGCGTCCGGCCTGAGGAGCCGATGGGAGACGGCGGCCAGCAGTTGCACGAGTGGGCCTTCGGCGCTGACGAGCGGGGTCGTGAGGTCCTGGCCGAGAGTGAGCGCAATGTGGGGGCGACTATCGCCGGCCGGCGCACCTACGACCTGTCCTTGCCGTGGTGGGGTCCGGACGGACCGGGCGGCGCAGCTCGCACACCGACGTTCATCGTTTCCCACGGCGTGCCCGGGCAAGTGCCCGAGGGAAGCGTGTACACATTCGTGCACAGTCCCATCGAAGCCCTGGGGCAAGCACAGGCCGCCGCCGGCGACAAGGACGTCGACGTGTTCAGCGCCAATATCGGCCGGCAACTGCTGCGTGCCGGTCGCGTCGAGGAGATTCACGTGCATCTCGTGCCTGTGCTTTTCGGCGCCGGTACGCGGCTGTTCGAGGACCTCGGCGAGAACCATGTGCAGCTACAGATCATCGGAGTGGGCGAGGGGCCAAAGGCAACGCACCTGCGTTACGCGGTGGTGCCGGGCCCTTAGATCCTCGACCGTGCCGATCGGTGCCGAAGCGGACGGTGACCCGGGTGATCGCCATCACACCCTGCGCCACAGTCAGGGAGGCCAGCAACCGGGTGCGGGGTTCCGCGCATTGCACGACACGAAGCTTGGAATAGGAGGCGACGCGAGGTTGACGTATGCAGCAGCTGCGACAGAGCCGTTGTTAATGACCGCACATCGGAATACCGGCGTCGTGCATGCCTCGATGAAACACACAACCCAGAAGAGCAAGTCAATGAAGGGAAAGGTACCGAGATGGGGAAGGTGATCGCCCAAGCCTCCATGTCACTCGACGGCTTCATCGCCGACACAAACGACCAAGTCGGCCCGCTATTCGACTGGTATTACAACGGAGACGTCGAGGTCACGGGCGCCGACCCCGGCCTGGTCTTCCACACATCCCCCGCCAGTGCCGATTATCTGCGTGCCGCGTGGTCGACCATCGGTGCCGACGTGATCGGCCGCCGCCTGTTCGACCTGACCAACGGCTGGAACGGCCGCCCGGCCGTGGGCGACGCTGTCTTCGTGGTGACCCATCAGCCGCCGACCGACTGGCCCTACCCAGACGCGCCGTTCACCTTCGTCACCGACGGCCTGCACAGCGCGCTAGCCCAGGCGCAGGCCCTCGCCGGCGACAGAGACGTCTCGATAACGCCCGGCAACATCGTCGGCCAGGCCTTCCAGGCCGGATTGATCGACGAAGTTCGGATCGACCTGATACCGGTCGTGTTTGGCGCAGGCGTCCGGTATTTCGGTGACTACGCCACGTCCCCGTTCCTGCTCGACGACCCTCAGATCGTCCAAGGGGACCGGGTGACCCACCTGCACTACCGGCTGCGGAAGTCCGGATAGAGCGACACGAACGTCAGCCTGACGGCTCGCCGCAGGCCAACCATCAGGAGGCACAGTGTATCCCTCGTTGACGTACCGCGACGTCGGCGCCGCCTTGACCTGGCTCGCGGAAGCGTTCGGATTCGAAGGCCACATCCTCGACGAGGTCGGCGCGATCGTGAGATTCGGAACCGGCACTGTCCTGATCCAATTGGATCGTCCCGAGGACTTGCATGGCAGCCACACCGGCCAGGGATGGGTCTACGTGGTCATCGATGACATCGACGCCCACTACGCGCGGGCGAAGGCCGCCGACGCCAGCCTACTCGGGGAGCCCCACGACTACGGCGACGGCTACCGCGGGTACAGCGCCCGCGACCTCGAAGGAAACCTCTGGAGCTTCGGCACCGGCCCAGTTCCATAGCCCAGGCGCGTACCGGCTGGCCGGGGATGCTTCATGGTGCCAGGGCGAGGAGCGGTCCCATGGCCGTGTAGACATCTCGGGCGAGAGGGCTGGTGTTGTCGTGCAGGATCTGGAAGATCACCGCTGAGCCTGTGGTGATCCCAACTCCGGCCTGGGTCATCTGCGCGATTGCCGCGGAGCGCAGGAGTTCGTTCGAGGCGCCAGAGAGGTCGATCGCTGCGTAGGCCTGGTGGCCGCTGGCGATGGCGCCAAACGTGGCCTGCGTGAGGCACACGTTGGTGCCGATTGCCCCGAAGATGAGTTTGCTGCGGCCGGTCGCGCGGACGGCCTCGCGGATGCGCTCGTCGTCCCAGGCGCTGATCAGCGTCCGCTGGAATTACCGGTCAACGATTTAGGGGCGTTATATGAGTTGATCATTGGCCGGTGAGGCACACTCGCATGAGCGTGTGAGCGGCGATGACCGCAGCGGTGCGGGTCAGCAGGCCCCAGAAGGTGGGTGCGCCGTGGCGGGCCAGCTCCATCTGGTCGGTGATCTCCTGGAAGGTGGTCTCGATCCGGTTGCGCCACTCGGCGATGATCTTCCGCAGGATCGGCGGCATGCTGCGGCGCTGGTCTTTGGCGGGCGGGACGAGCACGGCGGTGCCGCGGGCGGCTTGCACGGCGGCGAACGTCTTGCCGCTGAAGCCTTTGTCCACGAGCAGGTCGCGTGGCGGTGGCCCGGCTTCCAGCAGGTCCGTGCCCACGTCGCGCTCGTTTACCGCGGCGGGAACGATGCTCCAGGCCCGCACCAGGCGGCTGCTCAAGTCGGTCTTGATCGCCAGCCGGAAGCCGTAGAACCACTCGGCGTGGGCGGCGTCGGCCGAGCCGCGCGTGCAGGCCACCTGGCCCGGTCCAGCCGTCCGGGCCGCGGACCCGGGAAGCGTGCTTGACCGGCAGCGCCGTCGTGTCGATCTGCTGGCAGTCATCTACGGGCAGCCGCCGGGCCAGGTAACAATGCAGTTGCTCGAACGCGCCCCATAGCCAGCGGATCCGCCTGTTGGCCTCGCTTTGGTGCGGCAGGACCGGGAACAGGCGCGGCCAGTCACGGGCCACCTCGGCCAGAAACCCGGCCTCGCTACGCCGTCCCAGCAGATGGCGCACCATCGCGATAGTGAGCAACTCTGAGTCGCTGCAGGCAGGCGCAGGGCCTGGCCGTAGCGGGATGGCAATGACGCTAGCACGGATCAGGTCGTCGATCAGCACGTAAACGTAGACGAACAGGTCTTCTGTCGGCAACATGAGGAGAGGCCTCTGCGGGACAAGGGTCTTGGTCGATCACTTGTCTGCCGCAGAGGCCGCTACGTGATCAAGGTGACACGCCGGAACTAACCCACATAACGCGCCCCAGACCTGTTGGCCGAGCTGGGGTTCGACGGCGAGATCTCCCGCGAGGGCGTGCCGGCCCCCGGTCCAGGTCGGCAAGCGCTGGGTGGTCGAGCGGACCCGCTCGTGGATGAACGGGTACGGCAAGCTGCATCGCTGCACCGACAAGGACGGCGCCGTCCTGGACTTCTTCTTCCACCTCGCCGTCGCCTCCTCACCGTCCGCCAACTCATCCAACGAGCACACGAGCGCCACCGCAGGACACCCGCCCCACCGTCCGCCCCACGCGATCCCTATTGCCGGTGGCCGTTAAGGGAGACGACCGGTCGGCGTCACCCGAGATCCTCCCTTGGACGCTGGGGACCCTGCGCTGGGATGCTTGTTGCCCGGAGGCGCGGCGTCATGATCCGCCAGTTCGACGGCCTCGCCCGGACGGGCCGCTGGCTCTTGGAGGCAGGCTTTGAGCCGGCGGAGCCCCTCGTCGATCCGGTCGAGCGGGATGGCGCCGTAGCCGATCACCAGGCCTGGTCGGGCCGTCCCCACGGTGAACTGCGACAAGGTGTACACGAACACACCCATCGGCCGGGCGCGCCGCGCCGCGGCGAGGACGTGGGCGACCGTGCCGACCGGGCAGACCGCGCTCAGGTGCAGGCCGGCCGCGGACGGGATCGGCTCCAGCACGCCGGCGAAGTCGCGCTTGAGCACGTCGGTGATGCGACGGTGGCGTGCCTGGTATACCGCCCGCATCTTCCTGACGTGCCGGGCGAACTTGCCCTCGTCGATGAGGCGCGCCAGCGCTGCCTGCGTGGGCAGTGGCGTGTGCCAGTCGGTGAGGCACTTGGCCGTCCGCAGCGCCCGGTGCAGCGACGGCGGCGCCACCAGGAACCCCAGCCGTAGGCTGGGCAGGAGGCTTTTGGAGAACGAGCCGACGTAGATCACCCGCCCGTCGCGGTCCAGGCTGTGCAGCGGCTCGATCGGATGGCCGGCGAAGCGGAACTCGCTGTCGTAGTCGTCCTCGACGATCGCCGCGTCCTGCCGGGCGGTCCAGGCCAGCAGCGCCATCCTCCGGCGCAGTGACATCGCCATGCCGAGCGGGCACTGGTGCGAGGGGCTGACGTAGACCAGCCGGGCGTCATCCGGCAGCGCATCAACCACCAGCCCTTCGGCGTCGACCGGTACTGAGACGACTCGGGCGCCGAGCGAGGCGAGCAGAGCCCGTGGTGGCGGGTAGCCAGGATCTTCGACCGCGACGCACACGCCCGGGTCGAGCAGGACCCGCCCGACCAGGTCGATGGCCTGCTGGATCCCGTTGGTAATGACGATGTCGGCCGCGTCGGCCCGGACCCCTCGTGAGACGCCGATATGGCGGGCGATTGCGGTGCGGAGTCCGGCGTGGCCGGCCGGGTCGCCATAGGCGCCGTTCCCGACGCCCCGGGGATGCAGTTCCCGAGACACCAGCCGGCGCCAGGTCTCATACGGGAACAGCCGGGCGTCGGGCAGCCCCGGGCGAAAGTCAAACGGCGGCTCGACGGCGGCCGGGTTCGGTGGGTCGGGGATGGTATCCCAGCCCGCCCGCGGCCGCAGCGGCCCGGCGGCTGCGTCGACGTCGGACTGGTCGCCGGGCTGCCGCGGCGGTAGGAGGGCGGTGCTGACGAAGGTGCCAGCGCCGACCTTGCCGGTGACGAACCCCTCGCCGGCCAGCCGGTCGTAGGTCACGCTGACCGTGTTGCGGGCGACCCGCAGGCGTTCGGCCAGCTCCCGGCTGGGCGGGAGCAGCTCGCCGGCGCGGAGCCGGCCGTCCAGGATCGCCGCCCGGATCTGCTGGTAGATCTGCCCGGACAGGTCCCGCGGCCCGTCGAAGGTGATGTGGAACTCCACGACGCCAACCTAGATTGGACCAGTGGGGATTGCAAGGATTGGCTCTTGTGCGGAGCCACTGGCGACTTCTAGACTCGCTACCGACCTGAACAGCGTCGCCTGGCCGGCACATCGACGCTGCACGTGGCGACCGTTGGGCACCGGAGGGCACAGCCCTGGAGCGAGCGAACATGACACCTCGAAATGGCGCCGGGGACCCCCACGCCGTTCACACCGACCGCCACCCAGGGCGACACGGGCTCGATCCAGCACGTGGACCTGACGATCGGGCGCCTCGTCCCGTGAGTGGCGGTGAGCGCCGGTGGTGACGTTCGTTATCTCGTTGGCGGACGCATTTCGGTTTCGCTTTGCGATCTCACCGGTGCGCGAGGTGGTGCGGCTGGCCCGAGCGATAGCCAATCCGGCCGCCCTCTTCCACGGGTGCAATGCAGCCTGGCTACGCCGTCAGCGGTCGGTGGTGAAGCAACTCGAACGGGCACACGATTTCCGTCTGCTGCTTTCCTTGCTGTCCGCCCGCTGCGACTACTACCCGGGCTTCTTGACGCCCCCGCCGTCTGTCTTTGTGGCCGATGTCGACACCGAACTGTCCCGGATCCGCGCGACCGCCCGTGAGCGTGTGCAGGAAGAAATCGGGCTATGCCTTAACGGCAACCGTGCGATTGAACCCGACGTCCAGCAGCAGCTTCGGTCGCGCGACTCCTGTGACCGAATCAGCTCTCTCCTAGCAGCCCTCTGGGACGGGCTCGTCGCGCCGTCTTGGCCTAGACTATGCGATCTGCTCGAGCGCGATATCCTTCACCGCGCGCGTTCACTCGCTCGTGGCGGTCTGTCGGCAGTGTTCGCGGACCTCGCATCACTTGTGACCCGCGAGGATCGACACTTGAACATCCGGCAAGGGACGAGCGGAACTCATGTCCTTGACGGGCGCGGCCTCACCCTGACACCCTCCGCGTTCATCTGGCCTTACGCGACCGCGACGGTCGACGACACACCAGCACTCACGTATCCGGCACGCGGTAACACCTCGCTGCTTTCGGAAACGGACCCGGCGGACGCCGAGAACGCGACGCTCGCGAATCTGACTGGGTCGACCCGTGCGCACATCTTGAAGGCGCTCAAGGAACCGGTGCATACTTCCGGCCTCGCCCGCCAACTCGAGCGCTCGCCAGGCAACATCGCCGACCATCTCTTGGTGCCCCGAAGCAGCGGCCTCGCCAGCCGAGCGCGGGTTGGTCGGATCGTCCTCTACTCCCGAACCGCGCTCGGCGAGGCGCTGGCCGTCGGCGTACGCCCGCGGGTCGACTCGGCATCGAACCCGGCCGAAACCGAGTTCAGGACCAACGTCGATACCGGCCCGGCGCTGGCGATCCACCGGACATGGTGACGTTCATTAAATGGGCGGCTCGCAGCCGGCGAAGGACCTCTCGCCGTGGGAGCTCGATCCGGACGCGCCTCAGAATGCAAGGTCTGGCATCCACGACGTAGTCAACTCCCGATCAGGAATCCAGGCAATGACAAGTCAGATCTCGCGCACCGCCCTGATGACCGGCTGGTCTTCGGATACCGGGCGGAAGACCGCGCTGCGCCGGTACCACGTCGGCAGCGTGGAGGGCGCGACGGTGCGCGTTCCTGACCGCTTCACCGAGCACGCTCCATTGCATGGGAGGGCGGTGGAGCGGTCGGTCGTGGATGGGCTGCTGGCTGGCGCTCGTGCGGGGCGTAGCGGCGTGCTGGTGGTGCGCGGCGATCCGGGCATTGGCAAGACGGCGCTGCTGGACTACGCCGTAGCTGCTGCTAGCGCGGGGGTCTCGGGCGACGGGGTGCGGGGTGGCGCCATGCCAGGCGATGGGGCACCGCCTGGCGTGGCCGGTATCCGGGTGCTCCGCGGTATCGGCGTGGAGTCGGAGGCTGAGGCGTGGAGTCGGAGGCTGAGTTGTCGTTCGCTGGGCTGCATGTGCTGCTCGGGCCGGTGCTGGACCGGCGGTTCGCGTTCCCGCAGCCGCAGCGGGATGCGCTGTGCGGGGCGTTCGGGCTGCGGCGCGCGGAGTCTGGCGATCGTTTCCTGGTCGGGCTGGCGGTGTTGTCGTTGCTGGCCGAGCTGGCCGGGGATGGTCCGCTGCTGTGCCTGGCCGATGACGCGCACTGGCTGGACCGGTCGTCGGCCGAGGCGCTGGTGTTCGCGGCCCGGCGGCTGGACGCGGAGGGGATCGCGGTCATCTTCGCGGCCCGGGACCACGATGCGCCGTTCCCCGCGCCGGGATTGCCTGTCTTGCGGCTCGGCGGGCTGGACGCGGCCGCGGCGGCCGCGCTGCTGATGGAGCACGGCGGGGCCGGGCTGCCTCCGGGTGCCCGGTGCCGGGTGCTCGCCGAGGCGCGGGGGAACCCGCTGGGTCGTATCGAGCTGTGCGCGGCGTACCGGGACCACGCGCCCGCGGCGGGGCCGGGCGGCGCAGGCCCCGCGCTGACCGGCCGGCTGCAGCAGGCGTTTGAGGGCCAGGTCCGGCGGCTGCCCGGCAGCACCCAGACGCTGCTGCTCGTCACGGCCGCCGAGGGCAGCGGTGAGCTGGGCGTGGTGCTGGATGCGGCCAGGGTGCTCGGGGCGGTGGCCGCGGACCTGGGGCCGGCCGAGCAGGCCGGCCTGGTCCGCATCGCCGGCGGCGCCGTGGCGTTCCGCCATCCGCTGGTGCGCGCGGCGGTGTACCAGGCAGCTGTGCTGGGCCGGCGGCTGGCCGTGCACCGGGCGCTGGCCGGAGTGCTGCGCAATCCGGCGGATGCCGACCGGCGGGCGTGGCACCTGGCGGCGGCGGCGACCGGACCCGATGAGGAGGTAGCGGCCGAGCTGGAGCGCACCGCGGCGAAGGCCAGCGCCCGCAGCGGGTACGCGGCCGCGGCTGCTGCGTACGAGCGGGCGGTGCAGCTCACCGCGGATCCGGCGGCGCAGGCCGGCCGGCTCACGCTGGCCGCCGCGGCCGCGGCGGAGATCGGCGAGTTCGACCGGGCGCGCAGCCTGGCCGCGCGCGCAGCAGCCCAGGCCACCGACCCGGTTGTCCAGGCCAGGCTGGCGAACGTGCGCGCCCTGGCCGACTTCGCCCAGGGCAGGCTGGCGACCGCCCATCGGCTGCTGGTCGACGGGGCGGCCCGGATCACCGACCTGGACCCGCCGCAGGCCGTCCGGATGCTGATGAACGCGATGCACATCGCCTGGTTCCTCGGCGACCGGGCGCTGATGGCCGACACCGCCGACCGGCTAAGGCTGGTGGGCGGGTCGGTCGCGGACCCGCTCGCGCCGCTGGTCCAGCTGATGTTGCGATCGGCCGCGCAGGCGGCCGGCCGGCCCGCCGACGATCATGCCCAGCTCAGCGAACTGGTGGCCACCGCACGGCGCTGCCGCGCCGGCCACCGCGATGACCTCGCGATGATCGCCATGGTCAGCCTGGTCACTGGCCTGAACCGCGACGCACGCGACCTCGCCGCGGAACTGGTCGCCGACGCCCGCTCGCACGGCAGAATCGGCTGGCTACCCGCTATGCTGAACTGCCTGGCGCAAGCTCTCGCGTTCGACGGGCTGCACCGAGACGCGCTGGCCACGGCGACCGAGGCGCTGCGGATCGCGCAGGACACCGGCCAGGCCCAGTGGGTCAGCGAGGCGAACGCGATCACCGCTTATCTCGCGGCCGTGGACGGCGACGAGGACCGCTGCCGCCAGCTGGTGCACGCCGCCCTCGCCGGACCCGCTGACCACTCCACGTCCGCCGCCAGACCCTGGGCGGATTGGGCGCTCGGCCTCCTCGACCTCGGCCTCGGCCGGCTAGACACGGCGCTACTCCAGCTGGAGGCGATCGCGGGGGGACCGGTCCGCTACCACGGCTCCGCCCTGCGCAGCATCCCCGACCTGGTCGAGGCCGCGGTCCGGCTCGGCGAGCCGGGGCGAGTGGCCGGGCCGCTGGACAGGTTCTCCGCCTGGGCCCGCCACGCCGGCACGCCGAGTACCGAGGCGCTGGCCGAGCGCTGCCGAGCTCTCGTCGCCACAAGCGGCCGCGCGGAGCAGCACTACCTCGCGGCGCTCAAGCTGCACGACGGATCCTTTGAGCAGGCCCGCACCCAGCTGCTGTACGGCGAGTGGCTGCGCCGCGCCCGGCGCAAGGCCGAGGCCCGCACCCAGCTGCGCGCCGCGGCGGGCTACCTCGACCGGACCGGCGCGGCGCCGTGGGCGGACCGGGCCCGCGCCGAGCTCAGCGTCACCGGCGTCACCACACCGCGATCATCCCGGGCCGGTCTTCCCCGGCTGACCCCGCAAGAACTGCAGGTCGCCCGGCTCGCCGCCCAGGGCCTGTCGAACCGCGACATCGCCGCCCAGCTCTTCCTCAGCCCGCGGACGGTGGGCTACCACCTGTACAAGGCCTACCCGAAACTCGGCATCACCTCCCGCAGCCAGCTCGACCCGGACACCCTCCGGCCCTTACCGGGCGACCAGACGCCGCCCGCGCCGGGCAGCGCGACATTGAATCGCCCCGGAATTGATGGAGACTCCGAACCCGCGAAAGGGTGGAGTCATGCCAGCACCGAGGAAGTACCCGGATGAGATGCGGGACCGCGCGATCCGCCTGGTCCTGGACGTCGCGGAGGAGGCGGGGAGCATCACCGCGGCGTGCCGGCGGATCGGTGAGCAGCTGGGCATCAACACCGACACGCTGCGCGGCTGGGTGAAGCAGGCCCAGGTAGATGCCGGGCAGCGGCCGGGGGCGACGACCGCGGATGCGGCGCGGATCCGGCTGCTAGAGCGGGAGAACGCCGAGCTGCGCCGGGCGAATGCGATATTGCGGACGGCCTCGGCTTTTTTCGCGGCCGAGCTCGACCGCCACTAGTTCGGACTAGCCACGGTGATCGCCTACCTGGATGCTCACCGGGGCCAGTTCGGGGTCGAGCCGGCCTGCCGGGTCCTGCGCGAGCACGGCATGCAGATCGCTGCCAGCACCTACTACGTGGCCAGGGCCCGGCCGCCCTCAGCCCGGGCCCGGCGGGATGCCGCCCTGGCGGGGCACATCCAGCGCGTATACAAGGACAGCGACGAGGTCTACGGGGCGCGCAAGGTGTTGCTTCAGCTGCACCGGGAGGGGATCCCCGCGGCGCGGTGCACGGTGGAGCGGCTGATGCGCCAGCTCGGCCTGCGCGGGGTGCGCCGCGGCCAGCGCGCGCGGACCACCATCCCCGATCACGGCGCGGCCCGGCCCCCGGACCTGGCCAGCCGGCACTTCCGGGCTCCGGCGCCGAACCGGCTGTGGGTGGTTGATATCACCTACGTGCCCCTCTGGTCCGGCGGCTTCGCCTACGTGGCATTCGTCATCGACGCGTTCTCCAGGATGATCACCGGCTGGAAGGCCGCCGGGCACATGCGCACCAGCCTGGCGCTGGACGCGCTGGAGATGGCCATATCGGCGGGCTGCGGGCCGGCCAGCAGGTGGCCGGGGTGACCCATCATTCCGACCACGGCAGCCGACGCGTCGTGGTCCCGGGCTGTGAAGATGACCGCGATCCCCTCGGCACCCAGCCGCCGGGCCGCGAACACCAGGGCCTCGGCCGACGCCCGGTCCAGCCAGTGCGCGTCGTCGGCCAGGCACAACAGCGGCCCGTCCTCGGCGAGCTCGGCCAGAAGCGACAGCACCGCCAGGCCGACCAGGAACCGGTCACGAGATCCCGCGTGCCGTAGCCCGAAGGCCGCGTCCAGAGCGTCCCGCTGCGGCCCCGGGAGCAACAAGCGCCTATCCAGCACCGACCCGAGCAGCACATGCAAGCCCGCGAACGGCAGCTCAGCCTCGGACTCCACACCAGCGCTCCGGATCACCCGGAAGCCGGCGGTGCCTCAGTCGGGGCGAACACCAAGATCGTGGACAACCCGGCCCGCAAGAAGGCGGTCACCGTGGTGCGCCAGGCGGAGAAGGCCCTGGCCGCCGCGCGCCAGGACCTCGCCATCATGCTCGCCGACCCGGCCTATTTGCAGGCGCTACGACCCGGCCATTGCCCTGGCCGTGATGGCATCGAGCCCCATCTTGCGCCATCTGGCTGGCGGCGGCCGGGAGCAGCCGTAATTGCCATTCGGCCCGGGCAGCGAGCGCGTTTGCGGGGCGCTGAGCGCTGAGGTAGAGCGCTGACCAGAGCTCGCTCAGCCAGTCCAGGGTGTACAGGCACAGCGGGTGGCCTTCCCAGCAGAGCGGGAGCGAGGCGGCTAGGTGGCCGTAGGCCGGCTGGTAGACCTGCTCGACCCAGGCGCGCAAGCGAGCCAGGGCCGTCTCTCGTTCGGTGCCGGACAGCTGCCACCACCGGATCGGCGCCAGCGGCTGGTAGGAGAGGTGATCTGACTCAGCACCCGTCGTGAGATCAGCGATACGGTTCCCAAGTGCGGCGACCTGGCGGTTGAGTCCATCGAGTTTCTTCACTACGGTGGCATGACGGCCGAGGATGCCGGTGACGGCGTCAACCCTGGCGGAGATGCCCTGGTGATGGCTGGCCTCGCGCGCGTCGAGATCGCTGATTCGTTCGGCGTACGCGGCGATCTAGATGAGGGCGGCCGCGAGGACGTCGTCGTCGTTTCCGGTGGTCATGCGGCCGGTCCTGACTCGTCATCCCAGAACCTGGTCTCCCGCGGATCGCGGAACTGTTCCCACGGGTAGAGGGTGGCGGGGCCTGGGCCGAGGTCGTTATAGCTGGTGGCTGGGGGCTGGAGGTCCTGGTGGAAGGCGGCGGGGCGCCGCGAGCCGGAGCCGACGGGCAAAGGTTCGCTGGCCGGTATCAGGGTTGCGATGTCCCGGTGAAGTGACCGGGCATGACGGTAGATGGGGTCGTTCCAGGCCATGCGGAGCTTGGCGATAACGGGGGAGTACCCGCCTCTAAGGACGAGCGCGCGGGTGGCGGGGAGCTGGCGGATCATATCGGGCGTCATTACGGGATGGCGGCTGGTCCAGTCTTCCCCGTGTTCGCGCATCGCGGCGGTGCCGCACAACATGGAGGCCGTGTCGAGGGCGTATGGGTCGCTGATGCCGGGCAGCCAGATCTTGACGCCGGAGGTGTCGAGTATGACCCGTGCGCCGTCGGCGCCCCACCGGCTCCTGAGCTGGGCTTCGCCGTGCGCGACGGTGATGATCTGGATGCCTTTGCCTCCGGAGTCGGCCAGCCAGGACGGCAGCGGGACCGGGCAGATTTGAGTTACCTCGTCCATGAGCAGCGGCGGGTCGAGCCGGCCTCCGGGCATGCGGCTGCCCGTCAGGGCGGCGATGTGGTGGATCTCGTTGGCTAGGCAGGCGAACAGCGGCGCGACCGGGGAATCTTCACCTCTCGTCTCAGCGATGAGGTAGAGGGTTCCAGCTTCGTACAGGAAGGCCTCGATGTTAAAGGCGTGGTCAGCGGCCGGTTGGACCGCGGCGGCGAGGGCGGGGTCGGCGAGGAAGGCGAGTGCCCGGCTCATCGTCATCCGGATGGTCTGTGCGGTCTTGTTGGCCTCGCCGCGCAGCTCGGCGAGTTGGCTGGCCCACTGCCATCCGGTGGCGGTGCCGCTGCTGGCCAGGATGGTCTCGGCGTCTGTGCTGTCCATGCCGGTGACCCGCCGGGCGACAGCGGTCAGGTCGAGTTCGGCGAGGGCGGCGGCATGGAAGTAGGCGCGTAGGTAGTCGCTGGCCTTGCTGGCCCAGAAGGCGGCGTCCTCGACACCGTTCTGGCTGACTGAGGCGGCGAACGCGTCGGCTCGGCGGATCGCCGTCGCGGGTTCCTGGCATCCGTCGATTGGGTTCCACCGGAATGTCGACGGCACGTTGCCGATGTTCTGGGGGTTGAAAACATGAACCGGGCCGCGCTTCGCGCGGACGCCGGAGGTCAGGGCGAACATGTCGTGCTTGGTTGTGGTCGAGACGACCGAGCCCGGGTAGCGCAAGACGACCGATGCCAGCCAGCCGGTCTTGCCGGCCCTCGGCGGGCTGATCACGATCACGTGTTCATCCAGGGGAGTGCGCAACGCATGCTGGTAGTGGGCCCGGCCGATCAGGATCGAGTAGGCGCTGACCAGGCTGACAGCTCGCTGCCGGAATGACAGGGACCGGCGGGACCGGCCGCTGGTGCGGAACACCGCCAGGCGCCCCCACCGCAGCCACAGCTCGCCGATGCTGGCGTGGCCCGGGCCGGGGTGCAGCCGCAGATGCAGCCGCAGGCGCATGTACCGGACGCGGTGGCGCGGTAGCCTGCTCCAGGGGATGAATGGGAAGAACGCCCATTTCGCGGTGCTCAGCAAGATCCCGGCTGCGGCGATCAGCTCGACGTATTTCATGACCTGGCCTCCTCACGCGTGAGGGCGGCAGCGTGGTCGCCTTTTTGCAGCGCGCGGACGTGAGCGAGCAGAACCCGGCTCTGTGGCGATGGTGTTCGCGATCCGGGACACCCCGGTGAGCGGAACGGCGGCCAGGTCGTGGCGCTGCCCCGCCAGAGCGATGAGCCGGGCCTGCTTGCCGGGTCTGGCCCTGCCGCGCGGAGCCGGAGACGACCGCGGAGCGAGGGCGCTGACGGCCGATTTCCCGTGGGGGCTTTTGCTACGTCTGCGTTGTGCCTTGCGGCCGGGAGCGACCGGGCACTCATCGATGACCCAGCGGCGGAGCCCGGCCACGGTCGAGGCGGGAGCGACGACGAGGCGGATCAGCCACAGGCACGCGCCGCCGACGATCGCCATTGGAGTGGGCTCGTCGTCAGCCAGGGACTGGCCAGTGCGGCGGGCACGGGCCATGACCCAGGACCGGACGACGCCGATCAACGTGTCCGATGCAAATGCGTAAACGGCGGACGGCATGACCCAGATCGCCAGGTCACGCCAGCCCGGCGCGGACGCTAAGGCATCCATGGCCAGGCTCAGCCCGACGCATCCGACGTTCAGCACCCTTGCCCGGGCAGCCCGGCGGCCGTGCAAGGCCAGCGCGACTCCGAGGGCTGCGAAGATCACCGCACCGATATCGGGGATGCCCGCTTCGATGGCGGCAACTGCCGGGTTGTGCTTGACGGACAGGACCAGCATGTACTGGGCTTCCCAGCTAACCACTGCTGCCGCCGCCGCGAGGACGGTGAGGGAGAGTATTGCGCCGCGCAGCCAGCCAAGCGCCCGGTCACGGGCTTGCGGCATGCCCTGGTGCCGGCCGTCGTCGTCATGTCGTTCGCTCGCGGTGTCCGGCATCCCGGTACTGGCTTGCGGCCGGGCGCCGGGATGCTGGCTTGCAGCGGAGTCCGGGCGCGGTCGTGCCGGGTTCAGTGGAACGATCCCGGCGGGCCGACGAGGTGGTGGACTGGGCAGTCGCCCCGAGGCGGGCGATACCCGCCTGCTCGATGGGCGCTGGTTGCAGTGCCGTGTCATCTGCCGCCTCCTCAGAGCTAACTCAAGTTGTGCGCCAGCATACAAGATACTAAGTATTTGTGACAACACGTACACCTGTAAACGACACGTATCCACGCCCGACGACTGTCAGAGCGGGCGAGCAGCTAGTAGGCTGCGACGCGGGAGGCCGGAATGCTGGAACGAGACGCGCCGTACGTGCAGATCATCGAGCACTACCGGCGGCTGATCGCCGCCGGACAGTTGCAGGACGGCGACTTGCTGCCATCGGGCCGGGAGATCGCCGCCGAGTTCGGCGTGTCCATCGCCACCGCGGCCAAGGTCGCGACCGGACTTCAGGCGCTGGGGCTCGTCACCCCGCGGCCGGGCGCTGGCACCATGGTCACCGCCCCGCGTCCGCCTTCGGACCGGGCGCAAGGCGGGCCGATCGTGATCACCCTCGCCGCCCGGGGCCCGGCCAGGGCCGGCGAGGACTCGGTAGTCCTTGAGGCCGGACTGGTGCAGGCGCCGCGTGACGTCGCCGGGCAACTCGGCGTTGGGCCGCTGGAGCGAGTGCTCCGCCGCCGCCAGGCCACCGTGCGGGAAGGGGCGACCGCGGCAGTGCTGACCTCATGGTTCCCGGCATCGCTGGCCGAGTCATGCCCGGCGCTTCTCGGTGACTCCAACCCGGCCGATGAGATACCGGGGTACCGGCCGACCTGGGGCCAGGACTGGCTGTCTGCGCGCCCGCCGACCTCGGCCGAGGCCCGCGAGTTCGGCATCAAGCGCGGGTCTCCGGTGCTGGTCGCAAGGAGCCGCCGGTTCGACCTCGCCGACCAGGTCATGGAGTACGCCGAGCTGATTGCCCGCGCCGATACCAGGGTCCAGTACCGCTACCAGTACCTGCCGTCATCGGAGTAGTGCCCGCGGTGTAGCCGGGCCTTCTCGGTAGATCTTGTTCCGCGCCAGATATCTAGTAACATGGTTGCTGTGACAATCATTACGATGAGTTCTTGCCGCTGAGCGGGTTGTTTCTCATGGACAGCAGGCCAAATGTAGAGCGGGCGTTACTCGGCGCGGTGCTGGCTGACCCCGGCGGGCGACAGCAAGTGCTGAATTTCGGTCAAGGGCGGCGGTCAGCCGCAGGCTCGTCAGGACGGTGCGCCGGCACGGCAATTCGTCGTGCTGCCGTCGGCGGGTCCGGGCCCGGTGCGCATCTGGTGTACTCCCGGCGGCGGGCGCGGCAGATCGCCTATGGGCGATGGGAGCCGTGGGCCGACGCGGCACCAGTCCGGGACCACGTGCGGGTACTCAGGGAAGGCGGCGCCAGTTACCGCGCCATCGCCGGGGCCGCCGGCGTCAGCACGATGATGGTTCACCGCCTGATGAATGGCTGTCCGGCCCAGCGTCAGCCGCTGCCGCGGCGGATCGGATCGGCCCACGCCCGGCGGCTGCTCGCGGTAGCGCCCGGAAGCGCGGGCCTAGGCCGTCGCGAGGCCTGCGGATCCCGGCGACGGCTCCGGGCACTGATCGCGATCGGCCATTCACCCGCGCACCTGGCCCGCCAGGCTGACATCACCCCGGCCAGGACGCGCCGACTGCTTACGGGCCAGACCCGCAGCGTCAGCCCGGAATTGCACGCCACGGTGTCCGCGCTCTACGAGCGGATGTGGAACCAGCTACCGGCCGAGCACAGCAGCCGAGGGGCGGCCTTGGCGAAGGCAGCCCGCCGTCGAGCCGAGACTGCAGGATGGCTACCGCCGATGGCGCTCGATGACGACCGGATCGACGACCCGGCATACCGGCCACGGACTGCCTGGCGAAAGGCCGTCGGCCTGCCGTCCCGGACCCGGTGGACGCCAGCCGATGGCGCCGTCGATGTTCCTGCTGAACCGTCGGAAGGGCGTCTTCGTGGCGCCGACCTGGATGCGCGACCACGTTCGGGGCTCTCACCTCATGGGCCGGTTACTCCCGGCCAGGGGGCGGCACTGGCTTCTTCGGAAATGCGGCGATGAACGACGAACCCGCGCGGAGCAACGACCGCAGCGCTCTCAGGCATGCGCTCGCGTACGCGTGGTACGGCTGGCCGGTGTTCCCCTGCAAACCCGGTACGAAAGAACCAGCTACCCGGCACGGGTTCAAAGACGCAACTACGAACCCCGAGCGCATCGCCGCTTGGTGGAACACGGCGCCAGCGTGCAACATCGCGATTGCTACCGGTGCGCCCGGGCCGGACGTCCTCGACGTCGATGTCCGGCCCGGCGGCAGTGGGTACCCGGCCTACAACCGGCTCCGGCGGGTAGGTCTGGTCCGCGGCTCGCTGGCCTTAGTTGCCACTCCGAGTGGCGGATTGCACGCCTACTACCAGGGCAGTGGGCAGCGCGGCGGTCGGCTGGCTGGCCATCACCTGGACTTCAAGGCCGTCGGGGGATATGTCCTGGCGCCGCCATCGCGGGTTGGCGGTACGCGGTACCAGTTAGTCCAGCGCCAGGCCAGCGCGTCGAGCTTGGATTGGGCTGCCGTCGTCCGGCATCTGGACCCGCCCGGACGCCGGCAGCGAATCGCGGATCGATCTGAGCGCGCGGCGCGGTCGGCTGGAAATCGCGAGCCAGTCGATTCCGACCGGCTGGCCGCCTGGGTTGCTGGTCTGCCGGAAGGTAACCGCAACGCGGGCCTGTTCTGGGCCGCTTGCCGACTCGCCGAATCCGGACGCGCCGACCTGCTCGCCGTGTTCGCAGACGCTGCCCGGGTGGCCGGGCTGTCCAGGAGCGAGATATCGCGGACGCTCGCATCTGCCCGGCGCACCTCTGCGCAGCCGCGATCTGCTGGCGCCGTCAGCGAGCATGCCGCCGGGATCGATGCGGAGGCTGCGAGCTGACGAGGCCAGGCGAGATCGTGCACGCGGACCGGTGGACCGCGACGAGCCGCCGCCTGGCAGCGGCGGAACAGCTTCTGGCCGCGGTACGACCCGAATTCTGCGTCGTTGTGCTCGTGAACGGCACCACGACCGACACTGAGAAACCTGCGCGACGACGTCGCCTGCCCGCCATACCGGCCACGGATTGCCTGGCGAAGGGCAACGGGCATGCCGCGGCAAGCGACCGGGCCTTCGGAACCGGGACCAGCCAGCGCCGGCGGAACCCGGCCGATCTCGCATTCCACACCGTTCTTCTCGTGGGCGCATTCCGCGCCGGGGTGCAGTAGAACGCCTCGAACCCAGTCTCCCGAGAGTTCAGCAATTCTGAAGGGCGGCAGGAGCTGAACTCACGGGCCGGGTGGCCCCTGGGGTGCGTCCGGGGCCGCGGGTTCCCCGGGCTGGCGTGCGGCCTGGGCGTAACGCAGCCCGGTGCGCGGGGCGAAGCCGAAGACGGCGGCCAGGTGCAGCGGGTCGGCCCGGCCGCAGAGGGCTTCCTCGACGATCCGGTCGTCGCGGAGCTGGCTGGCAGTGACGGGCAAACCGCTGAACAGCCTGGTCATCCAGAACCGGCTGGCCGGCTCGCCGGTGTGGGCGGTTTTGCGGGTGACCAGCAGATACGGGCTGGCGGTCCGGGGCCAGCGCTGGCGGCGGAAGACGAGGTAGCCGCTGGCCGCGGTGGCGGTGAAGTCATCCAGCGGCCGGTCCAGCCCACCGGGGTCGAGCCGCCGCCCGGCCAGGTCGACCTGATCGAGGCGCAGGTGCCGGATCTGGCCGGGCAGCAGCGCGTGGACGCCGGCCAGGGCTACCACCACCTGCAGCGCGGGATTGCCCTGGGCCGCGGCGGCGGTCACGGACAGGACATGTGTTGGCAGCGGCGCCGGCACCGACGGGTTCCGCCTGCCGGTGCGGACCCCGCGGGCCGGGTCGGCGAAGATCAGGCGTTCGGCCTTCAGGACGGCGAACAGGCCGCGCAGCGTGCTGGCGTCCTGGGGCCGCGACCGGCCAGGCCGCCCGGCGAGCCACGCCGTGATGTCATCGCGGGTGACCTGCCGCAACGTCGAGTACCGGCCGCCGGTGCCGGCAAGGAATGTCCGGATGCTGGAGATGTCCCGGACGATTGTCCTGCGGCTGCGTGGCCTGCGGCGGGGCCCGCCATAGCGGAGCAGGCCGAGCCAGGCGTCCAGCTCGGCGCGGATCTGGGCGGGCAGCCCGGCGAGCTGGTCATCCAGCCAGATGGCCAGCGAGTCGGGGCGGTCATCGGCCAGCACGCCGGCAGCGGCCAGCACGGCGGTGATGTGCGGGAACGGCATGTTCCGGGCGGTCAGCTGCCGGACCGTACTGGCCTTGACCGGCTCGCCGGGACCGTGAACGGCCATCAGGATCCGCAGGCCGCACCGGGTCAGGGACAGCGTGCGCGGTGACCAGCCGTGTAGTTCGGCGGCCCGCCCGGCTTCTGCGAGCAGCCGCTCAGCCAGTCCGGGGTCAGCGGGAGGGAGCCGGGCGCTGACGCCGGACAGGTCACGGGGCAGGTCGAACAGCAGCGGCTGAGCCCAGCCGGACCGTGTCCCGGCCCGCGACGGCGGGACGGCCTGCGGCAGCGTATCCGCCGGCAGGACGCCGGCGCGGGCCAGCGCGCCGAAGCTGAAGCAGAGCTGGTGACCGGTGACGGCCGCCGCTGACAGGTTCAGCGCCGTCTTATTGCCGGGGCCGGCGACCAGGCTGGCCTGCTTGCGGCACGGACGGCAGACGCCGGCATCCACCGGCAGGTCCCGGCAGCAGGTCGCGCACGTCCCTGCCGGGTGCGTGCTGGCGAAGCTGCGGCATGCCTTGCACAGGTGCTCGGTCAGCATTCCCCAGGCCAGGCAGTGATCGCAGCTCCGCAGCCGGGATGCGCGCCGGCGGTGCCCGCGGCTGCTGCCTGGCTGCCGGGCGGGACTGGTCACACTGGCGGCCCGGAACGCCCGCCATGACGGCGGCGGATCGCCTGCCCGGACCCTGCCGCAGCCGCCGGGATATCGCCAGCCGCCGGCTCACACCGGGCCTTGCCCGGCTCGCGGATCAGCAGGTCCCCGGGCTCGCAGCCGAGCACCTCGCAGATGACTTCCAGGTCATCGAGGCGGATGGTGACCGGCTGCCCGGACCACAGGTTCGACATCTTCCCGGCGCTGATCACCAGTCCCGCACCGGCGAGCATCCGCTGCAACTCCGAGGCCCTCCAGATGTCGCGCTGCGCAGCGGCAAGGCGCAGGTTCCACCTCACGGACGCTCACCCGCCAGCCGCCCGGAGGCCCGGCGCCCGGCCTGGACTCAGGCGTCCTCGACGTGGCTGCGGTGGACGTGGACATAAATCATCGTCGTGTTTATCCATTCGTGGCCAAGTACCTCCTGAACTGCGAAAACATCCATGCCGTTGCGGTAAAGCTCAGATGCGGCGTAGTGGCGGAGCAGGTGCGGAGTCAGCCGCCCGGCCTGCCCGGGCAGGTGCGCGGCCACCGCCTCGGCCAGCCCGTTGCGCAGCGCATCGTCGGTGACCGGGCGGCTGGACCCGTCGCCGTGCCGGCGTTCGGAGGGAAACAGCGGCGCGGCCGGGTCGTTGAGACGGTCGTCGAACTCCCAGCGCGGCCCGCCCGCCCACCACTCCAGCAGGTCCCGTGACCCGTTGATCAGCGGCACCAGGCGGTCTTTCTTTCCCCGCCCGCGGCTGCCCTTGCCGTGCAGCAAGATCTTCCCGAAGCCGCCCAGCTCCCAGCACAAGTCCCTCATCGTCAGCAGGCATAGCTCGGAGACCCGCGGGCCGATCAGGCTGGCCAGCCGCATCGCGGTGTAGTTACGGGCCGCCGGAGCGTACTTGCGGGCAGTGAGCATGTCTGAGCGCCAGCCAGTGAACAGCCGCTCCACTTCCCGCTCACCAGGGGGGATCCGCAACCGCGAGCTGGCCCCGCCGCGCGGCCGGTTCACCTCATCCAGCGGGGACTCGACAACGAAACCTGTCGCCGCGTGGATGGCGGGCTGGTGGCGCAACTCCAGGAACTCGAACCAGACAGCGAACGCCGCCGCCTTGCGGACCTTGGTGCCTGCGGCCATGCCACGCTGGTCACGGCCGAAGAACCGGTCCAGATCCCGGGCCGCCAGCTCTCACAACGGCCGGCCGAACCACTCCCGCAGCCCGACAACCGCCGTCACGTCACAGCGGATCGTCGTGTCGGTGATCCCAGCCGAGGCGCGGGCCAGCACGAACTCCGCGAGCAGGTCCTGCTCGAAAGCCTCCACCTCATCGGCGGTCTCCAGCCGCAGTTCCGGCCGGAGATCACGCACCGCAGCCAGAACCACCCAGGCCTCCTCTTCACCTATCAGCGAAGACACCACTGATATCAGAAGAGATCTCAGGAATCACGAAGAAACGCCACAGATGCATCAATCGAAACCCAAGACCGGCTGGCCGCAGGTCAGACCGCTGCCAGCAGCAACCCAGGAACCCGGCCGGCCCGGGAACCCGCGGGAACAGGTTCATAGAACGCGCGGAACGATGCCGGGAAGCAGATACCGCGCCGGGATGCTGTCGTCGCAGGCGGACGGCCACCTACCACGATGCTGGCTTGCGAACCGACACGTGCCATTTGTGAAACCTCAGGTCACAGGTCTGTCCAGTTAGCCGGGCTAGCGGCTTCAGTCATGCTGGCCCCGCACCTTCGCATTCATCCGGCTCGCCTCGGTTGGGTCGGCGTCTGGCCAGCTCAGGGCGCCGACGGTGCGTGCGCGTGCTTCGCGAGGGCCGGTGCTGTGCCATGCGTGGTTGAGGAGTGGTTGGGCCGAGTCGCTGCGCGGTCCACCGACGGTGGCTGACGATAATACTGTCACAACAATCTGGTAACATGGTAGATGCCACAACACATCAACTGCTGTCGAGGAGCACCATGAATCGTCACGTCAGGCCGCGAAAGTTAGCTGCGACCACAGACAGGCACACCAGGACGCGGGCAGATCACCGGCCCCACCGGCGATCGGCACGGGATGACGAATGGCTCACCGTTGAACAGGTCTGCGATGAGCTCCAGGTCTCGCGCCGGACGTTCGACCGCTGGCGAGCCCGCCGCACCGGCCCTCGCTGCGTCCGCCTGGGCGGCAACGGCCCAGTCCGGATCAAGCGGTGCTGGCTGGAGGAATGGATCGACGAGTCCGGTCCGGGCGCGGCATGAACGACAAGCCCACTGCAACCTATGACGTCCGGATCTGGAAAATCGAGGTCCGGGAGGACCGGCCAGCTCCGTACCGGGTCCGCTGGGTCGTGGGCGGCCAGCGGTTCGGCGAGTCATTCGTCACCGAACCGCTGGCCGACGCGCGCAGGTCGCAACTCGTCGCTGCCAGCAGGAAGGGCGAGCGCTTCGACCTGGAAACCGGGCTGCCCCAGTCACTGTTGCGCAAGATCACCGACGTCTCGTTCCTTAGCCACGCGCAAGAGTTCACCGCTTACGCCTGGACGGACGCGGCAGCCAAAAGCCGGGTCTCCATCATCGAGACCTCAGCCGCGTGGTACCCGTCATAACCCGCAACCTCAGCGGCAAGCCAGATCCAGATGTACTGCGCGCAGCGTTGCGCAAGGGCCTCAACCAGGGCGACCACGCACCTGAACTCGACCCCGACGAGGCTAAGGCCATGGCCTGGCTCGCCAAGGCATCACGGCCAGTCAGCGCGTTCGACGATGACTCAGTCGTCTGGGACGTCCTTGACGCCATCGCCACCAAGCTGGACGGCTCGGCCGCAGCTCCCGATTACTTCGCCCGCCGACGGCGCGTCATGCACCGGGTGCTCGGGTATGCGGTGCGCAAAAAGCGGCTGGAGAAGAACCCGCTCGGCAAGAACAACCTGCCCGAAGGCTGGACCGCCCCGGAAAAGCCCGAGGAGCAGGTCGATCCCAGATCCGTCGGCAGCCCGGCCTGCATAGCGGCGATGCTCGCCACCTGCGTCACGATCGGCAAGAACCAAGGCCCGCGCTTCGTCGCCTTCTTCGGCTGCATGTACTACGCGATGATGCGACCCTCCGAAGTCGCGGCGCTCACCATCACCGGCTGCCATCTGCCGCCCACCGGGTGGGGATACCTGACGTTCGCCGACTCAAGCACTGCCGCCGGGACTGCCTACACCGACGATGGCACCGTGCACGAGCACCGCGGCCTCAAAGGCCGCACAAAGGGCCGGTCCACCGAATCGCGGCAAGGCCGCCGGCCGGTCCGCCGCGTCCCGATCCCGCCCGAACTCGTCAAGCTCCTCCGCCAGCACATCCAGCGCTTTGGAGCCGACCCCGATGGCCGTGTCTTCCTCAGCGAGAACGGCAACGTCATCCAGCCGTCCACCTGGTGGCACGTCTGGCGGAAGGTCCGCACCAAGTCACTCACCGCCGAACAGCTCGGCACGCCGCTCCTGCGCCGCCCTTACGATCTCCGCCACTCGGGAGTCACCTGGCGGCTCAACTCCAGCGTCCCGGCCACCGAAGTCGCCGCCTGGGCCGGGCACAGCGTCGAGGTTCTCATGCGGGTCTACGCCAAGTGCATGATCGGCCTGGAGGAGGTCTGGATCTCCAAGATGACCGACGCCCTCCACCTCGAAGACCGGGACGACGACGGTGAATCCGACTGATCCTTGGGGGGCGCATGGGGGGCGGAGGATGACAGCCCTTGACGTTTGCCGACGTCAGACGGCCGGGCCAATTCAGCCCGCCAGCGGTCCCGCAGCCAACTAAAATGACGTTTCCGCAGGTCAGACGATGCGCCCCCAGCAGGATTCGAACCTGCGCACACGGCTCCGGAGGCCGTTGCTCTATCCCCTGAGCTATGGGGGCTGGCGCATCGATGCCCCGGTGGGCGAGGCCAGCGGGGACTGAGCAAGGATATCAGTGTGAAGGTTCTGTGGGACACGTGCTCGATCTGCGAGCGTCGGGGCGGTGTCTCCCGGTAGCCTCACGCCGTGACACAGGGACTCGGGCGGGTGCTGGTTGTCGATGACGACGAGGTCATCAGGCAGCTCATCGCCGTGAACCTGACTCTTGAGGGCTTCGAGGTCTATACGGCGGTCGACGGGCAGGACTGCCTGGACCGCGTCGCCGACGTGAAGCCCGACGTGATCACGCTCGATGTGATGATGCCCAGGCTGGACGGCTGGGTGACCGCGACCCAGCTCCGCCGCAACCCGGTCACCTCCGGCATCAAGGTGGTCCTGATCACCGCCCGCGCGCAGGAGGACGACAAGGACCGGGGCCGCCAGGTCGGTGTGGACGCCTACCTCACCAAGCCGTTCGACCCGGCGGAGATGATCCGCGTGGTCCGCGAGCTCGCCGGTGCGCCGAGCAGCGCCTTCGACTGATAGCCGAGCCTGACGTGATCCCCGCCGACATCGGGGCCGAGATCGCGCGCCTGCTGCGGGACGCGGTTTCGGCCGGCGACCTGCCGGAGCGCGCGGCCGCGCGGCCGGCCGCGGGGACGTGGCGGCCGGCCCCGGCGCGGGTAAACGGCGGCCCTGGCACGTACGCCACGTCGCTGCCGCTGGCGGTCGCCAGGCTGGCCGGGCGCGCCGCCGGGCCGGTCGCCGCGCGGCTCGCGACCGGGATGTCCGCGGTTCCGTGGATCAGCAGCGCGCGGGTGACCGGCGGCGGCTACCTGACCGTCACCGTGACGGTCGGCCACCTGGCCGCGCTGCCGGGCAGGATCGTCGGCGCGGGGCCGGTCGCCGCGGCGGCGAGCACCGCGCTGGCCGGCGTGCGGCTCAGCGCGCCGGGCCTGCCTGATCCTGCCGCGGCGGCGAGCTGGGCGCAGGCCTGGCGAACCCAGCGTGACGCCCTGGTCGGCCGGCTGGCCCGGGCCGCCGGGGCCACCGTTCTGTTCATTGATGAGCAACGACAGGCCGCCGGCGACCCGCCCTCGCAGCCCGACGCCGGCCAGGTGCCGGCCGCCGTGGCGTATCACGGCGCCGATGCCGTCCGGTACGCGCTGGCCAGGACCTCCGGGCCGTGGCCGGGTGCGATTCAGCGCCAGCTCGGCCGACCGCTCGACCTGGCCAACCCGTTCGCGCTGGTCAGGTACGCCCACGCCGATGCCGCGTCCACGCTGCGCTGGGCGTCCGACCTGGGGCTGACGCCGGGCTGGCGGACCGCCCAGGAGTTCGTCGGCCCGAGACTCGATCCGCCAGAACTCGCCCTGGCCGACGCGATGTCCTGGCTGCCGGAACGCGTGGCCGCGGCAGCACGCCGCGCCCGCCCCGCCGAGGTCACGGCGTGTCTCGAGCACGTCGCGGGCGCCTGGCTCGACTGCGCCGAGTCCTGCCCGGCCCTGCCGTTCCGCGGCCTCGCGGCACCCGCGGATCCGGGCGGGCCGCAGGCGGCGGCTAGGCTCGGTCTTGCGGACGCGGCGCGCGTCTCCCTCGCGGCCGGCCTAGGCCTGCTCGGGATGTCCGCGCCGGTCCGGAATTGACGCCGCGGCGGCTTACCGCGCTGGCCGCTCGGGGTCTTGTCAGAAACTCCCGGTTACTATAGTTTCAGCCTGATCTTGGACCGCCACGGACGGCTACCGGAATTCTCTGGGTGAGGTTCAAGAATGAGTGAAGCGGGTATCGCATGGCGTATAAGCCCTCAAGGCGTCGACGATCTCGGCGTAGCTCAACCCCCACGAGCCGGGCAGTAACCCACCGGGCAGACTCTGCCGGCACAGAGACTTTCCGGAGTCGAGTGTTCGCAACTTTGACGGCGTCCCTGGCTGCTCGGCTACGTGACAGTAATGCTCGGATGCGGCCAGAGGCCGAGAAGGAATGCCGTGACCGCTGTTGGTGTTAGACTGTGCGAGGCACCAGACGCCCCGTCCGGGGGCGAGGTGCAAATCCGCATCCCGTCAGGCCAACATAGCCGCATGCGGCTCGAGCAACACTGCAGCATGCGGCCACGGGTTGCTCTCGGAGACATCCATCTGTGGAGACATCCATCTGTCGGGAGACATTCGAAGCACGCGCCTGGCTCACCGCCCAGGCGGACCATGCCTGCGGCTACCGGTAACAGCCGGGCAGGCGCTGGAGACGGCGAATGGCACGATGACCGGCCTGGCCGATCATGGCGGCGGCGAAGGCAAGAGTGCCGCGGCGCTGAGCGGCATGCGGTCGCTGGCTGGTGACCACACACCCTGGAAGGACCCTTTGTGACCGAAACCAGCAATCTGTTCTCAGACTCGGCTGAGCCGTTGTCGACCGATGACGCAGCCGCGCCTGGCGTGGCCGATGGCTCCCCGGAGTCTGGCGCGGCGGGGTCTTCCGCAGGACAGACCGGCGCGGTACGCTCCTGGCCTGGCAGCCCGGCCGCGCACGACCCGAGCGGACCAAGCGGAACCGGGCGGTTGCCGGCGATGCTCTTGCCCGAGTTGCAGCGACTGGCGCAGTCACTCGGGATTACCGGCATCGGCCGGATGCGCAAGGGCCAGCTGATCGCAGCGATCGAGGAGCGGCAGCGCGGCGGCGGTGCGTCCGGCGGCGGCGGCCATGCGGCTGGCTCGGAGCCAGGCGCCGTCGAGCCCGTTCCGGCCGGGTCGCTGACCGGGGCACAGGTGACTGGTACAGGGGTGACCGGCGCAGCCGGGTCGCTGCGGGACCCGGGACATCAGGGCGAATCAAATGGAAACTCAGTCAAGCGGAGCGCGTCTGCGGGAGCCGACGCTAACCGCCCCTTTGAGCAGGATGCCATGGAATCAGAACGATCAGGGCAGCTCAGCATGATCAGCGAAGACACCTCGGGACTAGGCGGGGGCACTCCGTCGGCCGGGCAGGTGACCCGAACGCCGGCCGGTGAGCGGCACGGGGCGGCGGTCGCTGAGCCTGGCCCGGGCTTGGCGAGCGGCGCGCTCGCGGACCCGAGCGGCGCGGCCGGACAGAGCGGCGCGGCCGGACAGAGCGGCACGGCCGGACAGAGCGGCACGGCCGGACAGAGCGGCGCTGCCGGACACGGTGGCGGCACGCCGGCCGCCGAGCCGGCCAGCGGCCCCGACTTCGGCCGCGGCCAGGAGGTGAGCTCGGCCGGCGGGGCTGCCGAGCGCGGCGTGTCGGCCGGCCGGGACGGCGCCGGCCAGGACCGGGTGGGCCAGGACGCGGCCGCCGCCGGCGGCCAGGACCGGGTTGGCCAGGACCGCGCGGAGCGGGCTGGCCAGGACGCGGGCGGCGGCCAGGATGGCGACCCTGGCTCGGCCAGGCGTGATCCCGGGTCGCGCAGGGAGGGCCAGCGCGGTGACCGGCGCGGCCGCGGCAACGGCCGCAGGGACGACTCCGGCCGGGCCGCCGCTGACGGCGCCGACCCGTCCCGCGACTCCGGCCGCGGCGACCAGCAGTCGCGTGGAGACCAGCAGGGCCGCGGCGACCAGCAGTCGCGTGGAGACCAGCAGGGCCGCGGCGACCAGCAGTCGCGTGGAGACCAGCAGCGCGACTCCGGCCCGCAGGGCCGCGGCGACCAGCAGGGTTACCGTGACAACGGCCGCGACGACGACCGGGACGGCCAGTCCCGCCGGAGCAGGGACCGCGACCGGTTCCGCAACCGGAACCAGAGCACGAACCGGCGCCGGGAGCGCGGCGGCGGCGGCGACTCCGAGCCGGTGATCTCGGAAGACGACGTGCTGATCCCGATCGCGGGCATACTCGACGTTCTCGACAACTACGGTTTCGTGCGGACGACCGGATACCTGCCCGGCTCGAACGACGTGTACGTCTCGCTCTCCCAGGTGCGCAGGCACGGCCTGCGCAAGGGCGACGTGATCGAGGGCGCCATTCGCCAGCCCCGCGAGGGGGAGCGGCGGGAGAAGTTCAACGCCCTGGTCCGCCTGGACAAGATCAACGGGCTGGACCCGCAAGAGTCGCTAGGCCGCGCCGAGTTCTCCAAGCTCGTTCCGCTCTACCCGCAGCAGCGGCTCCGCCTGGAGACCGACCCGACCATCATGACGACCAGGATCATTGACCTGATCGCCCCGATCGGCAAGGGCCAGCGCGGCCTGATCGTGTCGCCGTCCAAGGCGGGCAAGACCCTGATCATGCAGGCGATTGCGAACGCGATTACCAAGAACAACCCGGAGTGCCACCTCATGGTCGTCCTCGTGGACGAGCGTCCCGAGGAAGTCACCGACATGCAGCGCTCGGTCAAGGGCGAGGTGATCTACTCGACCTTCGACCGGCCATCCGAGGACCACACTATGGTCGCCGAGCTTGCGATCGAGCGGGCAAAGCGGCTGGCCGAAATGGGCCACGACGTCGTGGTTCTGCTGGACTCGATCACCCGGCTCGGCCGAGCCTACAACCTGTCGGCGCCGGCCAGCGGGCGGATCATGTCAGGCGGCGTGGACTCGACCGCGCTCTACCCGCCGAAGCGGTTCTTCGGCGCGGCACGCAACATCGAGCACGGCGGGTCGATCACGATCCTGGCGACCGCCCTGATCGAGACCGGCTCGCGCGCGGACGAGGTCATCTTCGAGGAGTTCAAGGGCACGGGCAACATGGAGGTGCGGCTCCGCCGCGAGCTCGCCGACAAGCGGATCTTCCCGGCCATCGACGTGGACGCGTCGAGCACCCGCAAGGAAGAGCTGCTGATGACGCCCGAGGAGCTGAAGATCGTCTGGCAGCTGCGCCGGGTGCTGCACGCGCTCGAGCCGCAGCAGGCGCTCGAGGTGCTGATGGAGCGGATGAAGGAGACCAAGAGCAACGCCGAGTTCCTGCTGCACGTGCAGAAGACCACGGTGGCCTCCTAGCAGACGGCCGGGAATCGGCGGGCCCGCCTGCCTGTTAACGATGTGGCACACTGGTGTGCCGACATATGCGGTACCGGTTCACGCCCGCGGCGCGCAGCGCGGCGAGGCGACCCGGCGACCGCGGGAACCAGGAGAGAACATGAAGCGACACATTCACCCGGACTACGTGGTGACCCAGGTGACCTGCACGTGCGGGAGCACCTTTACTACCCGCAGCACGGCGAGGAACGGCCAGATTCACGCCGATGTCTGCTCGAACTGCCACCCGTTCTACACCGGCAAGCAGAAGATCCTCGACACCGGCGGTCGCGTCGCCAGGTTCGAGCGCCGGTTCGGCAAGCAGGGTAAGTAGCCAGCGAGTCCGCGCCTGGCCGGCTCGCCGGCCAGGCTCACAAACGCCCTTCCCGGCACCCGTCACCAGACATACCGCCCATAGCCCGCAGCTTCGCAACCGGCCGCGTATGCCGACGGCGGGGTCGAAGGCGTGGCGCATCAGCGCGCGAGCACGGACCGGACCCGGTGCGGCTCGCGCCGACAGATATCGAGGAGGTAAGCAGTGCTAGAGCGGCTTGCCGACCTCGCCACCGAGCACGCGCAGCTCGAGCGCGACCTCTCCGACCCCGCCGTCCACGCCGACCAGGACAAGGCCAGGGCGCTGGGCAGGCGATACAGCCAGCTCACCCCGATCGTGCAGGCATACACTCGGTGGCGGCAGGTCAGCGGCGACGAGGCCGCTGCCGTCGAGCTGGCCGGCGAGGATCCGTCGTTCGCGGCGGAGGCACAGCAGCTGGCCCGCAGCAAGGAGGAGCTCGAGCAGCGGCTCGAGCACCTGCTCGTGCCCCGCGACGCCCTTGACTCCAAGGACGTCATCGTGGAGATCAAGGCGGGCGAGGGCGGCGAGGAGTCGGCGCTGTTCGCCGCCGACCTGCTGCGCATGTACCTGCGCTACGCCGAGCGCCAGGGCTGGAAGACCGAGATCCTGGACGGCACCGTCACCGGGCTCGGCGGCTACAAGGACGTCACCGTCGCGGTCAAGGCCGCCGGGCGCGGCAGCCTGGCCGGGACCCCGGACGGCGCCTGGTCGCTGCTGAAGTACGAGGGCGGCGTGCACCGGGTCCAGCGCGTCCCTGTCACCGAGTCGCAGGGGCGGATCCACACCTCGGCCGCCGGGGTGATGGTGATGCCGGAGGCCGACCCGGTAGAGATCAGCATCGACCCGAACGACCTGCGGATCGACGTGTTCCGCTCCTCGGGCCCCGGCGGGCAGAGCGTGAACACCACCGACTCGGCGGTGCGGATCACGCACCTGCCGAGCGGCATCGTGGTCTCCTGCCAGAACGAGAAGAGCCAGCTCCAGAACAAGGAGGCGGCGCTGCGCATCCTGCGCGCCAGGCTGCTGACCGCCGCCCAGGAGGAGGCCGACGCGCAGGCTTCGGCCGAGCGCCGCAGCCAGGTCGCCACCGTGGACAGGTCGCAGCGGATCAGGACCTACAACTACCCGGAGAACCGGATCTCCGACCACCGGGTCGGCTTCAAGGCTTACAACCTGGACCAGGTGCTCGACGGGGACCTG
>WNGQ01000642.1_pt1 | contig 36077 bp, 33 predicted proteins | sample 5407661 | NCBI WGS metagenome assembly WNGQ01 (sample SAMN13153382, study PRJNA577476) | soil metagenome | isolation source: 60 cm soil or saprolite under Garry oak tree replicate 2 | place: USA:California | collected 2016-06-15 | reverse complement strand
TGGCGCGACCGCTCTATTCCGTGGCGCTGGCGGGCTTTGTCGAGACCCGCGACATCCGCGAGCGGACCGACCGCTTCGTGCTGCGTGTGGTGCGGATGGAGAGTCCGCGCGGGCAAATCAGTATCGAGCGCGTGCGGCTCTCGGTGAAGAAAGGCACCGCGCCCGACGTTGGCAGTTTCGTCGAACTGAAGGCGCGGCTGATGCCGCCGCTGGCGCCCTTGAGGCCAGGCTCTTACGATTTTTCCCGCGACATGTTCTTCCAGGGCATCGGTGCGTCGGGCTTTGCGATGGGCGCGATCAAGACCGTCGAGCCGCCCGAGCGCGGCGGCCTGTCGCTGCGTTATGCTGCTTTCATGCAAGGCCTGCGCGACGCCATCGATGCGCGCATCCACAACAGTCTCGACGGCGATGAGCGCGTCATCGCCACCGCGCTGCTCACCGGGCGTCGCGACGCGATCACCCAGCCCGTGAACGACGCGATGTTCATCTCGGGCCTTGGCCATGTGTTGTCGATCTCGGGCTATCACATGGCGGTGGTCGCCGGCGTCGTGTTCTTTGCGGTGCGGGCGCTGCTTGCGCTGATACCGGCTTTGACCGTCGGTTTCCCGATCAAGAAATGGTCGGCGGCAGCCGCGTTTCTCGCCGCCGCCTTCTATCTCCTGTTGTCGGGCTCGGACGTGGCGACCCAACGCTCGTTCTTCATGACGGCCGTGGTCCTGATCGCGGTGATGGTCGACCGGCGCGCCATCACGTTCCGCACGCTTGCGGTTGCCGCGATGATCGTGCTTGCGATCGCCCCCGAAGCGCTGGTGCATCCGAGCTTCCAGATGTCGTTCGCCGCGACGCTCGGCCTGGTGGCGCTGGTGCAGCTCGGCATGCCGCGTCTGTTTGCGGCATCCGACAGCTCCATCGCGTCGCGCGTCGCGCTGTGGGGTGGACGCGAGGTCGCGGTGCTGGTGCTGGCCTCGCTGGTGGCGGGACTTGCGACGACGCCCTATTCCGCCTTCCACTTTCATCGCGTGACCCCCTATGGCGTGCTCGCGAACCTCGCGGCCATGCCGGTTGTCTCCGCGCTCGTGATGCCGGCAGGTATGCTCGGCCTCCTCGCGATGCCCTTCGGCTTCGACGGTGTGTTCTGGCAACTGATGGGATGGGGAATCGACTGGATGATCGTGGTCACGCGATGGGTCGCGAACCTGCCCGGCGCTGTCGGCCGGGTCACTGCGTTCGGAACCGGTCCGCTGATCGTGGCGAGTGCAGGCATCATCGTGGTCGGGTTGCTGCGCACGCCGCTGCGCTGGGCCGGCGCCGCCATGCTGTCCGTCGCGATCGTCTGGGCGTTCGTCGTGCCGCAGCCGGACGTTCTGATTTCCGGCGACGGCCGCAACGTGGCCGTCAGAGCCGCGGACGGCCGACTGCATTTGATGCGAACGGGCAAGGACGCCTTTCTCGTGAAGGAATGGCTGGCGGCGGATGCGGACCCGCGGATGCCGTCTGATCCCTCGCTCGCAGAGGGCGCTTCCTGCGATGAGACGGGCTGCGTGCTGCCGATGGCGGGCGGCGGGCTGGTCGCGCAAGCGCTGCGTTCCGAGGCGCTCGCCGATGATTGCCTTCGCGCCAGCCTCGTCGTGAGCGCAAGGCAGCCGCCAAGATCATGCGCAGCTGCGGTCATCGACCGGGAGCGCCTGCAGCGCCGGGGCGCGCTGGCGTTGCGGCGGACATTGCACGGATTTGCGATCGACGCGGTCAGGGCAGGGGCCGACCGACCGTGGGCGCCCGCTGTGGCCGGCCCGGCGGACGCCGACAATGTCATCGGCTCGCCGCGACCGGCAACGTCGCGTGCGCCCGATGCGACACCGTCGGAGACCGACCTTCAAGCTGATGAATAGTACACAACAGACAACGGCACGGTGATCATGGCTGGTCGAGCAGGGCGTTCGGCGGCAGCTCAAACGTGCCCAGATGATATTCGTCGGGTGCGTCGGGCTCGGTCACGACTTCGACCAGCGTGAACGACGCATCCGGATAACGCTCCCAGACGGCGATATCGTCCGCCGTCACGGTGAGCCATCCGAACGTGAACATATATCGGCCCGGCTCGGTCACCCGTCCGACCTTTTGCCACGTGATCTTGTTCACAACGCCTATACCCTCCCTCGGCGATCCGGCATCGGTCGCCGAGGGCCAAGCAATGCAAGCCTATTCCTAACCGACCAAATCACGCAATCGGGATGCGCTCAACCTCGGGCGCCGCCGGAATCGCCTGCTTGCGCTCGGCCGGCGACTGAGTGACCGGCAGTTGCAAGACGGTGACCCGCTGCCCCTCGCAGAGCTGCGTCACCAGCACATAATTGCCGTCCGCAAACTCGACGGCGTCGTGGTGGCGATACGGAACGTCTGGATCGATCTGGTTGAATTTCCCGACGCGGCTGTCGATCGTCTTCGTCCAGATCCAACGGTTGTCGTACCGGACGTCGTCTGCGAAGGCGAGTTCAGTTCCAGGGAGCATGCAAACCGCGACATTGGGTTCGCTTGCCGAGGCGAACCCGCGGGTAGCAGTGCCGCGGAATGTCGTGGTCACAAGAGTTTCGCCGACCTTGGCAGGCCGCGATGCGACAGCATGAAGGCTATAGTCACACATGGGTTCGCTCCTCGTTCGAGATAGCCAACCCGCGCTCCTCCCCGACACGCGGGTCTCTATCAGAGTGGACAAGAGCACACGATATTTTACTGACTTGTGGGCAATTATACGACCCGCGCCGCGCGCCTGCGATCACAAACGCGTTCAGTAACCGCCAAATTTCCACTTTCCCGCGATCGGAACATGCCCTCGCGGGCATCTGGTCAACAGGCTTGGCGCGTCATCCTGCCTCCCGAACGAGTTGGCAGGATGCGCGCGCTTCAGCCGCGTTTCAGTATTTCCGGTACAGTCCGATCAGCTTGCCCTGAATCTTGACGCGGTTTGGCGGCAGAATGCGCACCTCGTAGGCAGTGTTGGCGGGCTCGAGAGCGATCGAGGCGCCGCGGCGGCGGAAGCGTTTCAAGGTCGCCTCCTCGTCGTCAATCAGCGCCACGACGATGTCACCGGTATCGGCCGTCTCGTTGCGCAGGATCAGCGCGACGTCGCCGTCCAGAATGCCGGCATCGACCATGGAATCGCCACGCACCTCGAGCGCATAGTGTTCGCCCGGCCCGAGCATGTCGGGCGGCACGCTGATGGTGTGGCTGCGCGTCTGCAGCGCTTCGATCGGCGTACCTGCCGCGATGCGGCCCATGACCGGCACCGCCACCGGACGTTCGCCGCTGTCGTCGGCGCTCGCGCTTGCCGCACGCACCTTGCCGAGATTGCCCTCGATGACGCTGGGCGTGAAACCGCGACGTCCATTCGCGGCAGCGGACAATTCTGGCAGCTTGATCACCTCGATGGCGCGCGCCCGGTTGGGCAGACGGCGAATGAAGCCGCGCTCTTCCAGCGCGGTGATCAATCGGTGGATGCCGGACTTCGAGCGCAGATCAAGCGCATCCTTCATCTCGTCAAAGGATGGCGGTACCCCGGCTTCCTTCAGCCGTTCGTTGATGAAACGCAGAAGTTCGTATTGTTTGCGCGTGAGCATCGCGAGCAAGTCCCCCGGGTTGATGGAGTCATTTGATTTTGAGATCGTTCTGATTCCGAGATCGCCTGATTCCGAGATCGTCTGATTCCGAGATGTTCCAAGATCAATGGGAGCACGTCTCCCACCTACGATTTAAGCCAACTCTCTTAAGCCAGATATCTCGAAACAAATCATGAACGGACACTATATGTTCGTTATGTGTTCCGCAACTGCTTAATTTCCGGTGAATGCGATTTGTCTGTCCACTCCGAAGCGTTTGGGCTTCTCACTCGGTGAGCCCTGAAACGCGCGGGGCGAGACGGCGCGGGCGATATCGAAAGTGCCGATGCTGCAGCGGTATTTCGCAAGTGACGCGCCGTTGGCGAGTTTCGATCGTCGCCTCGAAGGACAGCGTCCGACAACGCCGGACCACCTACGTCAATACCGTTTCCATGCGCGCATTTGCTGCCGCCGCTGCGCTCGCGGCGGGCACGACGGTCGGCGTTTCGGTGTGAGTGGGGCCGAATCGCTGAAAAGCGAGAGTCGGATCGAGCCGCGCTCAGTGCACGGCGGCGTAGAGAATCTTGTCCTGGGTCGCGTCAGCGGCGTCGAACTCGGCGACGATCCGGCCCGTGCGGGCGACCAGGATGCGGTCCGAGACAGCGAGGATCTCGGGCAGGTAGGACGAGATCACCACGATTGCCTTGCCCTCGTCGGCCAGCCTTCGGATTTCCGCATGGATGTGCGGGATGGTGCCGACATCGACGCCCCGCGTCGGCTCGTCGAAGATCACGATCGAGGGATCCTGGACCAGCGATTTCGCCAGCACGACCTTCTGCTGGTTGCCGCCGGAGAGCTCGATGATCCGCGCCTTGCGCTGCAGCGCGTTGATCTTGAGCCGCTCGACCCAATAGTTCGCGAGCCTCGAGCGTCGCGCGCGTGAGAGCAGGTAGCTGAAGCCACTCCGGGTCGCGAGCTTGCCGACATACACATTGTCGTCGACGATCATGGTTTCGAAGAAGCCGTTGGCCTTGCGGTCCTCGGTGATGTAGGCGATGCCGTCGTCGATCGCCTGCCGCGGCACGCGGTAGCGGATCGGCTTGCCGCGCAAGCGGATGGTACCGCCGTTGACGAGGTTGCGCTTCAGCGCGCCGAAGATGATTTTCGCGATCTCGGTGCGGCCGGAGCCGATCAGTCCGGCGATGCCGACCACCTCGCCGGCGTAGACCGAGAACGACATGTTCTTCACCACCATGCCCATGGTGACGTTCTCAACCGTCAAAACCCTCTCGCGGCGATGGCTCGCCCCTTTGCTGCTGCGTCCATAGATCGCCTGCGCGATCTGGCGCCCGACCATGTGCTGCACCAGCGCGTCGCGGTTAAGGGTGCTCGCGGCAGCGGTGATCACCAACCGTCCGTCGCGCAGCACCGTGATGCGGTCGGCGATCTGCAAAGATTCTTCCAGCGCGTGCGAGATGTAGATGATCGCGACCCCGCGGGCACGCAGGTCACGCACCAGATGGAAGAAGTGGACGATCTCCTCCGGCGTGAGGCTGGCCGTCGGCTCGTCGAAGATGATGATGCGCGCCTTGTTGTAGATCGCGCGCGCGATCTCGACCATCTGCTTCTTGGCGGTGCCGAGCAGCGCCACCGGGGTTGCCGGATCGACGTGGAAATTCAGCGATTGCAGCAGCTGCTGCGCCTGGATGTTCAGGGTGCGGAAGCGCGTCAGGAGTTTCTCGTTGCCGAGCTCGATGTTCTGCGCCGCCGTCATCGTCGGCACCAGGCTGGTTTCCTGGTAGACCATGCAGATGCCGGCGGCGAGCGCATCACGGGGCTGCTCGAAATCGACGAGGCTGCCGTCGACATGAATGTCGCCGGAGGTCAGCCGGATCGCACCTGCGATGGCCTTGCAGAGTGTCGATTTGCCGGCGCCGTTTTCGCCCACAAGCGCGTGGACCTCACCCGGGAACAGATCGAAGTTCACCGCCTCGATGGCGTGCACGCCGCCATAGATCTTGCTGCCGGCCACGACCTGCAGCACGGGCTCGCGGCCCTTCGCGGCGGTTTCGCTCGTCGTTTTCGGCCTTGAGGCCAGCTCGTCCATCTCAGATCTCCCGGCTCAAGAGCAGGCGGCCGGCGCCGCGCGCGGCGATCACCGTGCCTTGCTGTGTCGCGCACGCCCCGGTGATGCCGTGGAAGCGGCCGCCGGCGCGGCTGTGGATGCTGTCAGTGGCCTCGCCGTCGGCGTCGAGACGCACGAGCAGGCCATAGGAGCGCGGCGGCGCCCACGGCTTCTGGATGCCGAGCGCCTTGACGCTACCGATCTGCATCGGTTCGAGACAATCGCTGCCACCGGCGTAGGCCGGCGCGATCCAGTAGTCCGGCGGCACAGTCGCGATCATTTCCTCGCGGAAATCGTCTTCCTTCAGGACGAATTCGATCAGATGCGTGCGCCGCGCGAACAGGCCGAGATAGAAGCCGCCGCGCCCGTCGCCGTGGAGGCGCGCGGGATAGCCGGGCAGGTTGCGCAGCACGATGTCCGGCTGCGCCGCTCCATTGTTGGATAGCGGCATGCGGTTGACGCGGTGGGCCCAGCTCTCGCTGAACCAGAGGTGGCCGCTATCGGGCGCCAACGCCAGCCCGTAGGGATAATGGAGGTCGGAGAGCAACGTGGTCGCGGAATCGAGTGCGGCCCCGCACACGATCAGCCGGCCATTATGGCGCTTCTCCATCAGGTCATGACGCCACTCGCCAGGTGACCGCGCCGCGCTTCCTTCCACGGCAAAGATACGGCCGTCCGGTGCTGCCGCGACCGACAGAAGTCCGGCGAGGGCGCGGCCGTCGGCCGCCTCGAGCCAGCGGGTTTCCGGCTTTGCCGGATCGATCGCGGCAAGCCCGCGCCCCGCGACGCAGACCAGCAGGCGCCCGTCGGGATGGATTGCGAGACCGCCGGCGTCGCCGTCGAACTCGGCGACCAGGGTGCGCGTCGCAAAGCCCGCACCTGAGAGCTTCAGGACGCCCTTTGCCGCGGACACGAACAGCGTGCCGTCGGGACCGATCACAACGTCGTCGAGACCGGGCAGCGGGTCGCCGATCGGCGTGCAGGCGTCGAGACGGTCGTTGGGGCTGAGGGCGCCGTCCAGCGGCGGTATGGCGTTCTGCTCACTGTCGCGATCGATGACGCTGCGGATGTCCCGCAAGAGATGATCGAACATTCCCACGGTCGTCCTACCTGTTCACTCTGCTTTTGGCGCCCCAATAGGCGTCATATCCGGTCCAGTCCTCGTCGACACGATCGAGCTTGATCCGCCCGATGCGGTTGTTCTCGAGACCCCCGAGATAGAGATAGCCCTTGTGCTCGCGCATCGAGGTCAGCGTCGAATGCGAGATGCCGGTGGGGTCCCACCAGGATTCCAGCGCCTCGCCTTGCTCGTTGAACTTGAGCACGCAGCCATGATTGAGCGCGGGCGCAAGCCACTCGTCCGTCGGCACCTGTTTGACCATGCGAAGGCGGAAGCCGGGTTTTCGCGCGGCGAGGTCAAACGTTGGCGTGCGGATGCCGACCAGCGCCAGCCAGTAATTGCCGTCGGAGGCGCGGTTGATGTTGTCGGGGTTGCCCGGCAGCTGGTCGATCAGGACCTCTGTCTTGCCCTGGTTTGGGCCGGCGAGCCAATAGCGGAAGATCTTGCACAGCGAGGTAGAGGCGATCATGAGCGACTTTCCGTCGTGCGAGACGCAGACGCCGTTCGGGAAATAGAAATGATTGATCACCGTACGGGTGGTCTTGGTTGCCGGATCGTAACAGACCATGCGTCCGTTCGGACGGGCCTCGAGAATGTCCAACGTATTGGTCGTCATCTCGTAGCGCGTGGTGCAGTCGCTGAAATAGATCTTGCCGTCCGGCGCGATGTCGAGATCGTCGGCCATCCGCAGTCGGGAATCGTCGTTGAGCTTGTACCAGGTGCGGTTGGTCTCGTCGGTGACCTTGAACACCTCTCCGTCCGGTCGGACGCCATAGACGCCCATCCCGGCGACCGCGACGATCAGGTTCTCGTTCCGGTCGAACTGCATCCCAAGCGGCCGGCCGCCGATATGCGCGAAGACCTCGCGCTGTTCGAAATTGGGGCCGGAAAAGCGGATGATGTTGCCGTCACGCGTCGAGCCGTAGACGCGGTCATGGCGATCGAGGATGACATCCTCCGGCCCTTCGACCTGGTCGAGGCCAATGGCCTGGGAGCTGATGAGGCGGTCGTTCTGCGCGTAGGGAGAAGCCGAACCGGGCTGCACGGACGGCGCCGGCGAGAACGCAACGAACGCCGGATTGACATAGATCTTCTGGATCGCCTTGCCGCGGTTTTTCGACCATTTGACGTCGATGCCGACGGCCAGGAGCAGAATGATGCCGATCACGGCGGAGGTGACGTAGCCCGGAATTCCCATCCGGACCAGGCCGTTGATCAGGAGGAAAATGATCAGCGCCCCGATCATCGCGCGCCAGACCGTGCCCTTGCCGCCGGCGAGCGATACGCCGCCGAGCACGACGGCGGTGAGCGCCTGGAACTCCCATCCGACGCCGGTCGTCGAATCCGTGCTCGATTGCCGCGCCGCATAGAAGATGCCGCTGGCCGCGCAAAGCGTGCCGGACAGAACATAGGTGAAGAACAGGATCAGCCGGACCCGGATGCCGGCGTGCCGCGCTGCCTTGCGGTTGGCGCCGATCGCGGTGAGATGCCAGCCATAGCGCGAGCGCGACAGGAAGATGTGGCAGATCAACAGAATGACGAACAGGGTCGCGGCGTTGATCGGAATGCCGAGCACGCTGCCGACGCCGAGGAAGTCCCAGGCATCGCTATCCACCGAATTGGTCGCGAAAACCTGGGCGTAGCCGGTGTTGAGCAGATTGACCGAGGCGCGCAGGATGATCAGCGTCACCAGCGTGGTCAGGAACGGCCGGGTCTTCAAGAAACCGATCAGGAAGCCATTGATGCTGCCGAGCGCGGCGCCGACGGCAAGCGTAGCGGCGATTGTGAGCCCGACCGGGAGCTCGAGTACGAACAGGAAATACAGCGCCGAGAAATTGCAGAACGCGAAGATCGCGCCTACGCTCAAGTCGATGCCGCCGCTGATGAGACAGAATCCCATGGCGAGCGCCGCGAAGCCGAACTCCGCGAACAGCCGCAGCAGCGAGACCGTATTTTGCACCGTCGCGTAGTCGGGAATGGTCAGCGCAAAGTAGAGCCAGAGCCCGATCATCACGGTGAACGGGATGACCGGCTCGAACCATTGCTTCAGCAACAATTCCGACAACAGCAGGCGCGGAGAGAAGCGCCTGACTGAGGCGGAAAACGAGTCCATCGCCATCGACATCGCGTCACCTTCGAGAAAACAGGCGAAAGGTTCCGGCCCGCTTCCGTCGCGGGCCGGGACTCCACGTGACGCAGCTACTTCTTGGGTAGCGCGAAGCAGTTGGCGCCGTTGGCGTTGGCTTTGTCGAGCCAGACCGGCCTCGTGTAGTATTCGAGATGCTTGGTGCCGGGCTTGTCACCCGATTCCAGCAGCGTCTGGGCCGCGAACATCAGGTCGTGGCCCTGCTCGGTGGCCTTGTAGCTCAGGAACTTGTAGAAGTTGCCCTGATTGACCTGGTCGCAGTCGAGCTGCGAGCCTTCGCCGGAGGCATAGACCTTCACGTCGTCGATCTTGCCGGCGTTGCGGATCGCCTGTGCGGCGCCGGATTCCATGATGCCCCAGAAACCGACGCTGGCGCAGAGGTCTGGGTGCTGCTGGATCACGGTTGCGGTCGTGTTGAGCGCCGTGTTGGCATCCCAGTTCGCCGCCTGGTTGGAAACCACCTTGATCGTCGGATCCTTGTTGAACACTTCCATGATGCCCCCGACCTGATCGACGCTGGCGGCGGCGGTCAGTTCACCCTGAACGATCTGTATCTTGCCGGATTTGCCGGAGCCGGTGCCGCATTGCTTGACGACTTCGGTCGCGAGCAGCTTGCCGATCTCGCGCCAGTCGGCGCCGACGAAAGCCCCGGACTTGTAGTTTGAGGACATGTTGATCTGGATGACGTGGGTGCCCTGGCTTTCCGCGCGCTTCAGATCCTTCATCAGGAGCGTGACGCTCGGGTTCTGCACGATCAACACGTCGGGTTTCTGATCCACCAGCGCGGTCAGGGCCTGCTGCATCGCCGAGGGGTTGTTGTTGGGATCGCGCACGACGTATTTCATGCCGCGCCATTCGGCCTCTTCCTGCACGACGCGGCCCCATTCGTCGGACAGCGGTACGCCGAGCGCGATTGGCAGGTAGGCGATGGTCTTGCCCTGCAGCGACTTGTCGTAGTCGGTGCGCAACTCGCGCGCGGTCTTCGTGCCGCCTTCTTCCTGCGCCGCGGCCCACAGCGGCAACGCGGCGACCGCGAAGCCCGCCAGCACGGCCGTCCATTTGTTCGATAACAACTTCATGACTTCCTCCCGGTTTTTTTATTGACGTGAATTCTCTTGATGATCCTTCGACCAATAGCTTGTCAGTCTGCTTGTCAGTCTCCTTGGCGCGCCGTCTCCTCGTCGCGTGGGTGCAGCCAGTTATCGAGCACGATGGCCGCGAGCAGCACGATCCCCTTGATGATGTTCTGCACTTCGCTGTTGACGTCCATGATGGTGAAGGCGTTGAGCAAGGTTCCGATCAGAACGCAGCCGACCACGACGCTGAACACCCCACCGCGGCCGCCGACCAGGCTGATGCCGCCGATCACCACGACCAACACCACGTCGAAGATCATCGTGCCTTGCGTGATCGCCATCTGCATGCTGCCGGTGGTGCCGATCCAGACCAGGCCCGCGATCCAGGCGAGCAGCGCCACCAGCACGTGCTCGAGCACGATCAGCGGCCGGATCGCAACGCCCGCGAGCCGCGCGGCCTCCGGATTGTCGCCCTGCGCGTAGATGAAGCGGCCGGTCGAGGTCTGCGACAGGAACAGGTGCATCACGATGGCACAGCCCGCGAACACGAAGATCGGTACCGGCACGCCGCCGACGCGGCCGGCGCCGAGGAACATCAGGGCAGGGGCATCCTTCGGCGCATAGACGACCCAGGCGGGAGCGAACCAGAACGCGAGCCCATAGATCACGAAGCCTGCGGCGAGCGTGACGAACAGAGCCGGGGCTTCGACGAAGGCCACCATGACCCCGTTCACGACGCCGATCATCAGCGCCAACCCAAGCGCGACAATGCAGGCCCACCCGGCCGGCATGCCCTGCTGAATCTCGATCAAGGCGACCGCCCAGGAGCCTGCCATGATCGCGACTTCGCTGAGGTCAATGCCGCGGCTGATCACGATCAATCCCATGCCGAGGCCAAGAATGCCGAGGATCGAAATGCTGCGGAGCAGATTGAGCAAGTTGTTCAGCGTCGCGAACCCGTTCAGCGTCAGGCCGAAGGCTATCAGCAGCGCGATCGTAATCAGCAGAACGATCTGCTCCTGGTTGGGTTTGGCAAGGCTCAGGCGAAAGCGCGGCGTGTTCGCCGGTGCGAGCGGAGAATCAACGGCCACGACGCACCTCCGCGACTATTCGCGGCGCGTCAGGACCGGCGAACGAGGCTGCGGTCGAGCGCATCGCATCCCTCCCAGATATTTTTTTGCTTGTGCTCGACTTTCTACGGGATCGAGCCGGACGTCAAATATCAAATGATGTCACTGCCGCCGCCACGCGGCACAGATCGGCTTTCGCGACCAAGCTGCGGCGGCGCGCCTGCTTGCTTGGTCAATAGCGGGCAAACCAATGGATACCGTTCGGGCATGCCGGCTGCCGCGGGCGTTTCAAACTAAGTTTCAAGTCGTCTTGCTGCTGCTCGACCGCGGTGATGCGAACGTCGCTCGCTTATTCCGGCAGCCGCAAAATCGCGCAAGCCGCGCCGGCTTTCGCCGCAGGTGCAAAGGGCGCGCGGATGACGAGCGCCCGCGCTGCCGACAGATTCCCAAGCAGGGAACTGTCCTGATGATCGACCGGTGTCGCGATCAAGGCGCCGTCCTCGCGCTTGTGAAGGCGGGCGCGCAAATAATCCTCTCGCACGTCATTGGCGGCGACATCGCGGCCGAGCAGCGCGGCTTGCTGCACATTGTGAATCACCGCCGCGCCCGACAGCGCACGAATCAAGGGGACCAGGAACAGCAGGCTGCAAACATAGGAGGATACGGGATTGCCGGGCACACCGATCACCCGCATCGCGCCGACCCGGCCATGCATCATTGGTTTCCCCGGGCGCATCGCGATCTTCCAGAAGGCCAGGGTGGCGCCAACCGCCTCCAGTGACTGCTTGACGAGATCGTGGTCGCCGACGGAGGCGCCGCCGGTCGTGACGAGGATATCGGCACCGGAGTCGCTGGCCCGGCGAATGCCGGCTGTGATCGCCTCGATCGTGTCGGCCGCGACCCCGAGGTCGATGGTATCAGCGCCTTCCGCGCGGGCGAGCGCCCGCAGCGCGTAGCCGTTGGAATAGACGATCTGGCCCGGTCCGGGTGTCGAGCCCGGCATGACCAGCTCGTCGCCGGTGGCGAGCAACGCGACCTTCGGCCGGCGACAGACGGCAAGTTCGGGATAGTTCATGCTGGCGGCCAGCGAGAGGTCGCGGTCGGTGAGGCGAGTTCCCGCCTTCAGCAGCACGTCGCCTTTGCGAAAATCGACGCCCGCGGGACGGACATGCCGTCCCGCAATGGCGGCTTCCGTGATCGTGATGGTGTCGCCGTCGACAACGGTGTCTTCCTGGATCACGACGGCGTCGGCGCCGTCCGGGATCACCCCGCCGGTAAAGATCCGAGCGGTTTGGCCGGGACCGAACGGGCGGTCGAAGGGGCGGCCTGCCGCGACCTCCCCGATCACCTTCAGCCTTGCCTTGACCTGCGAGGCGTCGGCCGCGCGCACGGCATAGCCGTCCATCGCCGACATCGCCTGCGGCGGCTGGGTGCGTAGCGCCTCCATGTCGCGCGCGAGCACGCGGTGATAGGCCGCATCCAGCGCGACCATCTCCTCTGGCAACGGCCTGGCGCCGTCGAGCACCGCGGCCAACGCGTCGGCAACCGGCATCAGCGCCAAGGCAAAGCTCCAGAAAATCTCATTCGAACCAACGTCGGCAGGCCTCCTGGTCGGCGTTGCGTCGACCCGCCGGCTCGCCATCAACGGCCTCTACCACGGGCACGGGCTAGATCCCAAGCGCCGTGAGCGCCTCGGCGACATCCGCGGACGTTGTCACATGGACGGCCATCAGGCCGCATGCGCGCGCGCCCTCGATATTCGCGGCGAGATCGTCGAAGAACACGATGCGTGAGGCCGGAACGCCGATCGCCCCGACCACATGATCATAGGCGGCTTGATCCGGTTTCCGAAGGCCGATCGTCGATGACAGATAGATTTCGCGGAAATGGCCGAGCAGCTCGGCATAGTTGACCGAGAAATGTTCGACATGCGGGCGGTTGGTATTGGAGAAGGCGTAAAGGGGAAGGCGGTCCGCCGCTCGCCTGAGCAGCGGCGCGATGCCCGGCATTTCGCCCGCGAAGATCGCGTTCCATCCCTCCAGGAATTGCGCGTCGGAGATGCGGATGCCGAGCAGTTCGCGCAAGGTCGCAAAATAGTCGGCATCGCTGATCTTGCCGACCTCGTGTTGCTGATAAGCCTCGCCGCGGACAAAGCGCGTGGCGATGTCGGACGGGGCGCAGCCGGCATGCGTCGCCCAGCAGGCGACCGCCTTGGAAAAATCGATATTGAGCACGACGCGGCCGAGGTCGAACAGGAGCGCATCGGCCGCGCCGGGGGCGAGGGAGGATGAGGTCATTTCACGTCAAAGTCCCTGGCGGCGATTGCGCTCGGCGCGCAGCGAAGCGCCAACGAATCCGATATCGCGAATGCCCCGATCAAGCTCCTGCGAATAAAGCAGAAGCGTCAACACCAGGACGCTTGTCGCAGCAATTCCGATCGCCAGCACAGGATTCGTGCAGACCGCCGCAAGGACGCTCTCGATTGGAAACGGCCCGACCAAGCGATGTGGAACGCAGGCCGACGACAGAAGCGACGCGGATAGTGCTGATCCAACCAGAACGACTGCGGCATTCGCAACTGCGAGCAGGATGACAATGATTGCGAGTCCCTTTTTCAAGGACATTATGACGTCCGCCATTTTGACGACGACAAAGCAAATGGCGATGAAGGCTGCCGCGGGTAGCCACCACTGCGGGCCTGTCGTGACTCCCGCCGGCCCGTTGCTCCACAACAGAAGTGCGCATGCGCAGGCAAGCGCAAAAATATTGGTCTTGACGAATTCGGGAAACTTGCAGCGAAGCACCCGCAAATTGACCTTCTCGATCAGGTCGAGTACCGCGCAGGCGATGAGACCGGCCGTGAATCCGCCGAGATGGACTCCCCAGTCGATCCGTGAATTGCCGAGCGCCAACGCGACGTTCAATCCGATATTGATCGCGAAGAAGCTTGCCGGAAGATCGTTTCTGCCGAGTATCCACAGGCACAGCAGCGCGCCCAAAATGCCGGATGTCGCCCCGGATGCGCCGACCGTCAGATATGGGGTCGCGTGGATGGCGTCACCGATCAGGGCGCCGAAAGCGAGCGCACATGCATAGATGATGAGAAAGTAGAGCGAGCCGACGCGCTTTTCGAGATGGCCGCCCCAAAGCGCCAGGCACAGCATGTTGGTCGCAAGATGGAGGATGTTGACGTGCAGGAAACCGTACGCCATCAGCCGCCAATATTCGTGCCGCTGCAGCGCAGACGAATACATGGCGCCGTAGCGGTGCAGGAGTTCGGCCGGCGCGGCCGTTGCCCCGGATTGGCTGAAACACACACCGGATATGACGATATTGGCGGTGAGCAATAGATACACCGCGGTATGCGGAACCTCGAAGAAACTGCGGCCGGCTCGATAGGTCGTCATGCGCAACGGCCTCGGGCAGGGCGAGCCAACAGCTTCGCGACGTCGCCGTCGGACAGCAGCGGATCGGCCAGGTCAGGGCAAGGAGCTTGAAAGCACATTGGGCGCGGGACCACTGACCGAGGGCGGAACTGGGGCAGGATGATACCCAAGCCGCATCCGAATTGCCACTTCAGCGTACCCGCAATCGTTATCCTCTCTTAAACGTGCGCGCTCTTTGGATCGGACATCCGGAGGAGTTAGGCTTGCTCCCGTCGCAACCGGCCACGCGGGAGGCGTATCTTCATCCGGTTCGAAGCCCGGATAGATTTTGAACCGGCGCAACGGATGTCAAAGCTCTGGCGGACCCAAGATGCGCACGTCATCAATTCGTCGCTGCGCGCCGGCGCGCGCGGAGAGCGGGCGCTCTCAATAACGGTACGGCTCGATATCCAGCAGTGGAAACGCACTGAACACGCCCGGCGGGTTGGTGGCCGTGGCTGGATGCAGGCAGGATTTGTCGATCTCCTTGAACGACGTCGCACCAAGCAGCCCGAGGCAGCGGATCACCTCGTCTTCGAGAAGCTCCAGCATCCGCTCGACCCCGGCTTCGCCGGCGGCCGCCAGCGCCCAGCATTGCAGGCGGCCGATGCCGACGAGGTCAGCGCCGGCCGCGACCGCCTTCACGACATCGGTGCCGCGGCAGACCCCGCCGTCGACCATGATTTTCGCGCGGCCTTTCACCGCCTCGACGATTTCGGGCAACACATGCATGGCGCCCCGGCCATGATCGAGCTGGCGGCCGCCATGATTGGAGACGTAGATCCAGTCGACCCCATGATCGAGCGCGATCGTGGAATCCTCCGCGGTGGCGATCCCCTTGATGACCAGCGGAATCCTGAACTTGTCCTTGATCAGCTTGACGGTGCGCCAGCTCAATCCCTTCTGGTAGTCGCCGCCGGTCGCGCGCGTGCGGCTTTCGCGAACATAGCGCTTGGCGATGTCGCGTTCGCGCCGGCTGTAATGCGCGGTGTCAACGGTCAGGCAGAACGCGCTGTAACCATTGGCGATGGCGCGGCTGACGTAATCCTCGACGAAGGCATCGTCGCCGCGAACGTAGAGCTGGAAGAAGCGCATCGCGCCGGGGGCGGCCTCGGCGACTTTTTCAAGGCCGGGATCGGATACCGAGCTCAGCATGTGCGCCGCGCCGAACTTGCCGACACCGCGCACCACGGCCGCAGCTCCCGCGGGATCGAAGATTTCCAGCGCGCCGACCGGCGCGATCATCACCGGCAGTCGCAGCTTGCGGCCGAATAGTTCGACCGACGCGTCGACCCGGGAGACGTCGCGCAGCACGCGCGGCCGGAACGCGATCTCGTCGAGCGCCATGCGGTTGCGCCGTAGCGTGGTCTCGGTCTCGGCCGCGCCGACAATATAGTCCCAGGCATTCTGGTTGAGATTGGCGCGCGCCTTGCGGACCAGCTCGTGCAGGCTCTGGAATCTTTCGTCGCTTGCGCCGACCTCGACGTTCTTCCGCATCTGCGGAATCGGGGTCGCGTCGTTCATCCTCTCCTCCCGGAAATGTTATTGATCTTCGCCTATCGTTTCCCGGGCTTTTGCGCCATCCCAAAAATGCATGGCTCGTGCATGGCCAGTGGGGCGATTTGGCATTTGGCGATGCACCTTATCGTTTTGCCGCTCTGGCGGGCCGCGTGTATCGTTCGCCTTGGGAGGAGTGCGATGTCTGGGACGCTGCTGTTTACGCCGCTGACGATCCGGGATGTCAGCTTGCGCAACCGGATTGTGGTGCCGCCGATGCACCAATATTCCGCCATCAAGGGCTTTCCGACCGATTGGCATCTGATGAACGCCGGCAAGTTTGCGGCTGGCGGCGCCGGTCTCGTTGTCGTCGAATCGACCAAAGTGGAGCGGCGCGGCTGCGGGACGGTCGGCGATCTCGGCATCTGGAACGATGCCTTCATTGAGCCGTTGGGACGGCTCGTGACGTTCATCAAGCAGCAAAATGCGGTCGCCGGCATCCAGCTCGGCCATTCCGGCCGCAAGGCGCGCGCCAATCGCCCCTGGGAAGGCGACGGGCCGCTGCAGCGTACATCAGATATCGACGACTGGGACGCCTGGACTCCGGTGGCACCGAGCGCGATCGCGCACAGCGACAAGTGGCCGGTGCCGAGGGCCCTGGAACGGCAGGAAGTAAGAGACCTCGTGCAGGCCTGGGGCGACGCGGCGGGGCGGGCCCATCAAGCGGGATTCGATGTCCTGGAACTGCATGGCGCCCACGGTTACCTCGTGCACGAGTTCCTGTCCGAGCGTTCCAACCGGCGCACCGACGAATATGGCGGTTCGGAGCCGAACCGCATGCGATTCCTCATCGAGATCGTGGATGCGGTACGCGCGCACTGGCCCGGCAGCAAACCCTTGTTTGTCCGCCTATCGGTCGAAGACAATGCCGGCTGGGCACCGCAACACAGCGCGCGGCTGGCCAAGATTCTCAAGACGCGGGGCGTCGACGTCATCGACTGCTCATCGGGAGGCATTACCGATGCTGCCCCGATTCTCGGCAACGAAATCAAGTACAGCTACCAGGTGCCGTTGGCGGAATATGTCCGGCGCGAAGCCGACATCATGACCATGGCGGTTGGCCTGATCATCCATGGCGACCAGGCCGAACAGATTCTGCGCGCCGGGCAGGCCGATCTGATAGCCGTCGGGCGGGAAATTCTGAATAATCCGAACTGGCCAATGGATGCTGCCTTGAAATTAGGCGTTGAAGGTCCATTTCGTCACGTGCCGCCGCAATTCGGCTATTGGCTTGGCACGCGCGCCAAACGTGGATTTGGAACCAGGCCTTCGACCTGGCAGGCCGGTCTTGACCAAACGAGAAAGGTTTTGTGATTTTTTCGACCTTGGCCAGACGAGAGTCTGGCTCTAACATGGGTTTTCCGTTTCGGCGCGTTCCCCACTGCATGAGGGAACAAGACCGCCTAAAAAATGTGTTTAGTGATAGAGGTTTGGATCTGAATTCGCGTTGCGCGTTCGCGGCCGCGTTGGGGCGGAAGTGGGGGCGAAAGAGATATCTGTTGCACCGGGCACGATCAAACGCGGGAAAGCGGCGAAGCAATGCGGAAGAATGTCCTGTTTCTCTTGGGTGCGCTGGCCGGAGCTGGCCTGACAGTTCTGGCGACCGGGCCGCAGGGCGAACAGTTGATTGCCAGGGCGCGCGCAGCCGCGGGCGTGGACACCTATTCGGAGCTCAACCTGTTCGGCGAGGTGTTCGAGCGCGTCAAGGCCGACTATGTCGAGAAACCCAGCGATTCCGCCCTCGTCGAGGGCGCGATCAACGGCATGGTTACCTCGCTCGATCCGCACTCGCGCTACATGAACGACAAGGCCTGGCGCGAAATGCAGGAGACGACCTCCGGCGAGTTCGGCGGCCTCGGCATCGAAGTGACGATGGAGGACGGACTGGTCAAGGTGGTCGCACCGATCGATGACACCCCGGCCGCAAAAGCCGGCATCCTGTCGGGAGACTTCATCACCCAGATCGACGGCGAGGCGGTTCAGGGTCTCTCCCTGGAGCAGGCCGTGAACAAGATGAAGGGTGCGGTCAATACCAAGACCAAGCTCAAGATCAGTCGCAAGGCCAAGGACGCGCCGTTCGACGTCGTGATCACCCGTGAAATCATAAGGGTGCGCCCGGTCCGCTTTCATACCGAAGGCGATGACATCGGCTATATCAGGGTTACCTCGTTCAACGAGCAAACGACCGACGGCCTGCACAAGGCGATCGCGGATATCGCCAAGCAAATCCCTCCGGACAAGCTTGCGGGCTACGTCGTCGATCTCCGGAACAATCCCGGCGGTCTGCTGGACCAGGCCGTTTCCGTCACGAGCACCTTCCTGGCGCGGGGCGAGATCGTCTCGACGCGGGGCCGCAACCCGGAGGAAACCCAGCGCTTCACCGCGCATGGCGGCGACCTCGCCAAGGGCAAGCCGCTCATCGTGCTGATCAACGGCGGATCGGCGTCCGCTTCCGAGATCGTGGCCGGCGCGCTGCACGATCACAAGCGCGCGACGCTGGTCGGCACGCGCTCGTTCGGCAAGGGTTCGGTGCAGACCATCATCCCGCTTGGAACCGGCAACGGCGCGCTGGCGCTCACGACCGCGCGCTATTTCACGCCGTCCGGACGTTCGATCCAGGCCCAGGGCATCGCGCCGGATATCGAGGTGCTGCAGGATGTCCCTGATGAACTGAAGGGGCGTGCCGACATCAAGGGCGAGGCCTCGATGCGAGGCCATCTTTCCGGCGATGGCGGCGCGGAGCAAACCGGCTCGCAATCCTATGTGCCGCCGGAAGAGAAGGACGACAAGGCGCTCGGTACCGCCTACAAGCTGCTGCGCGGCATCACGGTCAATGCGGACGTCCGGCCGTCGCCCAAATCCGCCGTCCCGAACTGAAACTCTGGCTCAGCGAACCATCTGGAAGCGATCACTGGTGTCGATCCCCGCGGACTGGACGAAGGCGGCGATATCCTGCTGGATTGCGCCGAGATCCCGGAATTGTTGGTCGAAGTGGCGCGCGAGCAGCAGCACGGTGTTTTCGAGTTCGCGCCTGGCATCGTTCAGCGCGCGCTCCCGGACCATCCCGGCCGCGATCGCTGTGCCGACCGTGATCGCCACGATCAGGAGCGCTCCTCCGATCAGCAGCCCCGCGGATCGGACCGCGCCGCTTGGGTGGCGGCGGGTGAGGCGTATCCGAAAGCCCGGTATGACCAATAGCTACTGCTGGCGGTATGGAAGTAGAGTTGGAAGTTGCAGCTAATGGCCGCCTAATTCGAAGCGATGACTCGCGGCAATCAATGCCGTGAATTTCCAAACCACCGGAGCAGATGGCTTCGGACCAGGAGCGGCATCATTTGCCGCCGCGACCGGATCAACGGGCATTTGTTTCCGGGTCGATCGCGGGAATACCAGACCTTAACCACCTAAGGCATTGGCAACGCTCGCCCGCGATCTGGCACGCGGCTTGCGAGGTTGTTTGCGAAGTCTCGGGCGGCACCGCCCGAGATAGAGAGGCTTCGCGATGAAACAGACGTTGAAGACATTTCTCGCCGACGAGTCCGGTGCGACCGCGATCGAGTACGCCCTTTTGGCCGCCTCCATCTCGCTTGCGATCATCTCGAGCGTGAACGCGGTCGGCAAGCAGCTCAGCACCAAATTCGCCTTGATCAGTACGTCGCTGCATTAGGACATTCTGGAGCGACGTCGGCGCCGGTTCGTCGGCAGACAGGGCGTGCGCTTTCGCGGCGCCTTGTCACTTGGCCGCGCCGGCGATGGTCTCAGGCGCGATAGTGCCCGGACTTGCCGCCCTTCTTCTCCACGAGATGAATGCCATCGATCCGGACGCCGCGCTCGACCGCCTTGATCATGTCGTAGATCGTGAGGCAGGCGACCGAGACCGCCGTCAGTGCCTCCATCTCGACGCCGGTGGGTCCGGTGACCTTGACGGTGGCACGGACCTGGCAGCCAGGCAGTTTCACGTCCGGCACGATGTCCACTGTGACCTCCGACAGCGCGAGCGGATGGCAGAGCGGGATCAACTCGGATGTGCGTTTTGCAGCCATGATGCCGGCGATCCGGGCGGTGCCCAGCACGTCGCCCTTCTTGGCGTTGCCCGACATGATCAGCTCGAGCGTCGATTTGCTCATGATGACCTGGCCTTCAGCGACGGCCTGGCGTTCGGTGGCGGGCTTGGCCGATACGTCCACCATGCGCGCCTCGCCACTGGTGTCGATATGGGTGAGGGCGGGGCTCGCGGGAGTGGACTTCCGCGCCATCAGTCCGTGCCTGTGGCGCTGATGCTGGCGTCGCGCGCGAGCAGCGCCTTCGTCGCGGCGGCGACATCGGCTTGCCGCATCAGGCTCTCGCCGACCAGGAAGGTCGAAATGCCGACCCGGGCAAGGCGCGCAAGGTCGGCCGGGGCAAAGATGCCGCTTTCGCCGACCAGCAGCCGGTCCTTCGGGATCAGGGGCGCCAGCGCTTCGCTGGTCGACAGCGTCGTTTCGAACGTGCGCAGGTTGCGGTTGTTGATGCCGACCATCGGCGAACGGAGTTTGAGGGCCCGATCGAGCTCGGCGCGATCGTGGATTTCGATCAGGACATCCATGCCATAGGCGATCGCAGCCTCCTCGATATCCGTCGCCGCCGCATCGTCGAGCGCCGCCATGATGATCAGGATGCAGTCGGCGCCGTAGGCGCGAGCTTCCACCACCTGATAGGTGTCGAAGATGAAGTCCTTGCGCAAGGCAGGGAGGCGGGTTGCCGCGCGCGCGGCCACCAGAAAATCGAGATGGCCCTGGAACGAGGGCGCGTCCGTCAGCACCGACAGGCAGGCGGCGCCGCCGTCCTCATAGGCTTTCGCAAGCGCGGGCGGATCGAAGTCGGCGCGGATCAGTCCCTTGGAGGGCGACGCCTTTTTCACTTCGGCGATCAGCGCATAGTCGCCGCCGTCGAGCTTCTTGCGGATGGCCTGGACGAAGCCGCGCGGCGGCGCCGTCGCCCGGGCCCGCGTCTCGATCTCGGCAAGCGGATGGGCGCGCTTGGCGCTCGCGATCTCCTCGCGCTTGTAAGCCTCGATCCGGGTCAGGATATCGGACATCACGACGGCCAATCAGCTGTTGGAGATGGCGATCAAGCGTTTCAGCGACGCGGCCGCCGCCCCGCTGTCGAGCGAGTTGCGGCCAATTGCGACGCCTTCCTTCAACGTGGCGGCACGGCCGGCAACGATCAGCGCCGCGGCCGCGTTCAAGAGCGCTATGTCGCGATAGGGGCTCGGCATGCCGTCGAGAACGCTTTGCAGCGCAACTGCGTTCGCGGCCGCATCACCGCCCTTCAACGCCTCGCCGCCGACGCTCGGAAGATCCGCTTCCTCCGGCCGGATCTCGAAGCTGCGGATAGCGCCGTTTTCCAGCGCGGCGACAAAGGTGGGGCCGGAGAGGGTGATTTCATCGAGCCCGTCCGAGCCGTGCACCACCCAGACCGACTCCGAGCCGAGATTCTTCAGCACCTGCGCCAGCGGCAGGACCCATTGCCGCGAAAACACGCCGACCATTTGGCGCCGGACGCCGGCCGGGTTGGACAGGGGACCCAGCAGGTTGAAAATGGTGCGCGTCGCCAGTTCGACCCGGGTCGGTCCGACATTCTTCATGGCGGGGTGATGCGCCGGCGCGAACATGAAGCCGATGCCGGCTTCGTTCACGCAGCGGCCGACATGATCGGGCTTGATGTCGATCCTGACCCCAAGCGCGGAAAGCACATCAGCCGCACCGGAGCGCGACGACAGCGCGCGGTTGCCGTGCTTGGCGACGGGAACACCGGCGCCCGCGACGATGAACGCGGCGCAGGTCGAGACATTGATCGACCCGGAGCCGTCGCCGCCGGTACCGACGATATCGACCGCGTCGGCCGGCGCCTCGACCGCCAGCATCTTCGCGCGCATCGCGGCAACCGCGCCGGTGATCTCGTCGACGGTTTCGCCGCGGACCCGAAGCGCCATCAACAGTCCGCCCATCTGCGAGGGCGTCGCCTCGCCGGACATCATACTGTCAAAGGCGGAGGCGGCCTCCTCGCGCGACAGGGTGGCGCCGGTCGCGACTTTACCAATGATCGATTTGAGGTCGTCCATCGCTTACTTTCGGCAATCGTCGGTGTTTCCCACGCATGATCTTTAGCGCAACGACGTGCCAAAGTGTGAGCGGTTTGGTGCGATCGGAGACAAAACCGGACATCCTAGCTGGTCGCGCTCTAGGATCGATAGCCGCTTTGCGCGATCCTGCTCATTCGTTGTTCGCGCCGGTCACCTGCGCGACCGCCCCCTCGTTGATCGACGTGCCGATATCCTTTTCCAGCTTGCTGACATATTGCCCGACCTGCTCGTCGGTCAGCCCGCGCTGCAGCGTCTCCTTCAGCTTCTTGATCTCGTCGGATGCAAAGTCCACCGGCGGCACGCTGATCTCGGTGACGCGGAACACGATCCATTCGTTTCCCCCGTTGCCCGGGGTCTGTCCCGCACCGTCCTTGGTGGTGCGGAAGGCCGCGGTGATCGCGCCCTGCGGCACGCCCGGCAGCGACGCCTCGCGCTTGAATGCAGCGGCGGTTTCCACCTTGGCGCCGAGGCTTGCCGCTTCCTCTTCGAGCTTGCCGCCTTGACCGAGCTTCTGCACCATGTCCGTCGCCTTGCTGCGCAGGCGCGTCGCGATCTGGTCCTCGTGCCAGCGTGCCTCGACCTGGTCCTTGACCTCATCGAGGTTGCGGTCGTGCGAGGGGGTAATGCCGATCACGTCATACCAGACATAGCCGCCCTTGAACGAGATCGGATCGTTGTCGACGCCGACATCGCTGTTGAAGGCCTGCGACACCACGTTGAGGCCCGGCGGGATATTGGCGGCCGGCGGGCCGCCCGGCGTCCGTCCCGAGCGATCGACGGCCTCGATCGTGGTTGCTGTCAGTCCCAGTTTCTGCGCGGCCTCGATCACGCTTGCGCCGCCGCCGCGTTCGTCCTCCATCTTGTCACGCAGCGTCGCCGCCTGCGTGCGACCGCGCTCGGTGGCGATCTCCTTCTTCAACTCGCCCGCGACGCTTTCGTAGGTTGGTTCGACCGCGGGCTGGATGGTGCCGACCTTGACCAGCGCCACCCCGAACTTTCCCTGCACGGGCTGGCTGATCTCGCCGGTGGGCAGCGAAAAGGCGGCATCTCCGACCGCGGAATCGAGGATCGCGGACTTCGTCACCATGCCGAGGTCGAAATCGGCCTGACTGAGGCCTCGCTCCTTGGCGAGATCGTCATACGACAATCCCGATGCGATACGGCCGCGCGCGGCCTGGGCTTCGTCCGCGTTCGGGAACACGATCTGGGAGACTTGGCGCTTCTCCGGCGTTCCCAGCCGGTCACGGCGCTGTTCGAAGAGTTTCTTGGCATCGTCGTCCGAAACCTCGGTCCATTTGCCGAGATCTTCGGGCGTGATCGCGACAAAGGAGATCTTTCGATATTCGGGGGCGCGAAACTGCGCCTTGTGCTCGTCGAAATAGGTCGCCAGCGCTTCCGGCGAGGCCGGCTCGATGGTGCCGGCCTGCGCGGCATTGAGCCTCACATATTCGATCGAGCGCTGTTCATTCTGGAAGCGGCTCAGCGCATCGATCAGCGTTTTCGACGGATCGAGTCCGGCCGAGACGGTGCCGGCAATTTGGCGGCGTAGTGAGACCCGACGCTGGTCGGCGATGTAGCGGGCCTCGGTAAAACCGAACTGCCGGATCGTGGCCTGGAAGCGCTGAGGATCGAATTTGCCGCCCAATCCCTTGAAATTGGGATCGTTGGTGATCACGCGCAGCGCCTCGGCATCGGATTGGCCGAGCCCAAGTCGGCGCGCCTGCTCATCGAGAGCGGCCTCCGCAATGGTTTGTTGCAGCACCTGGCGGTCGAGGCCGAAGGCGCGCGCCTGCTCTTGCGTCAGCGGACGACCGAACTGGCGGCCGATCTGCTGGAGCCGGTCGGTATAGACCTGACGAAACTCGTTGATCGAGATTTCGGTGTGGCCGACCTTGGCCAGCGTCGACTGCCCAAATCCACGGAAAATATCGCCGATGCCCCAGACACCGAAACTGACGATCAATACGCCCATCACCACCGTCATGATGGTCTTGCCGAGCCAGTTTGATGAGGCCTTGCGTAATCCTCGAAGCATGGGTCCAATCTGTTTGCTGGAAGTGAATGGCTCGCGCCTTTAAAGCCACAACGGCAAAAGCGGCGTCACCGAATTGATCAGCCATCATAAAGTGGCCGCCGCCCGCTCGCAACCTCGCCCGGGCGGTCCTCGCGGTCCTTGATCCTGGCTGGAACTCCTGGCGCAGCTCTGCTAGCGCATGCAACAGAAAAAGCCAGCTGGATTCCTTGCCATGACCGATGCCCTCCGGCCGCTGATCGCCGGCAACTGGAAAATGAACGGCCTGAAGGCCTCCTTAACCGAATTCGAGGCCATGCTCGAGGGGGCCGACGGCGTCGTGGCCAAGGCGGACCTTCTGGTCTGCCCGCCAGCCACACTGGTGGCCGCCTTCGCCGACAGGGCGCGCGGGACGAAACTGCTTTCAGTCGGCGCCCAGGATTGCCATCCCAAGGTGTTTGGCGCCCATACCGGCGACCTTTCGGCGGAAATGCTGGCGGATGCCGGGGCCACGGCCATCATCGTCGGACACTCGGAGCGGCGCACCGATCATGGCGAGAGCGATTTGCTGGTCCGCCAAAAGGCCGAGGCCGTCTGGCGCGCTGGCCTGACGGCCATCGTCTGTATTGGCGAGACCCAGCAGCAGCGCGATTCCGGGCAGACGCTCGCCATTTGCCGCGGGCAGCTGAACCTGTCATTGCCCGATGGGTCCACCGCCGGCAATCTGGTCGTGGCCTATGAGCCGGTCTGGGCGATCGGCACCGGCCTCACCCCGACGGTTGCGGATGTCCAGCAAGTTCATCAATTCATCCGCGAACTGCTGGTCGCACGCTTTGGCGGGGCGGGCGCCGGAATGCGGATCCTGTACGGCGGCTCGGTCAAGCCCTCCAACGCGGCCGAACTGATGGCGGTCCCTAATGTCAACGGCGCCCTGGTCGGCGGCGCCAGCCTGAAGGCATCCGATTTCCTGGCAATCGCAGCGGCGTGTTAGCGCGCCGCCTTTGCCGCGAGCCGCTTCCAGTAGACCATCGTGCCCGTGAGCCCTCCGTGCGGCTTGAGGGCGTAGTCCGGAATGATTCCGGCGAGCGCATAGCCCATGCGCTCGTAGAGCCATGATGCGCCGTCATCGACGGCGGTATCGAGCACCAGAAGCGTGCGACCGCGATCGATCGCCAGCTCTTCGGCAATACGCAGCAGCGCGGTCGCGACGCCGCGGTTGCGGTGACTGATCCGCGTCATCATCTTGGCGATTTCGGCACGATGCGGCTGGTTCGGAGGAAGATCGAGCAGCAGCGTGACGGTGCCGATCAGGTGATCTCCGTCGAAGGCGCCGAGCACGATCCGTTCGCCGCGGCCGGCCGAGGCAAGCGAGGCCGTCCAGAAGTCCGAGGCCGCTTGGAGCGACAATGGGTGCATGAAACTGACTGAACCGCCGTTCGCGACGGTCTCGACGAGAATTTCACTCAATGCCGCATTGATCGAAGGGGAGGCGGCCAGAGGCTGAATTCGGGCATTCATGACTTATCCCCTCGCAACCGCAACGACATATTCGCAAGGCGAAGTCGTCTCATTGGCAAACGTCACGTCTGACGGCGGGCCGAAGCCCAGGCAATCGCCGGCGCCGAGCACGTGGCGCTCGCCCGCTTCGGTGATGACGAGACTGCCGCGAAGCACCCAGACGGCCTGCTGGAAATGACCGTAGGAGGTGGCAGGCAGCGTCACCAGGCGACCTGCCGGCATGTCCACCTTGACGATCTCGACCGGGTGATCGGGACGGCTGAACACCTGCCGTCGCAGGTAGCCGGTCTCGGGGTCGCGCCAGACCGGTTGCGCATCGGCACGCGAGAGCCGGTCTGGTTGACCTTCAACCCTGATCATGAGGCCGGCCAGGGTCAGGCCGAAGGCGGCCGCGAGCCTCACCAGGATCACGGCGGTGGGGCTGGCTTCGCCGCGCTCGATCTTGCTGATCGTGGCTTTCGCAACCCCCGAACGCTCGGCCAGATCGGCAAGCGACCAACTCCGGCTGTCCCGCTCGAGGCGCAAGCGATCGGCGAGTTTTTGGCTGAATCCATCTATTATAGTAGTCATTCGACTACTATAATAGATCAGTGCGTCCCTCGGCAAGGCGGTAGAAGGCGCCAACCGGCGTGTTCGCAAAAATGCTTGCTGCGCCCGATCTAAAGATTATCTCCGACCGGAAGCGGGGGTGACAATGGCCCGCTCGATCGTGTAACACCGCGCGACTTCACAGAACCCCGCAAGTTCACCACTGCGCCTCATCGCTGGCGGCCTTGGGCTTGTGACGGAAGGTAGCAATGCAGACTGTCGTTATCGTCATTCACCTCATGATCGTGGCCGTGCTGATCGGCACGGTGCTGCTGCAGAAGTCGGAAGGCGGCGGCCTTGGCATGGGCGGCGGTGCGGGTTTCATGTCGAGCCGCGGCACGGCGAACCTTCTGACGCGCACGACAGCGGTGCTGGCGGTCGGCTTCTTCGTCACCAGCCTTCTGCTGTCGTGGATCGCGAGTTACGACCGCAAGCCGGCCTCGATCATCGGCGGGCAACCGGCCTCGCAGTCGCAGCCGGCAGGCGGTGCAACGCCGGTGGCGCCGCCGACCAGCGGCGGTCTTCTGGATTCGCTGAAGAAGGCGGACGAACAGCAGAATCAAGCGCCGTCGGGGCCGCAGGCGCCGCAGTCGCAATAACGCAGGGTGGCCATGCAGGATCAGGCCTGACGTCCTGCATTTGATGTTCGCGTCAAGGCACTGATAAGACGCCAATTTTCAAGTCACCCACAGCCGCGCAGAAACTTCGCGGCGACAGACGATTCGTTTTGGCGAATCGGGCCACTGGTCTTAAAGGTAAGGTCCCATGGCGCGGTACATCTTCATCACCGGCGGCGTGGTCTCCTCGCTCGGAAAAGGTCTGGCTTCGGCGGCGTTAGGCGCGCTGCTGCAGGCGCGTGGCTACAAGGTCCGGCTTCGCAAGCTCGATCCCTATCTCAATCTCGATCCCGGGACGATGTCGCCCTACCAGCACGGCGAGGTCTTCGTGACCGACGACGGCGCGGAGACCGACCTCGATCTCGGTCATTATGAGCGCTTCACGGGGCGGCCGGCGACGCGGGCCGACAACATCACCACGGGCCGCATCTATCAGGACATCCTGACCAAGGAGCGCCGCGGCGATTATCTCGGCGCCACCATCCAGGTGGTCCCGCATGTCACCAACGCGATCAAGGAATTCATCCTCGCCGGCAATGACGACTATGATTTCGTGCTGGTCGAGATCGGCGGCACTGTCGGCGACATCGAAGGGCTGCCCTTCTTCGAGGCGATCCGTCAGATCAAGAACGATCTGCCGCACGACCATGCGATCTACATCCACCTGACGCTGTTGCCCTATATCCCGAGTGCCGGCGAGTTGAAGACCAAGCCAACCCAGCATTCGGTCAAGGAACTGCGCTCGATCGGCATCCAGCCGGACATCCTGCTCTGCCGCACCGACCGGCCGATCCCGAAGGAGGAACGGCGCAAGCTCGGGCTGTTCTGCAACGTGCGCGAAAGCGCCGTGATCGAGGCGCGCGACGTCGACAACATCTACGCGGTGCCGGAGGCCTATCACGCCGCGGGCCTCGACGACGAGGTCCTGGCGGCATTCGGCATTGCGCCGGCGCATCCGCCGGAGCTCCGGAGGTGGCACGTCATCAACGAGCGCATCCGCAATCCCGAAGGCGACGTCACCATCGCCATCGTCGGCAAGTATACCGGGATGAAGGACGCCTATAAGTCGCTGATCGAGGCGCTCTCCCATGGCGGCATCGCCAACAAGGTGAAGGTCAATCTCGACTGGATTGAGAGCGAGGTGTTCGAGAACGAGGATCCGGCGCCGTTCCTGGAGCATGTCAACGGCATCCTGGTGCCCGGCGGCTTCGGCCAGCGCGGCGCGGAGGGCAAGATCCGCGCGGCGCAGTTCGCGCGCGAGCGTGACGTGCCGTATTTCGGCATCTGCTTCGGGATGCAGATGGCGGTGATCGAGGCGGCGCGCAATCTCGTCGGCATCGAGCAGGCCAATTCCACCGAGTTCGGCCCGACGCCCGAACCGCTGGTCGGATTGATGACGGAATGGCTGCGTGGCAACGAACTCGAGACACGTTCGAAGAGCGGTGATCTCGGCGGCACCATGCGGCTCGGCGCATATCCTGCGATCCTCAATCGCGGCAGCCGGGTTTCCGGGGTCTACGGCGGCGCTACCGAAATATCCGAGCGCCATCGCCACCGCTACGAGGTCAACACGGCGTACAAGGACCGGCTGGAGCAGCACGGCCTGAGATTCTCCGGCCTCTCGCCCGACGGGGTGCTGCCGGAGATCGTGGAATATGAGGACCACCCCTGGTTCATCGGGGTGCAATTTCATCCCGAACTGAAATCGCGGCCCTTCGAACCGCATCCATTGTTCGCGTCCTTCGTCCAGGCCGCGATGGTGCAGAGCCGGCTGGTGTGATCCTCGCCTAGCGGGCCTTTGACGAAGGCCGCGATTGTTGCGACAACGCCTCCCGAGTTTCCAAGAACAGAAATCAGGGAGGAACCATGATCTACGAAAGCCGCGTCTATCGCTGCATCCCCGGCCGGCTGCCGGCGCTGCTGAAGCGCTTCGAGAACACAACGTTGAAGCTGTGGGACAAGCACGGCATCCGCCCGGTCGGCTTCTTCACCACCCTGATCGGGGAATCCAACCAGGAGCTGACCTATCTCTTGGCCTGGGAATCGCTCGCCGAGCGCGAGACGAAATGGACCGCGTTTGCCACCGATCCGGACTGGATCACCGCACGTGCCAAGACCGAGGAAGACGGCCAGATCGTCGGCAATATTGTCAACCAGCTGCTGGTGCCGACCGCATTCTCCGCGATGAAGTGACCGGCGGCGCAACCCTGATATTCCAAAGCGCGAAATTGGGTTGATCCGTCTGACGTTGTCCTTATGGTCGCCCGGGACAAAGGACATGAGACCTTGAACGCCAATGGTTCCGCTGCACCGGTCGTCGCCGTCGGCTCCGCCACATTCGGCAACGATCTGCCGATCTCGATCATCGCGGGTCCGTGCGCGCTCGAGAGCCGCGCGCACGCGCTCGAAGTGGCCTCCGCATTGAAGGAGATCGCCGCGCGGCTCAAAATAGGGCTGGTCTACAAGACCTCGTTCGACAAGGCCAACCGCACCAGCGCCTCAGGTGGCCGAGGGCTCGGCCTGAAACAATCGCTGCCGATCTTCGCCGAAATCAGGTCCTCGCTCGGGTTGCCTGTGCTGACCGATGTTCACGAAGCCGCGCAATGCGCCGAGGTTGCAGAGGCCGTCGATGTGCTGCAGATCCCGGCCTTCATGTGCCGGCAGACTGATCTGCTGATCGCCGCGGCGGCGACCGGAAAGGTCGTCAACGTCAAGAAGGGCCAGTTCCTGGCGCCATGGGACATGGCCAACGTCGTGGCCAAGATCACGGGCGCCGGCGATCGCAACGTGCTGGTCACCGAGCGCGGCGCGTCGTTCGGCTACAATACGCTCGTCTCCGACATGCGCGCGCTGCCCATTCTCGCGCGCACCACCGGCGCGCCGGTGATCTTCGACGCCACCCATTCGGTGCAGCAGCCGGGCGGCAAGGGCGCCTCAACCGGTGGCGAACGCGAGTTCGTTCCGGTTCTGGCGCGCGCGGCGGTTGCGGTCGGCGTCGCCGGCGTGTTCATCGAAACTCACCCCGATCCCGACCATGCACCGTCGGACGGTCCCAACATGGTGCCCTTGCGCGAGTTCGAGGCGCTGCTGCGCATGCTGATGGCGTTCGATGCGGTGGCGAAGAACCTTCCCGCAAGCGCGCCGCGCTGATGCCGGAGGCGGCAGGACGGCAAGACGACCAACGCCTGCCCCCGGCGCTCAACGTCATCGCGCTCGCAAGCTTCGCCGCGAGCCTGTCTGTGCGGGCGCTCGATCCGGTGCTGCCGCATGTCGCGGACGATTTCGGCATCACCATCGCGACCGCCGCCGGATTTGCCGCGGTGTTTGCGTTCACCTTCGCGATCATTCAGCCCCTGGTCGGGGCTGCCGCCGACTTGTTCGGCAAGGCGCGGCTGATGATCGCCTGCCTGACGTTGCTCGGGCTCGCCAACGTCCTGGGTGCGATGTCGGGTTCGTTCACGCTTCTGTTTGCCACCCGCATTCTTGCCGGCATCGGATCGGGCGGGGTGTTTCCGGTGGCGCTGGGGCTGACCAGCGATCTGGTCGGGCCGGAAAAGCGGCAGGTCGCGATCAGCCGCACGCTGGCGGGCTCCATGACCGGCAATCTCCTGGGGGCCTCGGTGTCCGGCCTGATCGGCGACTTCCTTGGCTGGCGCGGCGTGCTCGCGGTGCTCGGCGGTCTCGTGGTGGTGGCATCGGTTGCGGTTGCCGCCGGCTTTCGCGGCGCCCAATTGGCGCATCCGCCGCGGACCAGCCTGGCGGCGCTCAGACACGGCTATCACACGATCTTCAGCAATCCGAACGCCGCGATCTGCTACTCGGCCGTGTTCGTCGAAGGCTGCTGCGTGCTCGGCCTGTTTCCCTATATCGCCGCTTTCCTGGTCGATCTCGGCGAACCCTCGCTTTCGATCGCAGGGCTCGTGATCGCAGGTTTCGCGATCGGCGGCTTGTTCTACACGCTCACGGTATCACGCTTCCTGCCGAGGCTCGGCGTCAAGGGGATGATGATCTCGGGCGCGACGCTGGTGGGCCTGCAGCTCGCGGTGGTCGCCCTCGGTCCGCCCTGGAAGATCCAGTTCCTCAACCTCTTGCTGATGGGCTGGGGCTTCTACATGATCCATGGCTGCCTGCAGGTCTTTGCCAGCGAGCTGTCGGTGGAAGCGCGCGCGACCGCGCTGTCGCTGCATTCGTTCTTCTTTTTCATGGGCCAGACGATCGGACCGCTCGCCTATGGCTTCGGCCTCCATCACATCGGCAAGCTCTGGACTCTGCGTGCGGCCGCGATCGCGATCATCGCGCTCGGATTTGTCTGCGCGCGCCTGTTGCGGCAGCGAAAGCCCGCGGACGCAAGTGGCACATAGGATCCCGCTCGACAGCGAACACTGCTGCAGGCCGGTTGCTCTCGAAACCAGCCTGTCGCGTTTTAGCGCTCGCAATTCCCCCGAGGCGGGCGTAAAGTTTGTGCATCATTGGGTCTCCCGCAGCATCCGTCGCTGACCGAAGGGTACGAGCGCTCCTGCCGAGAAATGAGGAGCGTGTATTGTCTCACTTTCGTCTGGCCGGCCCGGCCTGCCATCGGTTGCCGTGGGGCTCTTTTCTGGTGCTTGCCGGTGCTGTTTCCGCACGGATAGGACGACGCAATTGCAATACCTGATCAGCGGAAACAATGGATTTGGCCGCGTGAATCTCGGTCGCGAGACGGCGCCGGCCGCCCTGAAGAAGGCAAAGGAGCTCTTGCAAGACGGCTATATGGACGTGAGGATATCCACGCCCCGCGGCCAGGTCCTGCTGTCCGATGAGTTCGATCAGCTCGAAGCGAGCTGACGCGCCTAGCGCATTTTGTCGACTACGCTTTCGTCCAGCCCGCATTCAATTCCTGCGTCATCGACCCCAAGGAGATCGACATGGCCAAAGGCGAGCAAAGAAGCAATCGGGAGGCCAAGAAACCCAAAAAGGAGAAGATCAAGGTTACTGCCGCAGCGCCAAGTCAAAAGACCGCGGGATGGCAGCCAACCGTCGGGACAGGCAAGAAGAAGTAGCGACGGGTTGGCGGGACAGCGGTCCCTCGCAGGCGGGTTCGGTGCGCGGTGTGACCGCACCGCCTCCTTCCTCGCTGTTGGTTCATCTTGGAGGGCGCCCGATCGCAGCCGGGATCGCGGCGTGGTTCATCTTGCCTGCCCGACCGATGCAGACGAGTTGTCCGGGATCATCGATCCAAGAGTCGATCGTTGTCGTGGCGATCAGCCGCGTCCGCGATAGGGCGCGACGCCCTGATCGGGAATCCACAGGCCCTTCGGCACTCTGCCGGTTTGCCAGAACACGTCGATCGGGATGCCGCCGCGCGGGTACCAGTAGCCGCCGATGCGCAGGAATTTCGGCTTGATCTCGGCTGCGATCCTCTTGCCGATCACGACGGTGCAATCCTCGTGGAACGCGCCATGGTTACGGAAGCTCGCGACAAACAGCTTCAGGGATTTCGACTCCAGAAGCCACGCGCCTGGTGCGTAGTCGACCACGAGATGCGCGAAATCCGGCTGGCCGGTCACCGGGCAGATCGAGGTAAATTCCGGTGCCGTGAAGCGGACCAGGTAATCCGTATCCTTGTGCGGATTGGGGACCCGATCAAGCGTGGCCTCTTCCGGCGTCTTGGGCCAATCGACGGCGCGGCCGAGTTGAAGTGACTTTTGAGCCATTTTTCTATCCAATACGGCACTGACATGGACGCAAGCGGGGCCGTCGTCAACCGTCAGCGCGACGAGGATGAGCGGTCCCTGGCAGCTGCGACGGCCGCGGACAGGCGCTCGCCGTTCGACCGTGCGGTTGCAGCGTCGATATCGCGAACGGGGGCGAACTCTGCGGAAGCTCTACGCAGGCGCGGCGGTCTGGATTGTGACGAGCCGGTCGTGACCGGATTCGCAGCCCCACACTTCACCGTGCCTGCCGTTCAACTGTCTGACGTTGGCGTCCGGCTGATCGCTGGCGAATACATTGAAGCGCTCGTCAAGCGGATCGAAGCGCACGATCGCGTTTGCGGAAAAGTCTGTGAGCCAGACCTTGTCCTTGTCATCGACATAGACCGCGTAAGCGTGCGGCCCATCTCCCGGCAGCCGCCAGCTTTTCCAGGAATTGTCAGCAGGATCGTGCACGGACACGTTGCCACTGTTCCATTCGCTGACCCAGATTCGGCCTCTCGAGTCCGACCACACCCGCCGCGCACCTTGATCGGGCGTGGGCGGCTGGACAACCAATGCGTTGCCGGTGGCAAGGTCAATCCTTGCGATATAGCTGCCAGCGAGCGAGGCGAACCAGACATCGCCTTTGGGCGTCGTTGTGATGCCGTATGGTCCGACGCCTCTGGGGGCCTCGAATACCGTCATATTGCCGGACTTCGGTTCGAGCCGGCCATAGACGCCGGATTGGCCGGTGAACCAGTAGATGCCCGCGCTGTCGAAGACGCCGGTATTCAGGTTGGCATCGGCGTGCTTCTGGGGCAGGGGAAAAAGCGTGACCTTGTGATTGGCGGGATCAACGCGCGCAATTGCGTTCTGCCCGCCCTCGGTGACCCAAGGCGCTCCGTCCGGTCCGATCGTGACGCCGTGGGGCGCGGCGCCCTTGCCGAGATCGATGGTCTTGAACGAGCCATCGCGCGGATCCAATGTCCCGAGCACGCCACGGCCCTGGCCGGTGAACCAAATCGTGCCATCCGGCGCGGGCGCGACGTCGTGCAAGCCGATGCCGGCCGCGATCGGATAATATTTTGTGCGGAATGGAGCTGCTTGCGCGAAGGATGCGCCGAGCCAGCCGGGCGCGGCGAGGACCCCGGCGGTGGAGGTCAGAAACTGGCGGCGATTCATTGCGTTACCCCGGCTCTTCAAAAATTGAGATTGGGCGCGTAGATCAACCTCCGTCGAGTTTAGTCCGACCACGGCCGCCCGTCAGGCAAGGGCTGCGGGGTAACCGTTCACATTTGCTTGCGCGGCGTGTAAGACGCCCTCGACCCGAGTAGATCAATGAAGGGAAGCGCCAAACATGACCGCCATCGTCGACATCATCGGCCGTGAAATTCTCGATAGCCGCGGCAATCCTACCGTCGAGGTCGACGTCGTGTTGGAGGAGGGCTCGATGGGCCGCGCGGCCGTGCCCTCGGGAGCCTCCACCGGCGCGCATGAGGCCGTTGAGCTCCGTGATGGGGATAAGGCGCGCTACCTCGGCAAGGGCGTGCGCAAGGCGGTCGATGCCATCAACGGCGAGATCTTCGAGGCCTTGACCGACATGGACGTCGAGCAGCAGGTGCTGGTCGACCAGATCATGATCGATCTCGACGGCACGCCGAACAAGAGCCGGCTCGGCGCCAACGCGATCCTCGGCGTCTCGCTCGCCTGCGCCAAGGCCGCGGCCACATCGCTGGACATGCCGCTTTATCGCTACGTCGGCGGCACGTCGGCGCGGACCCTGCCGGTGCCGATGATGAACATCGTCAATGGCGGCGTGCATGCCGACAACCCGATCGACTTCCAGGAATTCATGATCATGCCGGTCGGCGCCGCGAGCTTCGCCGAGGCGCTACGCTGCGGATCGGAAATCTTCCATACCCTGCGGGGTGAATTGAAGAAGGCCGGTCACAACACCAATGTCGGCGACGAGGGCGGCTTTGCGCCGAACCTGCCGTCCGCCGATGCCGCACTCGACTTCGTCATGAGCGCGATCGGGAAAGCTGGCTACAAGGCGGGTGGCGATGTCATGCTGGCGCTGGATTGCGCGGCGACCGAATTCTTCAAGGACGGCAATTACGTCTATGGCGGCGAGAACAAGATCCGTTCGCGCTCCGAACAGGCGAAATATCTCGCCGATCTCGTGGCGCGCTATCCGATCGTCTCGATCGAGGACGCCATGTCGGAGGACGACATGGACGGCTGGAAGGAACTGACGGATCTGGTCGGCAAGAAATGCCAGCTCGTCGGCGACGATCTTTTCGTTACCAATGTGAAGCGGCTCGCCGACGGCATCAAGCACGGCCGCGCCAATTCGATCCTGATCAAGGTCAACCAGATCGGCACGCTCACTGAGACGTTGGCCGCGGTCGAGATGGCCTACAAGGCCGGCTACACCGCCGTGATGTCGCACCGCTCCGGCGAGACCGAGGATTCCACCATCGCCGACCTCGCGGTCGCCACCAATTGCGGGCAGATCAAGACCGGTTCGCTGGCGCGCTCCGACCGCACCGCGAAATACAATCAGCTGTTGCGCATCGAGCAGGAACTGGGCAAGCAGGCGAAATATGCAGGCAAGGCGGCGCTGAAGGCGCTGGCTTGATCCGCAAAGACGACAAGCAGGGAGGGTTCGATGAGTGACGGCAAGAGCGGGCTGCAATTGCGTTCTTTGATCAAGAAGAGCAGTGAGCTCGAGATCTCGCTCGTGGACGTGCCGACACCCGAACCCGGCCCCGACGAGGTGGTGGTGCGGGTCGAGGCGTCGCCGATCAACCCGTCCGATCTCGGTCTCTTGGTCGGCGCGGCCGACATGAGCACCGCGAAAGCATCGGGCACCAGGGCGATGCCCGTCATCACCGCGAAAGTCCCGGAAGCCGCGATGCGGGGGATGGCCGCTCGCCTCGACGAATCCATGCCGGTCGGCAATGAGGGCGCCGGTGTCGTCATCAAGACCGGGTCGTCCGATTCCGCAAAAGCGTTGACGGGCAGGATGGTCGCGATGATCGGTGGCGCCATGTACGGGCAATATCGCTGCCTGAAAGTGAATGAGTGTCTGCCGCTGCCGGAGGGCACGACGGCCGCCGAGGGTGCCTCCTGCTTCGTCAATCCGCTGACCGCGCTTGGCATGACCGAGACCATGCGGCGCGAGGGGCACAAGGCGCTGGTGCACACGGCGGCCGCCTCGAATCTCGGGCAGATGCTCAACAAGATCTGTCTCAAGGACGGCATTGCGCTGGTCAATATCGTGCGCAGTGAGGGGCAGGCCGACATCCTGCGCAAGATCGGCGCCAAACACATCGTCGATTCCACAGCGCCCACCTTCATGGACGATCTGACCCAGGCGCTGGTCGAGACAGGAGCGACGATCGCGTTCGACGCCATCGGCGGCGGCAAGCT
>WNGQ01000641.1_pt1 | contig 36082 bp, 40 predicted proteins | sample 5407661 | NCBI WGS metagenome assembly WNGQ01 (sample SAMN13153382, study PRJNA577476) | soil metagenome | isolation source: 60 cm soil or saprolite under Garry oak tree replicate 2 | place: USA:California | collected 2016-06-15 | reverse complement strand
CACCAGTCGACCCGTGACTACCTCGCTCGTCGTACCGCCCAAGGCAAAACTCTGGCCGAGGTCCGGCGCTGTCTCAAGCGCTATGCCGCACGCCAGCTGTTCAAGTTCCTCAACCGTCTTGACAAGGCATAGGAGCGTCACTCCCGCCCGCGCCCTCCCCCAGCCTGCCGAGCCTGACACAGCAGGTTAGGGGGCGGCACGGGCCCGAGACAACCCCGCCTGTTAAGAGCCCACCACCGATACCGCAACCACCCTCGTGCCCGCGGGCGCTACCACAAACCCGTCGGTGGCCGCGGGCGTGCTGAAGTGCTCCGCGGCGCCGAGCCCCAGCGTGTACAGCACCTGTCCGTTGGCAGGATCAAGCGCGAACAGCGTCGCCGATGAGGATTCGATCGCCCACACCGCCCCGGCCGACGCGATGGGCGAGCCCAGCTGCGGATGCCCGACCGACCAGTTGACCTGGATCGATGACGAAGAAACCCCCAGCGCGAAGAGCCCGTCCGCGCACGGCACGAACACGGTCGACTCGACCCACGCCGTCCCGCCCCACGCTCCCGCGCACACGCGCCGGCTCCCGACCTGGCCGCCGATCCCGCCCAGGCTCCCCATCGCCAGCAAATACGCGACCCCTTCCTTACCGATCACCAGGGCGCGTCCAAGCGACGGCAGGACCGCCACCCCCGTCGAGCCGAGGTCAGTGTCGTTGGCATTCAGCGCCGGCCAGTTCGAGGGCGCGAAGTACGACTTGACTGATGAAAGGTCGGGCGAGAGCTGGAGCACCGAGTCGCTGTTCCCAAAGCCCGAGCCGAACGCATTCCCTGTCACCACGTAGACACTTCCGTCGGGTCCGATCGTGGCGCCTTGCGGCGCCCAGATGCTCGCGCCCCGCGAGCTCGGCACCGCGTATGTCCGCGCCAGGCCGCCTCCCAGCGGCACCCCGACCACGTATCCGCGGTACTGCCCGCAGTCGCCGAACAGGCCACCGAACGGAACGTAGACGTATCCAGAGCCGATGGCAAGCGCGCTGCGCAGCTGCTGCACCGAAGGATTCGAACCCGGCGGGTCGATGTCCTGCTGGAACAGCACCGACCCATCCGCCAGGCTCAGCGCGTAGAGCACGTGATGGTGCGTGCGCAGGTACGCAACCACGTAAAGCCTTCCGGTAGCGGGATCGACGGCAGGCGTCCCGGTGATCCCGCTCACCGGGCGGATGTTTCCGCACGGCAGCGAGCTCGAGTCGACCGGCTCCCCGAGATGCTTGGACCAGATCAAGGTACCGGTGAAGATGTCGAGCGAGTAGATCGAGTTGTTCTCGGTCGCCACGATGACGTGCCCGTTCACGATGAGCGGCGACGCATAGACCTGGCCGTCCACTGCCACCGTCCATGCGGTCTTTGGACCGCTCAGCAGCGGCTCCGCGGACCCAACTCCGGAGCGGCCTGCGTCGCGGTGGTACTGGGTCCACTCCGCCGATATCGGAGGCAGGGGCGTCGGCGTCACGCGCGCAGGTGACGAAGCAGAACCACCCGCGCCCGAGCTGCACGCCGCAGACGCAAGGCAAAGCAGCAGGCACAAAGACGCGCGGCGGATCAAATTCCCCAGGCGAACTTCCGCGCCGGCTTCAACCGCGCCCGCTCCGGCGCGATCAGCTCCACCCGGCCTTGCATGGCCACGCCGCGCCTCGGCCCCATCGCGTCGACGACCATCGCCGAGCGCGGCTCAGCAGTGAGGTTGCGCAGCTTCACGCCGTCGACGTCGAAGTCGAGGGAGCCGTCGTCGTTCATCGTGTACATCACCGGCACGACGTGCGGCCAGCCCGCCGGGCCCACGGTCGCGAATCGACCGATCCTCTGCGAGCGCAGAAACTCGAGCTCGGCGGCGGTGAACATCTTCCACATCCTAGACTCAACGATTCGCATGGCCACAACAGCATCGAGCACCATCGGCGGCTACACGATCACCCGTCGCGAGCCGGTCGACCGGCTCGAGGGCCAATACCTGGAGCTCGAGCACCAGCGCACCGGCGCGCGCCACATCCACATCGAATGCCCCGACGACAACAACGGGTTCGCCGTCTTCTTTCCGACACCCCCCAACGACTCGACCGGCGTGGCCCACATCCTCGAGCACGTCGTGTTGGCGGGATCGCAGCGATTTCCGGTTCGCGACCCGTTCTTCAGCATGACCCGCCGCTCACTCGCCACCTTCATGAACGCCCTCACCGGTTCGGACTGGACCATGTACCTGTTCAGCACGCGCAACCCGAACGACTTCACGAATCTCCTCAGCGTTTACCTCGACGCGACGTTCTTCCCGCGTCTGGCCGAGGACTCGTTCAAGCAGGAGGGCATCCGTTTCGAGTTCGAGAACCCCGAAGACGCAAGGACTGGACTTCGCTACAAGGGCGTGGTCTTCAATGAGATGAAGGGGGCACTCGCCACGCCCGGATCCGCGGTCGACCGCGCGATCGGCCAGACCCTTTTCCCCGGCCTGCCCTACTCGTACGTGTCGGGCGGGGATCCGCAGTACATACCCGACCTTACGTGGGACCAGCTGCGGCGGTTCCACGAGCGCTACTACCACCCGAGCAACGCGCGCTTCTACAGCTACGGCAACCTGCCGCTCGAAGCCACGCTGGAGGTGATCGAACGCGACGCCCTGGCTCGGTTCCAGCGCCTCGAGATCGACTCGTCGATCCGGGACGTGAAGCGATTCAAGGCGCCCGCGACGCGCGTCGAGGCATTTCCGGCCACGGCTGGCGAAGACAACACTCGCAAGGCGCAGGCACTCACCGCGTGGGTCACCGTTCCCAGCGCGGATTCGTTCCGCGCGCTGGCCATGAAGGTGCTGACCGAGGTCCTGCTGTCCAACGCGGGCTCGCCTCTGCGCAAAGCGCTCATCGACTCGGGCCTGGGCAGCGCGCTGGCTGACGGGACCGGACTCCACGACGACTACAAAGAGTCGGTCTTCGGCGCAGGCCTGAAGGGAATCGCCGCCGAAGACGCGGAGAAGGTGGAGAAGGTCGTCCTCGAGACCCTCGAGCGCCTGGCCGACGGCGGAGTCGACGCCTCTCAGGTCGACGCCGCCATCCACCATCTGGAGTTCGAGAAGCGCGAGCGCTCCAACGCAGGTTTCCCCTACGCGCTGCGACTGCTGTTTTCGTCCATGCCCGCGTACCTGTACGGCGGCGACCCCATCAGCGCGCTCGATTTCGACGCCGACCTTGAGCGTCTCGAGAAATCGCGCACCGATGGCCGCTTCTTCGAGAACCTCATTCGGGCCGAGCTGCTCGACAACCCGCACCGCGCTCTCATCACAGTGGTCCCTGATGGCGAGCTCGAGCAGCGCCAGCAGCGCATAGAACTCGACCGGCTGGCGGTCATCGAATCTCAGCTAACCGACGCCGATCGCGCGCGCATAGTCGCCGACGCGCTCCGCCTCAAGGCCGACCAGGAAGCCAGGCAGGACCTCTCTTCGCTTCCCACGCTCGAGCTGAGCGAGATCCCGATGAAATTCGAACCGGTTCCCAGTCGCGATGACACCGTGCAGAGAGCAACCGTCGAGTTCTACCCGCAGCCGACCAACGGCATCACCTATCTCGACCTGCGATGTGACTTCTCCCAGTTGACCAGCGAGCAGAAGGACCTGCTGCCGCTCTTCGCCCGCGTCCTCACGCACAGCGGAGCGGCGGGGCAGGACTACGTGCAGATCGCGGCCCGCATTGCATCGACGACAGGCGGAGTCGGGGCGGCCGCGCAGGTCCAGTCGCTCGCCTTGCGCGATGACTACATCCAGTCGTTCGTGGTGTCCGGCCGGGCGCTCGACCGCAACGCCCCGCCGTTCATCGAGCTGCTCACCGACCTCGTGGCGCGCCTCGAGGTCGAACCCAGGCGCCTCAAGGAGATCATCGCGGAGATCACGACGCGGCTCGAGAGCTCGCTCGCCGGTCTCGGTTTTCAGTTCGCGTTGCTGAGAGCGCACTCCAAGATCAGCTCCGAAGGCGCGGTGAACGACCGCCTTCAAGGGATCGGAATGCTCCATACGATGCGCCGGCTCGCGAAGCTGGACGAGAAGGACCTCGGCGAGCTGGTCCACCGCCTCGACCAAGTTCGCAGGCGCCTCTTCAACGGGTCGACGCTCAGGATCGTGGTCACGTGCGAAGAGGGAATGATCCGGCCGCTCGAGGAGCTGCTCCTGGGCCTGGTCGCGGCTCTCCCAGCCGACGGCGACGGCGCACCGGCCGAGGCACCGCCGCCCCTGGAACACGAACCCGAGGCGCGGATCGCGCCGGTCCCGGTCGCTTTCAACGTCCGCTTCTTCAAGACCGTGCGCTACACCCATCCTGACGCGCCCGCGCTGCTGGTGCTCGCAAACTACATGCGCGACACGTTCCTCCACCGCGAGCTGCGCGAGAAAGGCGGCGCGTACGGCGGCTTCGCACAGGCCGGCGTCGGGAGCGGAACGTTTTACTTCGGTTCGTACCGCGACCCGAACATCGTCCGCACCTATGACGTTTTCGAGCAGGCGACGAGGTGGGTGACCGAAGGCGAGATCGAGGCGGAAGCGATCAAGGAGGCGATCCTCGGCGCGTGCGGCGACGTCGATCCGCTCGAGTCGCCCGACATCAAGGGACGCCGCGAGGCGACCAACCGCGCCACCGGCTTCACGCTCAAATCCCGCGAGCGCTTCAAGCAGCGGCTGCTGCAGGTGACCGCAGACGACCTGCGCCGCGTGACACGCACCTACCTGATGTCAGCGCCCGCGGTTCAGACCACCGTCGCCGGCCAGGACCTGATCGAGGCCGCGCGCAAGGAACGCCCCGGACTCTTCGAGCTGGTCGGGCCCGTCTAATCGAACCCAACTAGACTGGCCGCAGTGAACCAGTTCTGGAGGCACCAGCTTTTCTGGCCGATCGTGCTGATCGTCGCGGGCGTGTACTTCCTCCTCCACAACCTCGGCTGGATCCGCGACGACCTCTTCTGGCCGCTGGTGCTGATCGCGATCGGGCTCTGGTTGATCGTCCGCCGCGCGCGGACCTGACCATGTGGTGGAACCGCAACCCCGGCGTCTTCTGGGGCGGGGTGCTCGTCATCCTCGGAGTACTGTTCCTGCTCGCCAACACAGGCGTGCTTCGCAGCATCAACTGGGACTACGTCTGGCCGATCTTCCTGATCGCGCTGGGCGTGTGGCTGATCGTGGTCCGCATCGGACCCGGCGGCGCATCCGCCACAGTCGACAGCGCCGAACCGAGGGACGGCCTGCCCAGGGCGAAGCTGGAGGTTACGGCGGGCGGAGGTCGGGTCGACGTGCGGGCGGCGGCGCTCGGAGACCAGCTGTATCGGGCGCACATCGAACATACCGGCGCGCCGCCCGAAATCAATCTCGACCGCGCGGGCGGCACCCTCCGCATCAGCCAGCGGTTTGACTGGTTCATGGGCGCCAGACGCCTGCGCATCGACGCTCAGCTCACAGACGCGATTCCGTGGGAGATCAGCTGCAGCACCGGCGCCATCCGCGGCGACTTCGACATGTCCGCGGCCACGCTTACCGGCTTCGACTGCCGGACAGGGGCAAGCCAGGTCACGCTCCAGCTCGGACCGCCGAAGGGCGTCGTCCCCGTGCGCGTGCAGGGCGGCGCGCTGAGCGTGAACGTGATCCGGCCGGCCGGTGCGGCGATCAAGATGCAGGCCTCCGGCGGCGCGTTGAGTGTCCGGGCCGACGGATCGAACCAGGACGGAGTCGGCAGCCGCGGGTGGCGATCAAACGGATTCGACTCCGCCACCGACCGCTACGAGCTGACGGTCTCGGGTGGCGCACTGAACATCACGATCGGCGAGCGGCCGACATAGATGCGCTACCGGAGCTTTTTCTGGCCCGCGGTCCTGATCCTGGTCGGCGTCGTCGCGCTGCTCGTGAACACCGGCCAGATCTCGCTCGACCGCCTGGTCCTTCTCACCGACCTCTGGCCCCTGATCCTGATCGTCGTCGGCATCGAGCTCATCGTCCGGCGATCGGTGCACGGGACGACCGGTGACATCGCCGCCGCGCTGATCATCGTGCTCGCCATCGTCGGCGCCGCCGTGTACGTGGCCATCGCACCGAACCCGGTCGCGACGCAGTCGATGACCGCGTCGGGTGAGGTAGGGGGCCTCAGCGAGGCCAGCGCCGACATCAGCGCGGGCGCGGCGACGATCACGGTGCAAGGCAGCAGTGACCTTGGCAGCAACCTGTATCGCGCTCACATCGACTACTCGGGACCAAAGCCCGAGGTGCGCCTCGACCGGTCGAGCGGCGTGCTGTCGATCAGCCAGAAAGGCAGCAGCTTTCCGTGGATCGAAAACCGCCGGTTCGTGCTGAAGCTCGAGGTCAATCCAGGCGTCCCGTGGTCGATCACGCTCAACACCGGGGCGTCGACGACCACGATCAACCTGCCGCAGGTGCACGTCACCGGGGTGACCATCAACACCGGCGCCAGTCGCGACGACATCACGCTCGGAACGCCGTCGGGCATCGTACCCGTGGAGGTCAACGGCGGCGCGCTCATGGTCAACGTCCACCGGCCGAGAGGGACCGCCGCGTCGGTGAGCGTTTCGGGAGGAGCGGTGACGCTGAGGGCCGACGGCAGGGACCAGCACGGGATCGGTGACCTGAAGTACGAGTCGGACGGATTCAGCTCGGCGCCGAGCGGTTACCGGGTCGAGGTCAACGGCGGCGCGTGCACGGTGACCCTCGACACCTCGACCCCGTCAGGCTAAGCGGGCGTCCAGGGCGTTCACTCGCGCCCGGTAGATCCCCTCGGTCGCCGGGCCGACTGCGGCGCGAAAACCGCGCGCCGCGGCGCCGAGGATGGACTGGAGCTCGTCATCCAGCACCCCGGCGACCTTCAAGACTCGCACGAGAGCAGCCGCGCGCTCCGCGCCGCCGAGGATCGCGTCCTGGTCCGCGGGCAGCCGCGCCAGCGCTTCCGCCTCTGCAGCCAGGCGCACGGCCAGGGCCGCGTGCTCCTCGTCACGGCGCTCGGCGCAGCGTCGCGAGCCCTCAGCCGCCGCCGCACTTGCCATCCTGCCCTCGAGCAGTCGCCCGTCGGCGGCCGGGGTCGCAGCCAGGGCCGGGCTCAGGCCCACCACCTGCTCGGCGCCCATCTCGACGCCGCGTCGCTGCAGCTCCGCGATGACCTCCGCAGGGGTCGTCTCGTTGAGGCGGAAGAGGTTCATCGAAAGCTGGACCCGCGAGCCGGGCAGCTCGAACGCGAGCGCCTGCACGCCGCGCAGCCCAGCGGAGGACTCGCGCATCGCGCGCGCCAGCGCCCGCGCGGCGACCATGTCGGTGTCGTAGAGGATGACGTTGAAGGCGAGAAGGCCACGCCGAGCGCCCACGCACACGGCGCCGGCCGTCGAATGAAGCTCGGGGCCGCCCAGGTCGGGCCGTGAGCGACCGGCACGGATGTCGGCAAGCGTCGCACCCTCGCCATGTCCGTAGAAGTAGACCGGGACTTGTAGCTCGGCCCACACGCGCCGGCCCACGGCATGCGCGGCTTCGCGGGCCGCCTCGAGACTGGTGTCGCCAAGCGGGATGATGGGCACGACGTCGGCAGCGCCGACTCGAGGATGGACGCCGCTGTGGGATCCAAGGTCGATGCGCTCGACCGCCGCGCTGATCGCTCCCATCAGGCCGTCGATGATCTTCGTTTGCCCTGCGCATACCGAAACCACGACCCGGTTGTGGTCGGGATCGGGATCGACGTCGAGCTCGTACGCAGGCGAGCTCGCGGCTGCGATCGCATCGATCACGCCGCGGCGGCGGCCCTCGGAAAAGTTCGGCACCGACTCGAAGAGGTCCATCAAACGGTTAGCGTAAGTTGCCGTGTCCGGACCGGTCGCGCTCGTCTACGGCGAGGCGCTGATGAAGCACTACCTCTCGGACGAGCACCCTCTGCAGCCGGTCCGGGTCAAGCTCGCGGTCGACCTCATCAAGTCGACCGGCCTGATCGAGCACAGCCACCTGCTCCCGCCGCGCCCAGCAACGATCGGCGAGCTCGAGCTCGTCCATTCCGGCGAGTACGTTGAGCTCGTCCGCATGCTCAGCGACCCGGCTCAGCGCCAGGGCGTTTCACCGGAGGCGATCGACGCGGCGGGTTTCGCATCCGCCGACAATCCGATCTCCGACGAGCTGCACGAAGGCACCTCCCTGGTGGTCGGCGCATCGCTGGTCGCGGCCGAGGCAATCGAAAGCGGCGCAGCCCTTCATGCGTTCAGCCCGTCGGGCGGCCTTCACCACGCGCACGGGGATCGCGCATCAGGGTTCTGCACCTACAACGACGCCGCGATCGCGTGCCGGTGGTTCAAGGAGCGAGGCCATCGCGTCGCCTATGTCGACGTCGACGTGCACCACGGCGATGGGGTGGAGGAGATCTTCCAGAGCGATCCCGACGTGTTGACCATCAGCCTGCACGAGAGCGGGCACTGGCTCTTCCCGGGCACGGGCTTTCCCAACGATGCAGGGGTCGGGCCCGGCAGAGGCTCCGCGGCCAACCTGCCTTTCGTCCCCTATACATGGGACGAACCGTGGTTGTTCGCATTCGAGAGGGTCGTGCCCGCGCTGCTGCGCCGTTTCAAACCGACTGTGCTCGTAACCCAGGATGGCTGCGACTCGCATCACCTCGACCCGCTCGCGCACCTGGCCAACACGACGCGCATCTGGCCACGCGTCGGCCGCGTTTTTCACGAGCTCGCGCACGACCTGTGCGAGGGCCGATGGCTCGCGCTGGGTGGAGGCGGCTACGCGGTCTACGAGGTGGTGCCCCGGGCGTGGACGCTGCTGTTCGCGGAGATGGTCGAGCGGCCGGACCTCGCAACCGCGGTCGACGACCCGGCCACGGTGGTGCCGGGCAAAGAGGCGCAGGAACGAGTCTGGGGCGCCCTTCGGAACGACCTTCGCCGGTTAGGCAAGGTCCACCAGATGGATTTCGGTCAGGCGGAGTAAGTCCGAAGACAGCGCGTGCACACGCGTGCCCGGAACGTGCGTCCCGCCACCGTGACCCGGCCCATCTGGAGGTTGGGCTCGAACCTCCGGTTGACCCGGTTCTTGGCGTGGCTCACGTGATGGCCGAATTGCGGCTTCTTGCCGCAGATCGCGCACTCTTTGGCCATGGGTTACCTTCTGCCTGGGGTTTGACGAGCACGCGCCAGCACAGGATCGCTTGCGCGCGGACCTGAATTGTACCATGGGCTTCTCATGGCCTCGAAGACCACCACGGCGCTGATCCAGTCGCGGCGGTGGGGCCGCATCGAAGTCTTTCCGTCGGCGGTGGCGGCGATCGCCGGTCACGCGGCGACGAGCTGCTACGGCATCAGCGGGATGGCCGGCCGCGGCTTGCGCGACGGCTTCGCAGAGCTGCTGCGGCGCGAGAACGTCGACAAGGGCGTCGACGTCGTCCAGGTCGACGGCGGGCTCGCGATCGATGTCTACGTGATCGTGCAGTACGGAATTCGCATCTCCGAGGTGGCGCACAACTTGCAGGAAACCGTGAAGTTCGAGGTCGAAAGGTCAGTCGGTGTGCCGGTCGTCAAGGTCAACGTCAACGTGCAGGGCGTTCGCGAAGAGCGCAGCTGAGTGGCGGCGACGGCGGGTAAGGCGACTGGAGTGGACGGACAGCTTTTCAAGCGCGCTCTGCTGGGCAGCCTGAACTGGCTCGCGGCCAACCACGAAGAGGTGAACCGCCTCAACGTCTTCCCCGTGCCGGACGGCGACACGGGAACGAACATGCTGCTGACGCTTCAATCCGCGGTCGAGGACGTGAAGGAGTCGAACGCCGCCGAGATCAGCAAGATCGCAAAGCTCGCCTCGCACGGCAGCCTCATGGGCGCCCGCGGGAACTCGGGCGTCATCCTGTCGCAGATCTTCCGCGGCTTTGCGCGGGCGGTTGAAGGCAAATCGTCGCTGACGCCGGCGGAGCTTGCCGCGGGTTTTGAAGAGGCCGCCAACGCCGCGTATCGCGCGGTCAACAAGCCGACCGAAGGAACGATCCTCACCGTCGCGCGAGAAGCGGGCCGGGCGGCGGCCACCGCCGCCGCGAATGCCGACGCGAATGTTCCCCGCGTCATCGCCGCCGCTGCCGCGGGAGCACGCGCCGCCGTCCTCAAGACGCCGAGCCAGCTCCAGATCCTGCGCGACGCCGGCGTCGTCGACGCGGGCGGTTTTGGGCTGCAGCTGATCCTCGAAGGAATGCTGAAGAGCGTCGAGGAGTCAGAGCCGGCGCTGGCCGCCGTTCGGTCGATCTCGTCGGCGTCGCAGGTGTCGCTGGCGCTGCCCGAAGGGGGTTGGGGCTACTGCACCGAGTTCCTGATCGAGGGCAACAATCTCGACACCGACCTGATCCGCGGCCAGATCGAATCGCTCGGCAACTCAGTGCTGGTCGTCGGCGAGCCCGAGCTCGTCAAGGTCCACGTTCACACCGACGATCCGACGACCGTCATCAACCTCGCGGGCGGCTACGGCCGGCTGCTGAAGCTCAACGTCGGCGACATGTCGACACAGCATCGGCGCATCCTCGAGACGGAAAGCGCCGCCTCCGACGCCAGGCCACCTCGGCCGACCGGTCCGGGCCTGGCCGCGGTGGTGGCCGGTCGGGGACTCGTCGACATCTTCCGCGGCCTTGGCGTGGACGCGATCATCGAGGGCGGCCAGACCATGAACCCGAGCACGCAGGACATGCTCACCGCGATCGAGTCGGTCGCGTACGACGAGGTCATCCTGCTGCCGAACAACGGCAACGTCATCCCGGCCGCCAAGCAGGTGGTCGGCCTGACGAAGAAGAAGGTCCATCTCGTCGAGACCCATAGCGTGCCGCAGGGCGTGTCCGCGGTCGTCGCCTTCCGCCCCGAGCGGTCGGGCGAGGAGAACCTCCGCGCCATGCGTGCTGAAGCCGAGCGCGTGCAGACGATCGAGGTCACGCATGCGGTGCGTGACACGCGCTCCAACGGCGTGAAGGTGAGGAAAGGGGACGTGATCGGCCTCATCAACGACCGGCTCGAGATCGCCGGCCGCGACTACTCACAGGTCATCAAGGAAGCCCTCGGCAAGCTCGGCCCGGACGCGTATGAGCTCGTGACGGTCTACCGCGGTGAGCAGGCGAGCGACGACGAGCTGGCCCGGCTCGAGTCGGAGATCCGGTCGAACTATCCCGGCCTGGAGGTCGAGGTCCAGCAGGGCGGCCAGCAGCACTACCCCTTCATCCTCTCCGTCGAATAGCGCGCCGACCCACTCGATGAAACGAAGCTTCGCGGTCGTCACCGACTCGACCGCCGACCTGCCCGACGAATGGCGGGACCGCTACGACATCCAGGTGGTTCCGCTGAAGGTCCTGTTCGGTACGGAGACCTTCCGCGACCGCGTCGACATGACCGACGAACAGTTCTTCCGCCGCCTCGCCGCATCGACGACGCTGCCGACCACCTCAGCCCCCTCACCGGGCGAGTTCGCCGAGGTCTACCAGCAGCTGGCCAAAGACCACGACGGCTGCATCTCGATCCACATCGGTGCGCAGCTGTCAGCCACCGCTGAAGCGGCGAGGGTCGGTGCGTCGTCGGTCGATGGTTTCAAGGTCCATGTGGTCGACAGTCAGACGGTGTCGATGCCGATCGCGTTCCTCTGCCGCATCGCGGCCGAATGCCGGAGCCTGGACGACGCGACCGCGGCGGTAGAACAGCGCGTCGCGAAGTGTCGCGTGCTGGCGCTGCTCGACACTCTGAAGTACCTCGAGATGGGCGGGCGCCTCAGCCGCGCCCAGGCGATGATCGGGACGATGCTCGATCTCAAGCCGCTGCTGCTGGTGGCGGATCGCGAGATCAAGCCGGTCGACCGGGTCCGGACCCGCTCGCGCGCGATTTCGCGGATGATCGAGTTCTTCAACAGCGAGCTGCCGGTCGAGCACATGGCCGTCATGCACGCGCAGGCGCCAGACGAGGCGGAGCGTGTCGCCGGTGAGCTGCGCTCGGAGTTCCCGGACCGAGATGTGACCGTCGGTCAGATCGGTTGCGTCCTCGGCACACACACCGGGCCGAAGGCGATGGGGATCGTGTACCTCAAGAAGTAAGGGATAGACTTGGCGCGAGGCTCACGTTGTGCCCGGGCAGGGGCCACACGCGCAGCACTGGTGGCGTCACGGCAACCAACCGCGGCAGCGCGATCAGCACGAGCCGGAACACGCGCTGCTGCGCCGGCCCCCACGCGAGCCCGTATCGCTCGCGGAGGACTGGCGGCAGGAGTCCGGCGGTAACGATCTCGAAGGGAACCATCGCGGGGCCCGGCACCAGCCGAAGTCTCGGCCGCACCACGAGGCGCGCAAGATCCTTCGCTCGCGCGTCGATGCGGACGGGACCGGTGGCCGACGCCATGTGGCCCACGTAATCGTTGAAGCCTCGCAGGTTCGCAGGATAACGCTCGCGCGGGATGCCGAGGAGCTCGCCCAGCAACTTCGATTCCTCGTAGAACTCCTCTCGCTGGACTGGTGAAAGAGGCTTCACGAAAGTCTCGTACGTGACGAGCGCCGAGTCGACGAGCGTCGCATGGACCCACAGGAGCAGGTCGGGGTCCAGCGCTCGGTAGCCCTCTCCACGAACTCGCGAGTGCGCATGGTTCACCGACCGCGCGGCCGCAAGCGCCGTCTCGCGGTCGCCGAACACGATCGCCATCGTCATGCGGATGGTCCGGCGAAGCCGCCGGACCGGATGGGTGCGGAAGTCGGAGTGCTCGTCGACGCCTGCCGCCACCATCGGATGCGCGAGCTGCATGAGTAGCGCGCGGCCGCCGCCGAGAAGCAGGACGTTCTCCCGGTTAACCCGCCGTGTGATCGAATCCTCCGCGTACAGGCCGGGACGCACGAAATCCATTAAATCAGCCGGGGTTAATCTCTAGCCGTGGGTCAGCAGATCTTCATCTTCGGCGCCGCGTTCCTCGGCTCGGCCGTCGAAGCAACTGAAGCGCTGACGATCGTGCTCGCCGTCGGCCTCACCCGTGGGTGGCGCGCCCCGATCCTCGGCGCCGCCGCCGCCCTGGTGTTGCTCGGGCTGCTGGTCATCTTCTTCGGGCAGCTGATCGTCACGACGGTCCCGGAGGCGGCGCTGAAGCTGCTGGTCGGAACCCTGCTGCTCCTCTTCGGTTTGAGGTGGCTGCACAAGGCCGTGCTGCGAACGGCCGGAGTGGTGGCGATGCACGACGAGGAGCGCGCGTACGAGGAGACGGTCTCCGGCCTCCGCGATGCCGTCCCGCGACGTGACTGGGTCGGGTTCATCCTCGCCCTGAAGGGTGTTTTCCTGGAAGGCCTGGAGGTCGTCTTCATCGTCATCGCGGTCGGCGGAGCCGGCCACGGGTTCCCGGCCGCGATCGCGGGAGGCCTGGTCGCGGCGGCGGTGGTGGCCGCCGCCGGCGTGGTGGTCCGGCGGCCGCTTGCGCGGGTGCCGGAGAACACGCTGAAATACGCGGTGGGCCTGATCCTCACCAGCCTCGGCACCTTCTGGGCCGCGGAGGGGATGGGCGCGTCGTGGCCGCTGGACTTCGTCTCGATCCTTGCCCTCGTCGCCGTTTACTTCGTGGCGTCGAGGTTGGCCGTGGCCCTCATCAGGCGACCGGCGATCGCGTGAACTTCCTCCGGGCAGCCGGTGGACGCGTACTCGGCCTCTTCGTCTCCGACTGGGTGCAGAGCGGGGTGGTGCTGGTGATCATCGCCGCGGGCTGGTTTGGCGTGACGAAGCTCGGGGCGCCGGCGCTGGTGGCGCTCGTGGTGCTGCTCGCGGGACAGATGGTCTGGTTCGCGCAGGCAGAGGCGAGGCGGACGGTCAGGCCGTCGCCGCGCCAATCTCCGAGTTGAAGCGGTCGATCAGCGGCTTGTAGAAGGCATCGATCTTCTTGCCGATCGCGTCGATGTCGTAGGAAGCGATCTTCGTCAGGTCGGCCTGCACGTTCGCCTGGTACGCGGCGACGCTCGCGTCATCGCCGGCGACCTGGGCGTCCAGCTGCTTGCCGAAATCGTCGACGAAGGCCTGCAGGTCCCTCGTCAGGCCGGCCAGCTCGGCCGGCAGCGGGGGGGCGCCTGACTGCTGGGCTGCCTGGTCGATGTCGCTCTTCATAGCCTTGAGGGTCGCCTGCGCCGAGGTCAGGTCACCTGACGTCGTCTGGCTTTTCAGGGTTGCCAGGTCGACGAGACCGGTGTAGAGCGAATGCCAGAAACGTCCCTCCTGCGCCTTGTCCGCGGCGATCGACCTGGCTGCCGCGAGGGCGTTGCGGGCGTGCGCGATCCTGGCGGTCTCACGGTCGAGATTGCTGTTGCCGATGAGGGTGAGCCACCGATACTGGTCGAGGCCGTTCAGCTCCGACCGCAGCGAGGCGTCGTCCCGGCTGATCGTCGTGGTGGCAAGCTCTGAGTTGCTGACCGACCTGTCGACGAGCGCAACCGCGTCCTGCGGCCGAAAGGTCGAGCTGCTCGTCAACACGGCGAGCTGCGAGTTGATGTCGCTGAACGTGGCGTTCAACGTGTTCTGGTGCGCGACGACCGTGTTAAGCGTGCGATCGGCGCTCGCGATCCGAGCGCCCGAAAACAAAAGGCCGCCTCCCGCATAGCCGATGATGCCAGCGATCAAGATGGCGATGATGGCGAGCTCGATTCGTTTTCGACGCAAGATGATTCTGTTTCGAATCTAACGTAGATGGCGATCCTCACTCATCCCAGCGCGCTCGATGCGTCGGTGGAACAGCTTGCCGAGGTCGGACCCAAGACCGCCAGGCTGCTCGAGAAGCTTGGCATCAGAACAGTCCGAGACCTGCTGGTCACTCTTCCGTTCGGCTGGGAGTCGTTCGTGGAGTCGCCGATATCCGAGCTTGTCCCTGGGGCTCAAGCGTCGGTCGTCGGCACGATCCTGTCGATCAAACCGCTCACCACACAGCGCCGGCGGATGCGCCTGGTCGAGGCGACGGTAACCGATGACAGCGGCGCTCAGATGCGAGTCGTTTGGTTCCATTCGGAGTTCGTGCTCAGGCAGCTGCACGCGGGGGATCGAGTCGCGTTCGCCGGGGTCGTGGAGAAGAACCGGTACAGGGGCCAGCCGGGGATGGTCAACCCACGCTACGAGCGCCTTGACAAGCGTGGCGAGGAAGGGCCGAAGAAGGTCGGTGGCCTCACGCCGAAATATCACCTGGTCGCAGGGCTCACGTCATCCAGGATCGCCGAGCTGGTGGAACAGGCGCTGCCTCTCGCGGATCGGCTCGAAGACCTGCTGCCAGCAGACGTCCGCGAGCGCCATGACCTCCTGGACATCTCTGAGGCGGTGCGCCGCGGACACAAGCCTGAGACGCAGACCGACTACCTCGCGGCGCGCAAGCGCATGACGTTCGCCGAGCTGTTCGAGCTCCAGGCCGCGTTCGCGCTCATGCGCCACGACATCGCGGCCGAGCCGGCCCTTCCGATCCCTTACCGGCAGCAAGTCATCGATCAGTTCAAGGCCGGTCTCGGGTTTGAGCTGACCCACGCGCAGCGCAGGGCGACGTGGGAGGCGTTCCAGGACATGGAAAAGACCGTGCCGATGAACAGGCTGCTCAACGGAGACGTCGGTTCCGGCAAGACCGCGGTCGCGGCGGCATGCGTCGCGATGGCGCACGCGTGCGGGTTGCAGTCGGTGGTGATGGCGCCGACCGAAATCCTCGCCCGGCAGCACCTGCACAGGTTCCGCGCCTACCTGGAAGAGACGTTTCCGGGGCTCACGGTCGAGCTGATGGTCAGTGGACTTGCGGCGCCGGAACGCCGGCGCGTGCGCGCGGCGGCGGCCTCCGGACACTGCGCCCTGGTGGTCGGGACCCACGCGCTCATCGAAGACGAGGTGGAGTTCGCCAACCTCGGCCTGGGAATGGTCGACGAGCAGCACCGTTTCGGGACCCGGCAGCGCGAGCTGCTTCGCGCCAAAGGCCGCGGCAGGCCGCACTTCCTTGCCATGACCGCGACGCCGATTCCTCGCACGCTGGCGCTGGCGCTGTACGGCGAGATGACCCTTTCGGTCATCGACGAGATGCCGCCCGGGCGCACACCCGTGACGACCGAGGTCATCGAACCGGCCGACCGAGTACGCGCTTACGAGCTGGTGCGGCGTGAGGTGGCTGCCGGCCACCAGGCATTCGTCATCTGTCCGCTGATTGAAGAGTCGGAGACCCTTGCGGTGCGGTCCGCGACCGTAGAGGCGCAACGGCTGCAGAAGGAGATCTTTCCGGACCTGCGTCTGGACCTGATCCACGGCCGGCTCAAGGACAAAGACGAGGTGATGCGGCGTTTCGTCAACGGCGAGGTCCAGGTCCTGGTTGCGACCGCGGTGGTCGAGGTTGGCGTCGACGTGCCCAACGCGACGGTGATGCTGATCGAGGGCGCCGACCGGTTCGGCCTCGCGCAGCTGCACCAGTTCCGTGGTCGGGTCGGGCGCGGCTCGGCCAGCAGCCACTGCCTTCTGCTGAGCGACGACCCGTCGGAACCGAGCCTGAACCGCCTGCATCTCGTGACGCGCATCAGCGACGGATTCGAGCTGGCCGAGGAGGACATGCGCATCCGGGGCATGGGTGAGCTGATGGGCCCCCGCCAGCACGGCCTGTCCGACGCGGCGATGAACGCGCTGCTGCAGCCCGAGCTCCTGAGCGAGGTCCGGCAGGAGGCGGAGCGGATCCTGGAGTCCGATCCGGCTTTCGAGCACCATCCTCTGCTCAAGGCCAGCGTCGCCCGGCGGCTGGAGCTGACCTCGATCTCCTAGGCTGCTCTCGAATGAACGTTTCCTGGCGGGAAGAGTTCGCCGAGCTGAAAGCGGCGGACCAGAAGGCGCCTCTGGACGCGGAAGGGCTCGTGCGCCTGGCCACCGCCGCCATGCTGGCAGGTGAGGAAACGCAGTTCGCCGCGCTGCTGCAGCGAGCCCACAACGCGTTCCTCAACGAGCGGAAACCCGAGCAGGCCGCTCGAGCCGCAATCAACCTCGCGATGTTTCAGCTCAACGCCGGCCAGGCCGCCCAGGCCGGCGGCTGGATCAGCCGAGCGAACCGGCTCCTCGATGACGGGCGGCGCGACTGCGTCGAGTCGGGCTACCTTCAGATCCCCCTCGCGCTCCAGAGGCTTCGCGCAGGCGACCATGCACGCGCCGACGGCGCGTTCGCGCGCGCCGTCGAGATGGCGGAGCGCTTCGGCGACGCCGACCTGCTGGCAATGGGTCGCCTGGGCCAGGGGACCTCATTGATCGCTCAAGGTGAGGTCGAGGCGGGAGCCGCCCTTCACGACGAGATCATGGTGGCGGTCACGTCGGGTGAGGTCTCCCCGGTCGTGGCGGGAATCGTCTACTGCGCGGTCATCGAGACCTGTCGCGAGATCTTCGACCTGCGCAGGGCGCAGGAGTGGACGAGCGCCCTGACGCAGTGGTGCGAAACGCAGCCGGGGCTGGTGGCGTTTCGAGGCAACTGCCTCGTCTACAGGACCGAGATCATGCAGCTCCACGGGAAGTGGGCCGACGCGATGGTCGAGGCACAGAAGGCGCGCGACATGCTGTTGCTGCCGCCGGCGCGGCCCGCCGCAGGCGCGGCGTTCTACGAGCTCGCCGAGCTCCATCGCCTGCGCGGCGAGTTCGCCCAGGCCGAAGAGGCTTACCGCGAGGCGAGCAACATGGGGCATGCGCCACTGCCGGGGCTGGCGAGGATGAGGTTGGCGCAAGGCCACCCGGCCCAGGCAGCGGCGGCCATTCGCAGGGAGCGCGACGAAGCCCGCGAGCTTTCCGCGAGGGCCGGCGTGCTGCCCGCATTCGTCGAGATCATGCTGGCGACAGGCGATAACGACGCCGCTCGCACCGGGTCTGACGAGCTCGAAGCGATCGCGACTCGCCTGCGGGCACCCATGCTCGACGCCGTCGCGCGCGAGGCGAGGGGATCGGTCCTGCTCGCCGAAGGCGATCCACGCGGCGCGTTGCGGGCCTTTCGCGGTGCGGCAGCGCTGTGGCGAGAGCTCGATGCGCCATACGAGGGAGCGCGAACCCGGGTCCTCATCGCCCGCGCTTGCGGCGCGCTGGGGGACTCCGACACGGCTGCAATGGAGCTCGATTCGGCGCGCCGGGTCTTCCAGGCGCTGGCCGCCGTGCCTGATCTCGCCGCCATCGATGCTCAACCGCGATCAAGGTCCGGCCTTTCGGCGCGCGAGGTGCAGGTGCTGCGCCTGGTCGCAGCCGGCAAGTCCAACCGCACCATCGCCACAGAGCTCGTGATAAGCGAGAAAACGGTGGCGCGCCACCTCAGCAACATCTTCACGAAGCTCGGACTCTCGAGTCGCGCGGCTGCCACGGCGTATGCCTACGAGCATGGCTTGAAGTGAGCAGAAATACCCACTCGATCCAAGCCATGAAATTGGACAGTTCGCCCGATGCGGGAGCCTGCGGGCCGAACCTAACCTCGATCACATGAAACAGCACTTCGAGACCGTGATCGTCGGCGGCGCACAGGCGGGCCTCGCGGTGGGCTACGGCCTTGCGAGGGCGGGTCGGTCGTTCGTCATCCTCGAGGCGAATGAGCGCGTCGGCGATTCGTGGCGCAATCGGTGGGACTCCCTTCGCGTCTTCACCCCGGCCAAGTACAACGGCATGCCAGGCATGCGTTTTCCCGCGCCGCCGCTCTCGTTCCCGACCAAGGGCGAGGTGGCGGACTACCAGGCCGCTTACGCGGCGCGTTTCAAGCTTCCAGTTCGGACCTCGGTCCACGTGGAAGGAGTGCAACACGACGGCCATCGCTTTGTCGTCACGGCCGGCGGGGACACCTATCAAGCGGACAACGTCGTGGTCGCGACGGGCGCGTGCCGGGTTCCGAAAGTGCCGGGGTTCGCGCCGGAGCTGAAAGCGAGCGTCACCCAGCTGCACTCGAGCCGTTACACGAGCCCGTCACAGCTGCGGGACGGCGACGTGCTGGTCGTCGGAGCAGGCAACTCGGGCGCCGAGATCTCGATCGAGCTAGCCCGCACGCGCCGCGTCTGGCTCGCGGGGACGCCAAACGGCGAGATTCCGTTCCCCCACGGTGCGGGCGCCGCCGCGTTCGCGCTGCCGCTGGTCCGGTTCCTGGCCTTGCACGTGCTGACGGTCGACACCCCGGTGGGGAGGAGGGCGCAGCCGCAGTTCCTCCGCCGCGGCGCTCCCCTCGTCAGGACGAAGATCAGCGACCTGATCGCGGCCGGCGTGGAAAGGGTTTCGCGGGTGGTGGGCGTCGCTGACGGACTGCCGAGACTCGCCGACGACCGCGTGCTGGACGTTGCGAACGTCATCTGGTGCACGGGCTTCAAGACCGACTTCAGCTGGATCCACCTGCCGGTTTTCGGCGAAGACGGCCGGCCGATGCAATACCGCGGGGCCGTCACGTCGCAGCCAGGCTTGTATTTCGTCGGCCTCGAGTTTCAGTACGCCGCGCTGTCTGGAGTGCTGCCCGGGATCGGCCACGACGCGAGCTACGTCGCCAAGCACATCACCGCCGGCGCGCGCCGGGGGGCGACGTCTCAGGACGCGGTCGGTGAGTACGCGGCGGTAGCATGCCGAAGTAGGTGGGCGCCTCGTATGAGATCAGCTCGCCACGCCAGCCCGACGCAGCCCCGTGCAGCATCAGCAGCTGCCACCAGCTGTCGGCTTTCGCGCGCTCGACGAGAGCGCGCGTGATGTCGACAAGACCGGCGAGCCGGTTGTTTCGCACCAGGTCGCAGACGAGCGCGTCGTACTCCGCCGCCGCGGGGTGGTAGCCGTAGGGTCCCAAGGGGCGATGCGCGTGGCCGTGGTCAGCGCTCGCGATGAACGCAACCCTGTGGGATGACTCCGCGCACGCACGGGCGATCGCAGCGCCTGCGTTGACGTGGTCGGAAGCGCTGAGCTCTCGCGCGGGCGTCACGACCACGATCGGCAGCGGCGGGTCGTGCCGGCCGCCCATGAACCAGAGCGGGATCAGCACCCCCCAGTCCATCGGTGCGACCGCGGTGGCGGGGTCGTTGGAGCCGAAGCTCACGCCGGCGGCGGGCAGGCCGGCGGCGCCGATCGACGCGAGGAGCCGCCACGCGAGCTCGCTCTCCGTGGCAACGTCCAGCTCCACCGGCGGGGTCACGCCGTCCAGCTTTCCCGCCACCCGGCTCGCGACGACTACGCCCAACGCGTTGGAGACGTGCACGTTGTGGGGCGTCGCGACGATGACGACCTCAGGCTTGGCAGCCTCGAACCGGCGGCCGAGCTCGTGCATGCCTGCCCGAGTGACGGCGGCCACTTCGCGCTCGTCCGGTGAGCACGCCTCCTCCACCGCGATCCCTCCGTGGGGCGCGATCGCTGCGAACACCAACGGCACCCGTCGATACTAACCAGCACATGGATAAGGTCTCGCCGCTGCGTTTGACGGAGTACAGCCACGGGGCCGGTTGAGCCTGCAAGCTCAGCCCGGTGGAGCTAGGGCAGGTTCTCGGGGCGCTGCCCCCGATCGTCGACCCCAACGTGGTGCACGGATCGGCCGCACGCGACGACGCGGCGGTCTATCGCATCGCGCCCGACCGCGCGCTCGTGGCGACGGTCGACTTCTTCACGCCCATCGTCGACGACCCGTCTGCCTACGGCGCCATCGCGGCCGCCAACTCGTTGAGCGACATCTACACGATCGGAGCCCATCCGCTCTTTGCGCTTGGGATCACCGCGTTTCCGCGCGACAAGCTCGGCTCAGGGCTGCTCGAGAAGATCGTCGCCGGTGGCGCGGCCAAGCTCGCCGAGGCCGGAGTGGCTGTGGTAGGCGGCCATTCCGTCGACGACCCGGAGCCCAAGTTCGGCTACACGGTGATCGGTGAGGTGCACCCGGACCGTATGGTCGGACACGACGGCGCGCACGCGGGCGACATTCTGTTCCTGACGAAGCCGCTCGGTTCGGGCCTGGTGACGACCGCGATCAAGCGCGGTTTGTGCCCGCCCTCGCTGGAGCGCGAGGCGATCGAGATCATGACCATGCTCAACCGCGCGGCAGCGGAGGCGATGCTCGACGCGGGCGCCACGGCTGCAACCGACGTGACCGGATATGGCCTCATCGGACACCTGGCGAACCTCCGCGGCGGGGCGGACGTCGACTTCGAGTCGATCCCTTTCATGAACGGTGTGGGTGAGCTCGCGGAGAGGAATCTCTTTCCTGACGGCAGCAGGCGAAACCACGCCGCATATCGGGACCAGGTCGAGTGGGGTGGGCTTGGAGAGACCGAGCAGCTCCTGCTGTGCGACGCGCAGACAAGCGGCGGCCTGCTCGTGACGATCCCGGCCGAGCGCGCCCATGACTTCACTCACGGAGTCCGCATCGGCGTCATGCGGGATGACGGTGCGATCCGCATCCACGCGTAGATGTCCAAGCTGCGCGTAGCCGGGGGAGAGGCGCGCGGCCGCCGCCTCAAGGCGCCGAAGAACATCCGCCCGACGCAGGGGATGGTCAAGCAGGCGATCTTCAACATGGTCGGCCCGCGTATCGAGGGGGCGAACGTGCTCGACCTGTTTGCGGGATCGGGCGCGCTTGGAATCGAAGCCCTGTCGCGCGGGGCGGCCACGGTCACCTTCGTCGATCATCAACCTCGCGGTGTTGCTATCCTGCGCCAGAACTTGGACGCCCTCGGCTTCAAGGAGCGCTCGCGCCTCGTCCGCAGCGACGTGGTGAGGTGGCTTGAGTCTTCCCCCGACGCGATCAAGACCGCGGACTTCGTCTTTCTCGATCCCCCCTACGACGACGTGGTTCTCGACCGCGCGCTATTGGTGCTCGACCGCGAGGTCACTGCGGCCACGGTCCTTGCCGAGCACTCGCGGCGCCAGGAACTGCCCGCGCTCCAGAGGTTGCGAGTCGACAGGGAGCGCCGCTACGGCGACACCGTCGTCACGGTCTTCAAAGCGTGATGGCGCGCAACCACAACCAGGTCCCCAACTCGAAGATCGCCGTCTATCCGGGAAGCTTCGACCCGTTCACGAACGGCCACCTCGACGTGGTCGACCGCGCGCTGGCGATCTTCGACAAGCTGATCGTGGCGGTCGCGGCCAACCCCGAAAAGCGTCAGCCCCTGTTCACCCTCGAGGAACGGCTGCAGCTGATTCGCGCCTCACTCGAAGGGCGAGATCGCGTCGAGGTCGCGAGCTTCACCGGCCTCACAGTCGAGTACGCGCGCAGTCGAGGCGCGCGCACCCTGGTCAAGGGGCTTCGCGCCTACTCCGACTTCGACGCCGAGCTGCAGCAGGCGCTGATGAACCGCAAGCTCGCGCCCGACATCCACACCGTCTTCCTGATGTCGAGCTTCGCGCACATCTTCGTCTCGTCAAGTATCTTGAAGGACATCGCGAGCTACGGCGGCAAGGTGTCAGACCTCGTGCCGGCGCCGGTGGCGCGAGCGCTGAAGGAGAAGTACAGATAAAGGTCGACGAGCTGCTGGACCGTTTCGAGTACCTGATTCAGAACGCGCGGCACGTGCCGCTTTCGACGCAGATCATGCTCAACGAGGATGAGCTCATGGAGCTCATCGACCAGATCCGCTTCAACCTCCCGGACGAGATCAAGCAGGCGAACTGGACGGTCTCCGAACAGCAGCGGATCGTGACCGAGGCTCACGCCGAGGCCGCCCGCACGATGTCTCGCGCCAACGAGCGGGCGGAGGAGACCGCTTCGGAGCACGAGGTGCTGCGTCGCGCCGAGCGTCACGCCGCGCAGGTGGTGAAGGACGCGCAGGCGAAGAGCGATCAGATCATCCGCGACGCGGAGGCGTACGCGCTCGAGCAGCTCAAGCAGCTCGAGGCGCACCTCAGCCGGACGCTGGGCACGGTGAGGCGTGGGGTGGAGGCTCTCCAGTCCAACCAGCCCGCCAATGGGGAGACCGCCGACCAGGCGACACGCTCCTAGCTTCCGGTAGTATTCGCCAGCCGTGGCTCTACCGAAGGTCAAGCTGTCCAAGTCGAAGAAGGGTCGCCGCCGCTCGCACCTCGCGCTGGCACTCGTGCAGATCCAGCCCTGTCCCAACTGCAAGCACCCCAGGCGGCCGCACAGCGTGTGCCCGAACTGCGGCCACTACGGTCCGGGCAGCGGCCGCGAAGTCCTGAAAGTCAAAGAATAGCCGCGAAGTCTCCTCCCCGGGAATGGGGAGGTGGCCCGTAGGGCCGGAGGGGCTGTGCCCGTCGCATTTCTCTTCCCGGGCCAGGGATCTCAGCAGCCCGGCATGGGGGCCGAGCTCCTCCAGGACGAAGAGATCTCGGCGCTCTGCGATCAATGCTCCTCTTCCGCCGGCGTCGACCTGCGTCACCTGCTCACGCTCGCGGACGATGACGAGCTCCGGTTGACCCAGAACGCGCAGCCGGCCCTGTGCTTTGTCGGTGTCGGCCTCACAGTCCTGCTGCGCCGCCGCGGTATCGAACCATTCGCCACCGCGGGTCACTCGGTGGGCGAGTACGCGGCGCTGGCGGCGGCTGGATCCGTCACCGCACCGCACGTGATCATGGCGGTGGTCGAGCGAGGCAAGGCCATGGCGGAGGCGGCTCCCGCCGGCACGAGCACGATGGCCGCCGTGCTCGGCCTCGACGCCCAGGCGATCGAGGTTGCGCTCGCGGGCACGAGCGAGGCGTGGCCCGCCAACTACAACACGCCGACCCAGACCGTTATCGCCGGCACCATCACAGGCCTCGAGGTCGCGACACACCGCCTGCAGCTGGCGGGTGCGAAGCGTGTGATTCCGCTCAACGTCAGCGCCGCGTTTCACACGCCACTGATGGCGCCGGCCGCGGAGCGACTTCGCGCCGCGCTCGACCGGATCGAGTGGCGCGCGCCGCGCATGCCCGTGATGGCCAACCTGACCGGACGCCGACACCACGACGGTGACCGCATCCCGCACGTCATGGAGATGCAGCTTCGCTCACCGGTGCGCTGGGCGGCCTGTATGGCCTCGCTGGTCGAGCTGGGTTGCGACACGTTCCTCGAGGTCGGGCCGAAGCGGGCGCTGACGGGCATGATGCGCGAGCTGGCCCCCGGCCGCACCGCCGTCGCGGTCGGCACGCCTTCAGCAGTCCACGATCTGGCCCAGGGAGGCCTAGGCAACCAAACGTAGCCTGGCGAGAAAGTGCGCCTTGACGTCCGTCGCGGAACTGGGCGCAGAATCGACCGTCAGCCCATAACAGAGCCCGCAGCTCGGCACGGCGCCGCGCTCCCGCCTAGGGCGGTGATGACGGCTCGCCGGCCGAAACAGGTGGGCGGGGCCGGGATCGCGCGGAGTCCCGGCCCCGGGCGGCGGCCAGTTGATGCTCCTTGCTCGTGTACATTAGTCCGCGTATGGAAACTCAAAAGCTGAGCTTCGAGGACTTCAAGAACATCATCGTCGAGCGCCTCGGCTGCGAGCCGGAGCAGGTGACGATGGACGCGTCATTCCAGGAAGACCTGAACGCCGACTCGCTTGACCTGGTCGAGCTCATCTACGCGTTCGAGGAAAACACCGGGCTCGAGATCCCCGACGAGGACGCGGAGAAGATCACGACCGTGGGTCAGGCGTGGGAGTACATACAGGAGAAGGCCGGCTCATAGCACAGGCTCAGGACCGAAGCGGCGCGCCGCTCGCCCAATCTCTACAGCAGCTCCAACAGAAGATCGGGATTCACTTCCGTGACCCCGGATTGCTCCTCGAGGCAGTGACGCACAGCTCGTTCGCAAACGAGAATCCTTCGATCTCTCCGCGTGACAACGAGCGGCTCGAATATCTCGGTGACGCTGTTCTGCAGCTGATCGCTGCGGAGTACCTCTACAAGCATCACCCCGGCGCGACCGAGGGCGAGCTGACGCAGACGCGCTCGTCGATGGTGAACACCAACACGCTTGCCCTATTGGCAGAGCAGCTCGGACTCGGCAACTACCTGTATCTCGGCAAGGGGATCGCCAAGGGGGGCGGCCGCGGCCTCAAGTCGTTGCTGGCGAACGCGTTCGAGGCGGTCCTCGGTGCGGTGTTCCTCGACGCGGGTTATGACGCGGCGTATCACTACTACCTGGACCGGTACCGCGCGCTGCCTTCGCCCGCCCGCGACGAGAACTTCAAAGGCAAGCTGCAGCAGGTCGCGCAGGAGCGGTTCGGTGAGACGCCCGTCTACGACAGCGAAGGCGCGCGGGTCGGAAACCACCGCGAGTACACGTCGGTGGTGTTCGCGGGCTCGGAGCCGCTGGGCACGGGCCACGGTGCGAGCAAGCAGGAGGCCGAGCAGGATGCGGCGCGAGTGGCGCTGGAGAGCCTGGTCGGCTCGGTCGCGGAGATGCCCCCGCCGAAGCCGGCACGAGCGCACACGCCCCGGGCGCCGCGCAAGAAGCGGGTCGAGGTGTCCCTTGCCCCGGAGCCGGCCGGGGAGGCGGTGGCTGTCGCTGCGGAGGTGGTGCCCTTGCCGGAGCTCCGCAGCCGGCAGTTCGGCGAACCGATCGAATAGCGCCCTTCGCACGAGTTCGACCCGCCGAAACGGGCGATGGATTCTGCTTGTGGTCAGCACAGGCGCCCGGCGCAACATCTGCTACTCTCCCAGCACTCTTGTTCCTCAGGTCCCTGCAATTGCTGGGCTTCAAGACCTTCGCCCGGCAGATCGAGATCCAGTTCGACGGCGGCGTGACCGCCATCGTGGGCCCGAACGGCTCGGGCAAGACGAACATCGTCGACGCCGTCAAGTGGGTCCTCGGCTCCGGCCAGGCGAGAGACCTGCGCGGCCGGAAGATGGAAGAGGTCATCTACGCCGGCGGCGAGCGCCGCTCGCGCGCCTCGTTCGCCGAGGTGACCATGGTCTTCGACAACGTGGCGGGTCGCCTGCCGGTCGACTACCGCGAGGTCGCGATCAAGCGGCGCGTCGAACGCGATGGCGAGAGCGACTACTTTCTCAACGGAACGCGAGTCAGGCGGCGCGACCTCATCCACCTGCTCGCCTCGACCGGACTGACCGTCGACTCCTACGCGATCATCGACCAGCACGACATCGAGCACATCGTGGTCTGCTCGCCGGCCGAGCGCCGGCAGCTGCTCGAGGAGGCCGCGCAAGTCCGCGGGGTCAAGGCGAGGCGCCAGGAGGCGGCCCAAAAGCTCCAGGAGCTCGCCGCGAACCTGCTCCGGCTCGAGGACCTGAAGTCCGAGCTTGGGCCGCGGCTCGAGGCGCTCCGAGTCCAGGCCGCGACCGCGCGTGAGGCGGCCGAGGCCTCCGCGCGCCTCGAGCTGCTGCGCGGCAGCATCGTGTGGGAGGAATGGCGTGAGGCCCGCGACTCGCACCGCCGCGCATCGTCCCAGGCCCAGGGCCTGGAGCGGAGATTGATCGAGGCACGAGAACAGGCGAGGATCGCCGAGGACGAGTTCCGCACCGGCCGAGCCGAGATGCAGGCCGCGCAGGAGCGCCGGCTCACCCGCCAGCGCATGCTCGGCCAGCTTCGCCTCCAGCTTGCGGAGGCCGAGCACAGGCTCCAGCTCGCCCAGGAGAGAGCTGAGAACCGCCGCTCAGTCGCGGAGGCGGCTCGCCAGTCAGAGGCGGAAAGCCGCGCCCTCATCGAGGCGGCGAGCGCCCTTCGCTCGCAGCTCGCCAGCGAGCTGTCCGACGCAGAGACCGCGGTGCGCGCAGAGCCTGGCGACGTCGTCCTCGACGACCCCGACGCCTCGGTGGCCAACGAGGCGCGCCGCGCTGCCGACGCCCCGCGCCGGGCTCTGGCCGTGGCCGCGTCGTCTCTCGCCTCGATCCGCACGCGGCGCGACTTCCTCGAGGAACAGGCGGCGCAGCTCAGCAGCGCAAAGGCGGCATCCGCCGAGATCCCCGCCGCTGAGGCGGCCGAGAAATCTCTGGTCGAGCTAGACCGATGTCGTTCGGAGCTCGCGGGAATCGCCGCCCTCCGTCCGTCGATTGGATCTGGCCCGCGCTTGGGCGAAGTCATCACCGCGCACCCCGGATACGAGGCGGCCCTGGCTGCCGTCCTCGGCTCGCTCCTCGACGCCGCGGTCGTACCTGACGAGAGATCCGCTCTCGAAGCGGTCACGTCAGCGGGTCAGCAGGCGACCGCGCTGTTTCCGGTCGACGCGCCGCCACCGGCCGAGGGATCGCTGCTCCTCCACGTGACCGTCCGTGCTGGTCACGAGCTGATCGCTCGTCGCCTGCTGGGAGGAATCGTGGTCGGCCGTGCTGTCACCCAGGAAGGGGTCTACCGCGAGCCGGGGCTGTTCCGTGCCGGACCCGATCCGCGCCTTGCCCTCGACGCCCGCCGAGCCGAGCTCGAACACCGCATCTCCGAGCTCGAGGACGAGCTGGCATCCGCGCCCGATGCCGCGCGCAACGTAAGAGACGCCCAGGCAAGGCTGGCCGACCTTCGGGCGAGAGCCGCCGGCGCGGGAAGGCTCGATGAGGTGACGAGCATGCTTCAAGCCGCTCGGACCGCCGAGCAGGCCGACGGCGAGAGACTGGCTCAGCTCGAGGGCGTAGCGGCGGCCGCGGAGGAACGCGCCGAAGCGCTCAGCGAAGAGCTCGACGAGCGCGTCCGAGAAGCGGTCGAGCGGCGCGCCATGAAGCGGCGGCAGGAGCTCGACCGCGACCGGATCGAAACCGTTCGCCGGCAGCTCGGGCTGGTCGAGGACGACCTGACGCGGCTGCGGCTGGGAGCGGAGGAGCGCCGCTCCAGGTTGGCCGAGGCTGAGCGGACCGCAGAGATGACTGCCGACTCGGTGCCCGGCCTCGTCCGCGCGCGCGATTCGGCGCGGGTGGCGCTATCCGTGGCGGAGCACGACGCGCCGGAAGACGAGGCGGAGTTGGCGGACAGCGCGAAGAGGCTCGTCACGCTCGAGGAGGCTCGCATCGACGCGCGCCTGCGCACCGGCAACCTCGAGGGCAACCTCGAGCTCATCACTCGCGAGGCGGAGCTGCTGCAGGCTCGGATGGAAGAGATCCGCTCCCGGATGCCCGACGGGGTCGCGCCGGAGGAGGTGCCTGGCGGAAAGGCCCGAGAGCGTGAGATGCGAGCCCTGGAGAAGCGCCTCGAGGAGATTGGGCCGACCAACGCGCTTGCGGAAACTGAGTGCCGAGAGCTCGAGGAGCGCTGCCAGAACCTGGTCGAGCAGCTCGACGACATCACGGCGGCGCGTACCGACCTCGAAGACCTGATCGCGAAGCTCCGCGCGGAAGAGGAGTCGCGGTATGAAGCGGTCTTCGGTGCCGTGGCCGCGAACTTCCACGAGTATTTCTCCGAGCTCAATCCGGGCGGTCGCGCGACGCTGCGCCACGCCGACGGCGATGACGGACCGCGCAGCGGCGTCGAGATCCTCGTCCAGCCTCCGCGCAAGAGGCTGCAGAACGTGACGCTGCTGTCTTCCGGCGAGCGGTCGCTCGCCGCGCTTGCCCTCGTGCTTGCGCTCGACGAGGTCAACCCGAGCCCGTTCACCATTCTCGACGAGGTGGATGCAGCGCTCGACGACGCAAACGTCGATCGGTTCGGCCAGATGGTGGCACGACTCGGCACGCAGAGGCAGTTCCTCGTCATCACCCACAACCACGTCACGATGTCGTATGCGTCGACTCTCTACGGCATCCACCTCGACGAGAGTGGGGCATCGCATGTCGTATCCGTGCGGCTCGACGACATCCGCAAACCCGCCACTCGGGCGGCGAACAAAGCGCAGGCAGGCTGAGCGAGAAGCGACTCGGCCTCTGGCAGCGCGTGGGCAGCCGCACTCGCGGAGCGCTCGCTGCGGGTCTGCGCGCCCTCAGCCCGCCACTCGCGGACGGCTACTACGAAGAGCTGGAGGAGTTGCTCATCGGGGCCGACATCGGCCCGGCGATGGCTGCCCGCCTCAGCGCTGGCGTCCAGTCCCGCGCCCCGCGCACGGCCGAGGAAGGCGTCGCCGCGTTGGTCGCGGTGGCGCAGTCCATCATGTCGAAGAAACCGCGCGACCTCGAGCTGTCCGGCAATCCGTCATGCGTGCTTCTCTACGGGGTGAATGGGGCCGGCAAGACGACCACCGCGGGCAAGCTCGCGCACCAGCTCAAGCGACTAGGACGCAAACCCCTGGTTGTCGCCGCCGACACGTATCGCGCCGCGGGGATCGAGCAGATGGTCGCCTGGGCCGAGCGCGCCGGCGTGCCGCACCTGGACGGTTCGATGGGCGCAGACCCAGCGTCGGTGGTCTTCGACGGAGTGCAGACCGCGCGCAAACGCGGCAACGACGTCGTGATCGCCGATACCGCGGGTCGCCTGCAGACGCAGCGCAACCTGCTCGAGGAGCTGGCCAAGGTGGGTCGCGTCGCAAGCAAAGCGCTCGATGGTCAGCCATACGAATCGCTGCTCGTGCTCGACGCGGTGCTCGGCTTGAGCAACCTCGTCCAGGCACGCGTGTTCAACAAGGCCATCCCGATCACCGGTCTTGCGCTGGCCAAGCTGGACAGCAGCGCAAGGGGAGGTGCGGTGATCGCTATCGAGTCCGAGCTTGACGTTCCGGTGAAGCTGGCCGGAGTGGGGGAGGGGATCGACGACCTGACCCTCTTCGACCCGTCGGCGTTCGTGCATGCGATCTTCGACTGATGGCGACTGCGGATCCGCACTGTCACACCTTCGCCTCGGACGGCATGGTCACGCCGGCCCAGCTCGTCGACGCTGCCGTCGAGGCGCACCTCGACCTGATCGCGGTCACCGACCACGACAGCATGGATTCGGTAAGCGAAACCCAGCGGCGAGGCGAAAGCGCGGGCATCACGGTCATCGCCGGGCAGGAGGTGACGACGAGGTGGCCGGCCCAGACACACATCCTGGGCTGGTTCCTCGAGAAGCCCGTGAAGCGCGGCATGTCGGTCGAGGACGCGGTTGCGGCGATCCACGACCAGGGCGGCCTTGTCATCGTCCCGCACCCGTTCATGCCCGTCTATTTCGGTTCGATTCAGCCCAACATGCTTCGCCGGCTCCTCGAGAGGCATCACGTGGACGGGATCGAGATGGTGTCCACCGTCCCGATCGGCGCCCGGCGCCGCAAGCTGCTCGAGGAGTTCTACGCCGCCAACCGAGACCGTCTCGGTGCGCCCATCGGTGCGAGCGACTGCCACTTCGGCGCGCACGACATCGCGTCGGCGGTGACGCGCTACGAGGGTGACTTCAGGTCGGCGGTCGAGGGCCGCGCGACCGTTCCTGAGCGCCTCCGTCGCGCGGGTCCTGCACCGGCCGGGATCGCGATCCGCCAGCAGTGGCGCTCGCTCGTCGACCTACCGCTCCGGCGTTTGCGCGGCGAGCTCTAGCAGCGTCTCGTGCACGGCCGGCGTGCCGGCCAGGATGTTCCCGGTCTCGATCCACGTGTCGCCGCCGGACCAGTCGCTGACGCGTCCGCCAACCTCCAGGACGAGAGCCGAGCCGGCCGCCACGTCCCACGTGTTCAGTCCTAGCTCGAAGAACCCATCGAAGGTGCTGCCGGCCGTCCAGGCAAGGTCAAGTGCCGCAGCGCCCGCGCGACGCAGGTCTTCGAAGCGCTCGATTGCACGCTCGAACATCGGCACGTAGCGTGAAAGCAGCTTCTTGTTGCGGAAAGGGAAGCCGGTGGCGATCACGGCGCTCGCGGGATCGAGAACGCGATGGGGCGGCAGCCGGTCGCCGTTCAGGAACGCCCCTCTCCCTCGCTCGGCGGTGAACTCCAGCTTCAGAAACGGCGCGAGAACCACCCCGACGATCGGGCGGCCGCGTTCGAGCAGCGCAATCGAGACGGCTACCGCAGGAAAGCCGCGCGTGAAGTTGGTGGTGCCGTCGAGCGGATCGACCGCCCACATGGTGGACGCCCGGATTCCGCCTCGCTCTTCCGCGAGCACGGCAACTCCCGGCGCCTCGCGGGCGAGGATTTCGACGATCGCCGACTCGGAGCGCCGATCGGTCGCCGTCACGTAATCGCCACGAGTCTTCACCTCGGCCGCCACCCCCGGCCTGGGCGGTCCGGTCCCGAGCAGCACGGCCGCGCCCGCGCGCGCGGCGCGCAGCGCGATTTCCAGCTCGACGGTCAGGCGCGCTTGTCCTCGAGACCCAGGCCGAACATCGCCTCCAGGTCGTGTGCTGAGAACTGCTGGAACGCGACCATCGTCTGGGTCTTTTCGATGTCGTCGAGCCTTGTGAGCTTCTGGGTCACGACCTTGGCGAGGTCGTCGTGTTCCCGCACCCTGACGATGGCGACGAAGTCCCACTCGCCGGTCACCGTGTAAACCTCCGCCACGCCGTCGACGTCGGCGAGCGCGGGTCCGAGGTGGGTGAGACCGTCGCGGGTGGACTTGACCAGGATGAACGCCGTCAACATCAGCCGCTGACCCCCGTCGCGATGCCGTAGGCCCACACGTCCATGTCGCCGTACTCGATCCCGTTCGCGCCGAGGACCGTGCAGATGTGGGTGCGGTGATCGTTGCCGTGATGCATCGCCTGGATCAGCACGATCGCCGCCGGCAGCTTCGTGTACGGCTTCAGCCGGTCGGGCTCGATCTGGTCTTCCGGATCTACGCTTCCCGCGAGCTCGATGAGCCGCTCCGCGCTCTCCTCCGCTTCTTTCGTCAGCGCGGCGATCCCGGGAAAGTCTTCCTTCTCGTTGATGCGTGGCTCGGCGCCGGTCAGGCGACGGATGTAGCGTTGCTCGGCGGCGAGGAGGTGCTGGAACGTCTTGGCGATCGAGCCATATGTGCCGGACGCGCTGAGCTCGAGCTGTTCGGGCGACAGGTCCGAGCAGACACCAAGCAGGTGCAGGTTGGCCCACTTGTTGTAGCGAAACGACTCCACCAGCAGCGGCCCCAAAGCCACCCGATTCTAGTGGCCTGCTAGACTGTCAAGGCGTGGCACTTGACACCCTCCAGGCTCGCGGACGGTCGTTGGCTCTCTTCGAGCGCTACGGAGCCCTGCTCACCGACCACCAGCGCGAGGTGGTCGACCTCTACCTTCGCAGCGACTGGTCGCTGGCCGAGATCGCCGCTGATCACGGCACGTCCCGGGCGGCGGTGCACGACATCGTCAGGCGCTCGATGCATGCGCTGCTGGACTACGAGAAACGCCTCGGCCTGCTCGCCGAGTCGGCGCGCCGCCGGCGTGCGCTGGAAACGATGGAGAAGGAATTGAACGGGCTGAAGCGGCGGATCGCGAAGCTCGAAGGGACGGTCTGATCGTGTTCGAAGCGCTCGGCGACAGGCTGGCCGCCGCGCTCAGGAAGATCACCGGTCGCGGGGTTCTGCGGCCGGAGGACGTCGACGCGGGACTTCGCGAAGTGCGTCTGGCGCTGCTCGAGGCGGACGTGAACTTCAAAGTGGTCAAGGAGTTCATCGAGAAGGTTCGTGGGCGCCTGGCGGGCGCTGAGATCTCGCCGGGCCTGACCGCGCCCCAGACCGTGGTCAGGGCCGTGCACGATGAGCTCGTCGAGCTTCTGGGCGGAAACGCCGAGGGGCTGCGCTATTCGCCGCACCCGCCGACGGTGGTGATGCTGGCCGGCCTGCAGGGCTCGGGCAAGACGACCACCGCGGTCAAGCTTGCTCTCCTGGCACGGCGCGACGGCCACCGGCCGCTGGTCGCGGCGCTCGACTTCCGGCGGCCGGCCGCCGTGGAGCAGCTGAAAACGCTGGCCGAGCGCGAGAAGATCGCGTTCGGACGAGGAGAGGAAGCCCTCGCCGAGGCGTCGCGGCTCAATTGCGATGTCGTGATCCTCGACACGGCCGGCCGGCTGCACGTCGACGCCGACCTGATGCAAGAGCTGAGGGAGCTCAAATCACGGGTTCGCGTCACCGAAACCCTGCTGGTCGCCGACTCGATGACGGGGCAGGAAGCGCTGAAGGTCGGCGAGGCGTTCACGAAGGAGGTGGGCCTCGACGGTGTGATCCTGACCAAGCTCGACGGCGACGCCCGCGGCGGCGCCGCGCTCTCGCTGCGGCTCGCGACCGGCCAGCGCATCCGCTTCGCGGGAACCGGCGAGAAGCCGGAGGACCTCGAGGTGTTCCACGCGGAGCGAATGGCGTCTCGCATCCTCGGCATGGGCGACGTGCTCACCCTCATCGAGAAGGCCGAGCGCTCGGTCGACAAGGAACAGGCGGCCGAGGTGGAGCGCCACCTCCGTGCCGGTCACCTGAGCTTCGACGACTTCCTGGCCCAGATCCGGCAGCTGCGAGGCATGGGCTCGCTCGAAGGCATGCTCGACATGGTGCCGGGCGGCGGCGCGCTGAAGGGCCAGCTGGCCGGTGCCGACACGGAGAAAGAGATGAGGAGGATGGAGGCGATCATCCTGTCGATGACGCCTCGGGAGCGCGCGCACCCCGAGCTGATCGATGGCGCGCGCAAGCGGCGCATCGCCCGAGGGAGCGGCGTGCAGCCGGCCGACATCAACAGGCTGCTCAAGGCGCGCGAGGCGATGCAGAAGCTGGCCAGGCAGTTCGGGATGGCCGGCCGCAAAGGAAAGCGGGTCGGATTTCCGCGGTTGTATGGACAAGGAGGAGCAGGTTGGTAAAGATCAGACTGAGGCGGATGGGGGCGAAGAAACACCCCTTCTACCGCCTGGTGGTGGCGGACGCGCGGTCGCCGCGTGATGGCCGTTTCATCGAGCACCTCGGGTACTACGACCCGATGACCGAGCCGGTCCAGGTCAAGATCGACGTGGACAAAGTGAAGAAGTGGCTGCAGCAGGGCGCGCAGCCGAGCGAAGCCGCGCGCAGCCTGTTGAAGCGGGAGGGAATCCTTGAGCGACGTGCAGAGAAGCCGACCCCCACGGCGTGACTTTCGGCGCGGCGGCGGATTCAATCGCGGCGGTTTCCAGCGCGATCGGACGGCGCCGAGCGGACCTGGTATCGACTATCGCGCGCTCGTCGAATACGTGGCGAAGTCACTCGCCGAGAAGCCAGACGAGGTGTCGGTCGAGGCGTTTGAGCGCGGCGGCGGAACCGTCGCGATCAAGGTCAAGCTCGCCGACGAGGACATCGGACGGTTCATCGGCAAGGCGGGCCGCAACATCGAGGCAATCCGGACTTTGGTCAGGGTGGCCTCCTTGCGCGACCGCAAGCGCGTATTCGTCGACCTGGCAAACCCGTCTCTTTCCTCTTCGCACGCGGCACCGCGCGGCCGGCGTTCCGGCGGCGAGGCTTCGGCGTGATTCGCGTTGGGCAAGTGATGGGGGCGTACGGTCTGGAGGGAGCTGTCAAGGTGATGCCCTTGACAGATTTCGGGGACCGTTTTGATCCCGGGGCCAATGTGGTCCTGGACGGTTGCAGCCGCCAGGTTGAGTGGAGCCGCGCCGGCCACCCTGGCCTGGTGGTCAAGCTTCACGGGATCGACAACCGAGCGCTCGCGGAGCTGTTCCGCGGACGCTACCTGGAGATCTCCGACGAGGAGCTCCGGGGGCTGGAGGACGGCCGGTTCTACTACGAGCAGCTGGTCGGGCTTTCTGTCGTGACCAGCTCCGGAAAACAGCTCGGCGTGCTGGCGGAAGTGCTGGAGCGGCCCGCGAACGACGTGTGGGTCAGCCGCGACGGCACGGTCGAGCATCTGATCCCGGCGACTAGGGATGCAGTGCTAACTGTCGACCTCGACGGCCGTCGGGTGGTCGTCGCCGACTGGCTGCTCGAGATCGAGGACGCGATCGACTGATGAGATTTGACGTCATCACCATCTTTCCGGCGATGTTCGGGCCTGTTTTCGAGCAGGGTGTGATCGGCCGGGCCATCCAGCGTGGCGTGGTCGAGCTCGCGACGCACGACCTTCGCTCGTTCACTCACGACCGCCACCGCCAGGTCGACGACATGCCGTTTGGCGGTGGACCGGGGATGGTGATGAAAGCCGAGCCCGTGATCGAGGCGGTCGAGTCGATTCGAACCGCCAACCAGGGCCCGGTGATCCTCGTGGAGCCGTGGGGGGAGATGCTCGACCAGCGGCTGGCGGGGGAGCTCGCCAGCGAACAAGGGCTCATCATCGTTTGCGGTCGTTACGAGGGCATCGACGACCGGGTTCGCTCCGCGCTGAACGCGCGCGAGATCTCGGTCGGGGATTACGTCCTGAGCGGTGGCGAGATCCCGGCCATGGTCCTGGTCGACGCCGTGGCGCGACTCATCCCGGGAGTCGTCGGCGATCCCGGCTCGCTCGCCCAGGACAGTTTCACCGACGAGATGACGGGCTGGCCGCAGTTCACCCGGCCGGCCGAGTTCAGAGGAATGTCCGTCCCCGACGTGCTGCTGTCGGGCGACCACGCGCGGATCAAGCAGTGGCGCCGCCAGCAAGCCACATTGAGACGTGGCTCACACAGCAAGGAGTTGAAGACGACGTGAACGTGATCGAGCAGCTCGAGAAGGAGCAGCAGAAGAAAAAGATCCCTGCACTGCGTGCAGGCGACACCGTGCGGGTACACGCGAAGGTCGTCGAGGGCACGCGCGAGCGCATCCAGGTGTTCGAGGGCACCGTGATCCGGGTGACCGGCGGCGGCCTGCGCCAGAACTTCACAGTCCGCCGCGTCACCCACGGCGTCGGCGTCGAGCGCACCTTCATGGTCCACTCGCCCCGCATCGACAAGATCGATGTGCTCCGTCACGGTGACGTGCGCCAGGGTCGCCTCTATTACCTGCGGGGCAAGGTCGGCCGCGAAGCCCGGATCCGGGAACGGCGCCGCCTGATCGCGCCGGAGGCAGATGCCGAAGAGCCCGAAGCCGAAGGCGTCGAGGCGGAGGCAGCCGAAGAGCAGGAGGGGGAGTAGCCTGCGGCGGCGCTAGGCCGCCCAGCGACTCTCGCCCCAGCGCCTCCTGATCATCACCGGGCGGTCGGGCGGTATGAACTCGACGCGCTCGGCTGCCATCACCACCTGCCAGCCGCCTTCGTGCACCAGGCGATGGTGGTAGAAGCACAGAGGCAGCATCTTGCGCAGGTTGGTCTGCCCACCCTCCTCCCAGAAGTCGACATGGTGGGCGTAGGTCCAGTTGATCGGTCGGTCGCAGCCGGGCCCGGCGCAGGTCTTGTGCCGGGCTTTCAAGCCCCTCCATTGCGCCGGCTGGGCGGTCCGCCTGGCCCGGCCGACGTCGACCACCATCGAGTCCGCCTTGAGCACCCGGTGCAGGCTGCCGTC
>WNGQ01001107.1_pt1 | contig 36104 bp, 33 predicted proteins | sample 5407661 | NCBI WGS metagenome assembly WNGQ01 (sample SAMN13153382, study PRJNA577476) | soil metagenome | isolation source: 60 cm soil or saprolite under Garry oak tree replicate 2 | place: USA:California | collected 2016-06-15 | reverse complement strand
ATGCCTCTGTGAACATGCACCACTCGTTTTATCGAGAATGGCATTGGCAACCGAAAAAGAAACCTCCTCCCTCACCTGTCCCAAGTGGGTAAGGGAGGGGGCAACGCCCTGTCCGGCCATTGACCGGGTGGGAAAAGCCCGGCTTTAGGGACACCCCGATGAAAGCAGGCCAGGCCCGTATGCAGATGAGCATACATGCGAATGTGGTGGGGCTCCTCGCTGGCTTCAAGGGCAACGTTCCAGCCTCGTTGGCTTAAGAAGCGACTCCTGAGCCACTCACCTGTCGGAAACGGGAAGGAACGCTGACAGGCCGGACTGACTCAGGGCGGCGGAAACGACCAGTGTCCAGGTTTGTCAATAAATCTGGGCAGCTGTTGACACCACGAGGTGATCGAGCGCCTCAAGCTTGCTAGAATTGGCTTCGATCAAGCGAATAGGCGTTACAGCGCGGGTGATGGTCTGCTTCGTCGCGCGTTTGCGCTTGCGCTTTTTCTTCTCTTGTTCAGTTGTTTTCCCTGGCTTCTGGCTCACGGGCGGGTCCATTCTGCTGCAAAGCAGCCAACACTTGTTCCGTCTTGCGTTTGGCACGTCTGCGGCCATACAACCGGGCACAGAAGCTCGTGAGAATGGCGACGAAATCGCCCATCAGGTCGTCTTGTGCCATGCCGGCCGTGTTGACGACGACCAGTTCCCGCTCTTGCATTGCCAGCAAGGTGTGGATGTAGGCGACCCCGAACCGGGAGGCGCGATCCTTCTGCTCGACCACGATCCGGCCGATCTCTCGGTTCGCAAGCAACGCCAGAAACTTGGGTCGCTGATGGTAGAAAACAGTAACAAAAAAGGAAATCTTTTCTCCATACCGACTCGCTTTGCAAAAACCGCTGGTGTATACATGCTTCCATGAGAACACATATTCGCGTAGAAAAGCAAGAGCTAAATGCTTCCATGTTGAGCTTGCGGAATATCCAGCCGGGAACAGTGTTATCGCCTGAGACTAAATGGCAGAAAGGTGTACTTGTTCCGCAACTTCTCGTTGGAAGCATTTAGAACGCTTCCCAGTAGCGGTGTCCATCCTGGCGGATGATCCGGCCGAAGCCGGGGCTGGGAAAGTGACCCGCCGCCAGAACGATCCGTTCCGCCTCCAGCATATCCAAGAGATGCCTGCGCGTCGCCACGGCTGGTCCATGATCCATATCGAAGACAGAACACCAGCCTGGCTCGCTCACCTGAGCAGGATGAAGAATGGCGTCACCGCCAACGAGGGCTTGCTGATTGTGCGAGGAGATGAGGAGCGACATGTGACCCGGAGAATGCCCCGGCGTGGGGATAGCTACGACTTCCCGTGTAAGAGCCTGCCGATCCTCCAGCAATTCAAGCATGCCAAGCGCTTTGAGCGGGGTGAGCATGTGGTCTACATAGGGCGCGATGCTCATCTTCACCGCCGGGAGCTGATAGAAATCCCATTCGTCCTGGTGCAGCATGTAGCGGGCATTCGGGAATAGCGGCACGCCCTGGGGAGTAAAGTTCCAGCCAACGTGGTCGCTATGCGCATGAGTTAAGAAGACGATGGTGACTTCTTCAGGATCAATCTCATGCTCTCTTAACGCTTGGGGAAGTCTGCCATACACCACACCCATATACGGGCCCGGCCCGACCCCAGTATCGACCATCACTGTCTGTTCGGGGGTCCGCACCACATAGCAGTCATACTGCAAATACCAGCGAGAAGAATCGGCAAACACGCGAGGATAGCGCTGATAATACGGCCCCCACTGTTCTGCCCGTACGGCGGGAAAGGTCTGGTCTAATGGCTGCACAAGACCTGCTCCATCGGTGAGCGCAAGAATCTCAACGTCCCCGATCGTTATCTTTTTCAAGGTGTTCCTCCTGGAGGAAATAGAGAGAGGGTACCCACGATTTGGGACGGGAGTCCCTCTCTAACCATGCTCCATGCTTCGCCACGTTCAATAGTTGTGTCTGAAAGCTCCTCGGGCTAAAGCCGCGGGGGTTCCGAACCTTCCGTCCACGCTTCCAGCCTCCCTCGTCTGAGGAGGAAGAGCGGCTCTTGTGTGAGTCTGGTCGGACTTTGAGGCCGACGCGCTCCGGCACGAGGGATACCCATGCTTTGAGGCAAGTCTTGCCCCGCATTCGCGCGTTGAAGGGCGCGCTCGTGTGCGGCCCGCAGGCGCGCTTCCGCACCTTCCCAGGGTACAACGTACCGGGCACACGAGGGAATGGGATCTGCTGGATCCAGATAGGCGGGAAGATCCGCTGAATACAGATCGCGCTGGATGGGCCCAATGCCGCATGCGCACGCATGCCAGCGCTGCCAGAGCGGCTTTCTCACCGTTTTGCCGCAGCCATGACAGTATTGGGATAATTTCGTGGAGCGGGTAGGGATCTCGTGCATGGTGCCGCCCGTCCTTGCAACGGTGCGTCTCAATATCTCCATGAACATCCCTGGAGCACGAAGCCCTATGCTCCTGCCGTAGCGTTTCTGCCAGCCCCGGTAGGAGATCTTTTCGGTATGAATGGTATGGCCCACAGCTATGAGCTCGTGGACTTTGCGCCCCTGCAGGCTCTTGCGGTGGGCGGCCAGCTTGCGCTCTTTGGTGGCTTTGCGCCGCCTGCTGGCAAGATAGCCACGGCTGGTCTTCCAGACGAGCCCCTTCTTCCCCCGTTTCTTGGGGCGCCCTTTCTCATCGTAATGCTCGGGATTGGCCGCTCGCCGCTGTCGCTCCATCTTGCGTTGCAACCGATGGATGGCCTGCTGCGGGGGTGTGAGTTCCTCACAGAACACCTGCAGGTGTGCTTCGCCCTCGCGCGGCACACAGGCGATGGTGGAGGGGCCGAGATCCAGGCCGAGCGTGTCCGTGCCTACCGTATGCTTGGGCTTGCGGTAGGGCACCCCTTCCAGGGCTAACTGCACGGAATAGCGATATCCTTGACCGTCGGCTCCCTGTGCTCCTGGGCTGGAGGCTTTCCGACGGATCAGGCGGGCGTATTTGATGCGATGAGCCAGTCCAAATTTCACGACGGGGTCGTTCCAGTCGATGAGGGCGGGAAGCCGATCTTCATGCCAGAGCAGATAGGCCTGGTTCCCTTCTTCCGGCTGCTGGAGGACAAAGCGCAGCCCCGTATCGTTGCGCTTATTCTCGATGCTGTCAAGACCACGCCCCCGGCGAGTGTTTCGCACGCGTTTGGCCTGACCCAGACAGACCCGGTTGAGGGCGTGGTAGGCACGGCTGGCCAGCGTTTGAGCCAGGACCGCATCCAGGTGATCTGCAAGCCACGAGACGCGTGCCGCTCTGGCATAGGCATGCAAGCAAGCTTCGGTAAAGCCATACTGCTCCCGCAAGGTCGAAAAGGCGGCAGCACGGGCCTGTTTCTGCGCGTGGGGTATGGCGCGTGCCGCCTGCCAGGCCGGATCCTCTCGCATCCGCTGCAGGCGGCGCCACCCTTCAGAGAGCACGGCATTGTAGAACAGTCGGGCGACCTCCAGATGGGCGCGCAGCCGTTTGGCTTGCCCGGCCCCCACCACCAGGGGCAGTTCGAGCAGAAAGGTGGGGGTCTTGCTCCTTTTTCCCATCTGCAGTCTTTCCTTTCTCTCCCGCCTAGAACATCTATTCCAAGCATAGCAGCCCTCGCACGTCCTGTCAAGAGGTTCACTAGCACTCAAGCACTTGTTGTATCAACTCCCCAAACAAGGAACGGCGCTTCATTCCCCGCTTGCAAAGACGGGGGCTTTCGCGCTCGGTTTTCTGTAATATACCATGCGAGGGCAAACAAGACTATCGCAAGCGGGCATTCCTTTTTGTTTGCAGCCAAAGGGACCAGCAATTTTGCCTCCATTAGGAGGGAAGTGAAGTGACGACTCCCCACGCGTAGAACGCGTGGGCTTCTAGGACATCGGTCAAGTAAGAGAGCGACGGATTGACGGAAAGGGAAAAGCGTGGTTAGCTCAAGAGAAAAACGAGCAGAAAGGACACGAACCATGCAACCTTCCCTGTGGCATCCCCCTCTTGACCCATCACCGACCGAGCAAGCGATCATGAAACGGATCAAGCGAGCGAAACTCTTTGTCTTCTTACGCAAGCATCGTCATGAACTGTTCACTGAAGCTTTTCAGCAAGAATTGGCGACGCTTTACCAGGCCAGTACGCGAGGGGAGGGCAGCCGCCGATTCCTCCTGCACAGTTGGCGAGAGCTCCGATCTTGCAGGCCTATACAGGGGCTTCAGATGCTGAGGTGATCGAAGCGAGGACGATGGATCGCCGCTGGCAACTGGTGCTCGATTGTTTGGAGGCCGAGGAGGCGCCGTTCAGCAAAGGGACGTTGATCGCCTTTCGCAACCGCTTAATCGAGTCGCAGATGGATCGGCGACTGATTGAACGCAGCCTTGAAGTGGCCAGGGAAACGGGAGCCTTTGGTCCTGGACCGAGGCTCACGGCTCTGGATAGTAGTCCCCTGTGGGGAGCCGGTCGGGTGGAAGATACCTCCAATCTCTTGGGGCACGCCCTACGCAAGGCCTTGGGCGTCATTGCGCGGAAGCCTGGGCGGGGGCTGGCCGAAATTGCGACGCAAGCCGATGCGAGCTTGCTTGGTGGCTCGAGTCTGAAGGCAGCCCTCGACCGCGATTGGGATGACGCGAGTGAACGAGCGGAGGCCTTGGGAGTCGTCTTAGCCGTGCTCACCAGCGTGGAACGTTGGCTTGAGACCAAACCCGAAGGGAGTGAGGAGCCAGCCGTGCAGCGGAGTTTGGCCGCTGCTCACCAAGTGAAGCAGCAAGATGTGCAGATCAATGAGGCGGGCGCAGCCGTGTTGCGCGAAGGGGTCGCCAAAGATCGACGCATCAGCATCGAGGATGCACAGATGCGCCATGGGCGCAAGAGCCGCAGTGTGCGGGTGGATGGTGACATCCGGCATATCTTACGTGACCTGGATACGGGCCTGGTACGGGCTGTCGGGCTCACGCCTGTGAGTGCTGGCCGAAGCCACGGTCACCGAGGCCATCGCTGCCGATCTGCGGTGTCAGCAGAGCACCCTGGACGAACTGCACATCGATCGGGCCTAGTCTCCGTAGTAGTCTAGTGCGAAACCGTTCAGAAGAGCTGCAAATCGACTGGAAAGCCTGGCCGGTACGCACTGGCAGTCGCTTCCCCAAAACCGCCTTTGAGCTCGATTGGGAGCGACAGCTCCTGCGCTGTCCCAACCAGCAGGAAATGCCGTTTGTGCCAGGAGGAGTGGTCCAGTTCCCAGCAGAAATCTGCCAGGCGTGTCCCTTACGGGAGCGCTGTACCAGCAGTCGCCATGGCCGCAGTGTCAGCATTCATCCTGACGAAGCGAGGCTCGTGCGAACTCCGCAAGCGCCAACTCACAGAGGCGGGACGAGCCAAGTTACGGGAACGGGTCGCGGTTGAACATGCTCTAGCACATATCGGACACTGGCAAGGACGGCGTGCCCGCTACCGTGGTCTCCGCAAAAATCTCTTTGACCTGCGGCGCTGCGCAGTCGTTCACCATTTGCACGTTCTTGCTCATGCACCGGCTCTCTTGAACGCTGCTTGATTACTTGACCGATGTCCTAGTGCTGCGTTCGTTAAATGCGGTAACAAAAGAGTCGGCGGTAGTGGCGGTGATCCTTGGGAGGCCGACCCCAGACCCAGGGTTTGGCTCGCCGATTGAGCTGATTGGTGGCGACGCGGGTGGCTTGCTCGATCTCCTTGGGATTAGCGAAGCTCTGCCCAGCAAGCGCGTCGCGGCGGAAGAGGCGCCACCAGCCCTCCTGCAGGTTCAACCAGCAGGCTCCTGTTGGAATGAAGACGTGGTGGAGGCGTGGATGCCCTTCCAGCCAGGTACGCGTCTCCAGACTATTATGACTGCTGAGATTGTCGCTGATGATGAAGATGTCTCCGTTCGGGTTGTCGGCTTCGATATCGGCCAGCAGAGCAATGTAGCCTTTCGAATTGCGCGAAGCCGCACAGCGCGTCAACTCCTTGCCATCGCGCACCCGCAAGGCTCCGTAGACCCACGTCTTCTCTGGTCCGCGGCTATAATCCATTTCCGCTTTGATGCGGTGACCGTTGGGCGACCAGCCAGGAGCAGGGGGAAAGGTGCGCGGCACTACGGGGCCGAGTTCGTCGGTGCAGATGGTCGTCGACCCTTCGGGTGGCTGGGTATAGTGGCTGACGACCGCCGTCCTTTTGGGACAAAGTCCTTGTCACGAGGAGTCCCCCAACTGTGGGTTTGGCGCCAGCGCACGCCCTCGCGCAAGAGGATGGTGCGGATCTGACTGCGTTTGACCGCGATGCCGACCTCTTTGGCAGCCTGAGCCAGTGCGTTGAGGCTCCACTGCGCCGATGCCTCTTCGTCACGTGCCACCATCGTCCCATCCCTTTGCGTCACCAGCCGCCCAGGCGGCTCCTGGCGCGCCAACGCAACGAGCTTGCTGTCATCGGCTGCGCTCAGTCGGCGTGGACGTCCGGACTTGGGTCGATCTCCTAAACCCTCGATCCCCTCTGCATCAAAGCGATGCAGCCGACGCCGTACCGTCTGAGAGCTGCAATGCAGTTCCTTCGCTATCGCTTCCACTCGCTCGCCATCCCAGCTGCACGCCACCATGCGTGCATGCACAATCCAATCGGCCGGCCCGTGTCGGCTCGTTGCCAGTTTGCGCACCTGCTTCTCTTCTTTGTCATCGTGCGCTGCTCGCACTCTCAAGATCTTCGGCATTGCCTTGCTCCTTCCCCTGAGTTGACCTCCTTTCTAATTTTATCACCTTTTCACGAACGCAGCACTAAGGGATCTCCGATAAGGATCGCCGAACTAGCTCAGCAATATGAAAGGGAGGGAAAAACGTACACGTTCAGATGTATTAACGTCGAAGAGGACGATGAATACTTTGCCAATCTTCAACAGGAAACTGCAAAATTTGGTAGCATAGTTCAGAATCTTCATGGTAGGTTTGCGGATCATCTAGACTATATCTTACGAGTAATAGGAACTCAACCAGCCATTTTCTTTCTTGACCCATTTGGGATAAAGGGCATAGATTGGAGCGCCATAAGAAAAATAATCAACCGTGCTGCACCAACAGACCTTTGGATTAGATTTGACTATATAGATGTTCGGCGTCTTGATGGTAATTATGAGGTTAACGAGAAAAAGTTTGATATATTGCCTACAGTTTTTGGGATTCAAGACGAAGAATACTTACACTCATTGCTTGCTTCTGGTGATACATCTGGAGACAGAATTCAAACCTGTATGGAGTTGTACAGAGATCAGTTGGAACGAGAGTTTAAAAGAGCAAAACGAACAGGATATGCTGACGCTTATGCAATAAAGTCTTTAACAGGTCAAGACAAGTATTATCTAATTTTTGCTACTGCTCATGAAAAGGGTAGAGTACTTGCAAGTAATATCGTCTATGGAGTTGAGGAGAATTATCAACGAGAACTCCAAGAATACCAAGAACTTCAAGAACTTGAGGGCGTACAAGCCGAACAACTCTACCTAATTCCACCGATAGAGCCTACTGTTGAAGAAATTTTCCAGGATAAAGTTACACATCTAAAGGCTGATATTTGGAGGAAGTGTAAGGGCCAGAAATTATCACGAATAAACATTCACGCAAGTATTTTAAAAAAATGGTTTGGTAGAATAAAAGCCAGTCATATGACAGAAGCACTGAAAGCCCTCAAGGATGACGGATATATCCTTGAGGTTAGTGGATCTATAAGTCATGATAGAACGCTCTTCAAGTTTAAGGCTTCAGATTAGACAGTTGCAATCTGCATTGCACAACGCAAGAGCTTTTCTAACTGTATGAGTTTCCTTACAAAGACTAATCCGAGCTTTAGGGAATTCTCTACGAATTAAAGCGCTTACTTTCCTATAGATGCTTATTCTTCGCTCTTCTGGTAAATGGCGATGAGTTCCATCCTTCACTAATTCATTCTCTGAAGGCTGCCACTCCATTGCTGGAAGCCCCCAACGCTCCCGCCAAGCGTCTAACTGTGCATTTTTTTCACGATATGTGCCAAGTTGCCAAGTGTCCAATAGCGAAAGTTAATGCCTATATTCTTTACATCCGCTATAAAGGATGCATACTGCTCTTCCCAATTCTCGGGAGTTAAAATAGGATCAACTCGAACACGAGCCTCAAATCCTAAATCCTGTGCATATTTTACTGCTTCCAAACGCTGTGAAATAGGATGAGTGATACGTTCGCCCGTATCAGGCCACTTTCCTTCCCAAAGATCGGCAATGCTTTCTGGATTGAGGCTAAAACTTGCTACAATTTTTGCTCGATGAGTAGGAAGAATGTCAGCAAGGAAGTGGGTGTTTGCTGTTTTTGTTAAGAGTATGAGCTTATTTCCATTCGGGTTTCGAATAGAGTCAGAGAAAAGCGGAGCCAGGTTCCTTACATGCGGAACCACACCTTCATAAAGTAATGAGTCGGATCTATCAATCCCGACACCAAGAGTATGTTGTCTGCGCCTGCTTGGATGAAGCAACCACTTTTCAGATACATGTAAAAAGTCATCTAAGTTATCATAGAGCAAATGTCGGGATGGATCTCTTTTAATCCGATGCGTGAGCATTAAGAAGCAAGCTCGGCATCCCAAACCGCAAGCCCCAGAGCCAATAGCTAAGTCCCACCACATAGGAGGACAAAAGGTTTGCTTATCTCCATGCCAATCATAAACGATCAAGTTTGTCTTGCGGGAGCTGCGATATACAGTGATAGGACGGCTAAGGCCTGAAATATCTTGGGCAATCTCTTCCTCTCGCCAAGCTCCATTTTGGACCTGTTCAATAGTATACCAGTCAATTGTACGACCTTCGGCAGTCCTTCCAATTTGCCTTACGTTTACCTCGGCTCTTTTTTGCGAGGCATTCGCTAACTCAATCATATGATTTCATCCTTTGCAATGGTTATGGGAACTGTACGAAAAGGTTCTTAAAATCTGTTTTTTTAGCACATCTTTTCTTTATCCGAATAGAACAAGAATTCTAATAAATACAGTATAACATATGGGAAAATACTTTGCTACGTTATAATGGACGAGGAGATGCAATAGCAGTAACTTTATAAAATAAAGCAAGCGTTCAATTTCCGCAATTTCTAGCGGATAAAAATAACAACTCCCTAATTTCCTCGTAAAGTCAGGCTTTTTGCCCTATAGTGGTCCCATAACTATGTACAGATTCTCCCAGGTGAATATGATCAATAAGAACACCGCTCCAAGCATCTCCCCAATTCTTCACCTCGCCCCCTTCACTTGCCTAATAACCACTGTCCCCAACCCAAAATACACAATCGTCACCACAAAAAGCGCGGTATACCCGAAATGATTGGGCAGCGTGTGCATCAGCTGCAACAGCACCCCTCCAATGGTAATCCCTATCACCTGCGGGAGAATCCCCATTGCCGACCAGATCCCCAGGAACTTGCCCGCCTCGTTCGTCGGCGGCAAGACATCTGTCGTCAGAGCCCAGTCCACGCTCGTGTACGCCCCGTAGCCAATGCCAAAGAATGCCCCCGCGATCAACGCACCGTATTGATTCTGGAAAAGAATGAACATCAGGCACACCACCGTCATCACCGCCCCTGAAAGGTAGACCATGATCTTGCGCCCCCAGCGATCCGATGCGGAACCCGCGATAATGGAGGTTGGCAGCGCCAGCAGCAGCAGCGCGGGCAGAAAGAGCGCGCCCGCAAATTGCTCGCCTGAGAAGGGAGAGTTGAAGATGATCGTTTTCACTCCCGGACCACCCAGCACATCGTCAAAGTAATACTGGAGAAAATAGAAGACACTCCAGATGCCCATCATTACCAGCAGGCGCGCCAGCAAGACCCAGGAAAGGTCGGGATATCGCGACGGCTTGAAGAAGAACTTTTTGAGAATGGGGCTAAATTGGAAGGTGACGTGCTCGGCCAGTGGCGTCTCTTTCACGGTAATCACCGTATAGGCCACAAAAATGACCTGCGCCACCGCAATAATCAGAAATATCTGCACGATTTCATTGCGGTAGATCGGCAGCGCATTATTCTTGTTCACGATGATTCCGGCTACAATTGATCCAATGATCGTGCCCAGCAGCGTAAAGAGACCATTAAAGCCGGCCGTCATACCTCGCTGGTGCTCCGGAACTTTGTCCGCGATGATGGCGCTCCACGGAGAGTTTGCCAGGTTATTGGTAAATTGCAATAGAAGGAACAGCACGATAAATGTCAGCAAAAGTGCGATCGAAGAAAACCAGCCTGGCGCAAAAGCAAACAGGACGAGGACGATAACGTTCGCTATCGTCCCAATGATCAAGAAAGGACGGCGCCGTCCCATGCGGAACGTGGCATAGTCCGAGATGGCCCCAACCAGTGGATTGACCGCCACCGCGACCAGCGTTCCCCAGATAACGACCAGCGCGAGGTTAATATCCTTCTGCGCCGGATCAAGGAACTTCACCACCATACTGGGGATAACGATCGCCAGCAACGCTTGCCAGTGAAAGTTGTTCGCAATCCAGAAAACGTTGATGTTGATCTGTTCGAAGATGGATACGTGCCGCTCTGTCGCGACACTGGCGGAACTGACCTCAACTCCGCCCGATTTATCGCTGATCTCCATGATACTACCCCCTCTTGAACGAACTATCGTCGCAAGAACCGTGCACGCCTGCGTGGGAAGGTTGAGCTCATTATAAGGGCACAGGACAGCTATAGCAAGCCAGAGCGCAACAAGAAAAAGCCACCTGGCCGTGCGGCCGGGTGGCTTTCTTTATCTTATTGGTTGTTTAGTTCCAGTTTTCGACGCCGACATCCTCGCCCTGACTCTCGAGCCAGCGCTCCAGGTCGATGGCTGCGCGGGAGCCATCACCGGCTGCCGTCACTGCCTGGCGATAGCGGTGATCAGTCACATCCCCTGCGGCGAAAACGCCCGGAATATTCGTCATCGTGTGCTTAACCGGGACAATATAGCCTACCCTGTCCATCTCGATCGCGCCCTTGAACAGCTCGGTATTCGGCCGGTGACCAATGGCCAGGAATACTCCCTGAACAGGCAGGACACTCTCTTCGCCCGTTTTCACGTTGCGCAGTTGCAAGCCCGTCACCGCGTCCTCTCCCAACACCTCGGTTATTGCTGTATCCCAGATGAAGCTAATCTTCGGGTTATGGAAAGCGCGCTCCTGCATAATCTTACTTGCTCGCAGTGAATCGCGCCGGTGAATAACAGTCACGTGGCTGGCGTAGCGCGTCAGGAAGGTCGCCTCTTCTAGAGCGGTATCCCCACCACCGATGACCGCTACTTCCTTATTCTTGAAGAAGAAGCCGTCACAGGTCGCGCAGGCGCTCACGCCGCGTCCCTGTAAGCGCTGCTCGCTGGGCAGCCCCAGCCACTTCGCGCTGGCCCCGGTAGCTATAATAATTGTGCGTGCCAGGTAATCCCCTGAATCGCTCGTCACCGTAAATGGCCGTTTGCTGAAATCTACTGCCGTCACATCTTCAGGGATCATCTCTGTGCCAAAGCGGAGCGCCTGGGCTTCAAATTTCTCCATCATCGGAGGACCAAGAATACCGTCATCAAAACCAGGGTAATTCTCCACCTCGCTGGTGAGCATCAACTGTCCGCCCACCTGGTACCCCTGAAACATCAGCACGCTGAGATTGGCGCGCGCGGCATAAATCGCCGCCGTATATCCAGCTGGTCCCGAGCCAATTATAATCACATCATATAAATTTTTCAAAGTCGGGCTCCTCCTCGCTTCTCCTCCGTAGTATTTCTGCTTATAGTAACATCATTTGAGATCAATTTATTTCATTCACGCTTGCCGCCACACCGGTCGAGTCAAACATGTTGGCCCGCCTTCAGCATTAAGCGAAATCTCATTGCCTTTATACGTCACCACCTCGCATCCAGCCTCCTCCAACCTCCGCTGCGTCAGCGGGTTCCCCTCTAACATCAGGCATTTCCCGGGAGCCAGCGCCAGCACATTCGTTGCCATTGTTGCGAACTCTTCGTCGGCCACCGTAATCAGCCGGAAGTCACGCCGCTGCAACTCTTGCCAGAACGGTACCGCCATCAAAGGAGGATAGACCACCGCCAGTCGTTCGTTGACGATACTGATCAGCGAGAGCAGGTGCAGGCAGGCATCGGGTCCCGTGTAGTAGGGCAGTTCCACCGGTAGAACCGAGCCTCCTATTGTTGCCAGCGCCTCGCCCAGTTGCCTCAGCCCCTCGGCGTTGGTGCGAAAACCCAGTCCCACCGCCAGCGTGTCGTGGTCGAGCCAGAGCAGATCGCCGCCTTCGGCCCGTGCCTCACCGTGCAGGGTATAGTGTATGGGCACGCCCATTGATGCAAAACGGCGCGCCATGGCTGCCTCTTCTCCCCGCCTCTGTCGCTTCCCCATCGAGAGGATGATCGCCCCGGCATCGGTCACTATCGCCGGGTCAAAGGTAAAAATAGCATCGGCCCACCCTGGCTGCGGCTCATCGTGATAGACCACTTCGGCTCCGCTCTGCCGCAAGAGTGCCGCCAGGCCATCGTGTTCTTGCTGCGCTACCTTCAGGTCCGGATGTGCGGTATAATGCCACGCGATATGATCATCCACCGCGAATGCCTCGTCTGGCCGTTTCACTAGTACTGTACGCAGGGGTGCGATCATACTCTGGCTGCCATAGCGTTTTGTCACTGCTGTTGCTCCTTTCTGGTGATTCCCCATAAGTCGGCTAGAGATCCTTCGCTGCGCTCAGGATGACACAACCCCAGGATGTCATCCTGAGCGCAGCGAAGGATCTGTCTCGAGAGGCAGACAGCTGTAAAGCTCGCGCTGATCCTTCGCTGCGCTCAGAGCCTGCCCTAGAGCGAAGCGAAGGGATGACAGGGCTGGATCTTTCTGGTGGGGAGGAACTGTCAAGTTCATTTGAACCATGCCTTTAGCTTTAAAGAAAACTCCTCGTATGCCGCGATGCGCTCGAACCCTAATCTCACGTAGCTAGCAATGGCGCTGGCATTATCGGCTTTGACATTCAGCCCGACATGATCGACCTCCCGCAGCAACTCCTTACACAGCCTGGCGCAAACTGCAGTCCCCAGCCCTCGTCCTCTATAATCGGGATGCGTCGTCACGTTGCCCACTACCGCGACCCGGTATCGCGGAGAATAGACATGGATTCCTGCCACGCTGACGATGGTTCTGCCATCGCGAATGCCGTAGTAGCGGCCAGTCTCCAACATGCGCGGGTCAAATGAGTTTCCTGGATAGCTCGCGCGGTACAAAGCTTCGAGAGCGGGCAAATCCGCTACTGTGAGTGGCACAACGCTCGCGTCATCAACAGTATCCAGGGGTGCTTTATCGAGCAGCGCCATCTTATAGTGGATGCCATGCGATTCTATCTGGTAGTCGTGCGCAAAGACGCTGGCGAGACCTTCACTCAGGTGTGCGTAGAAGCGCCTGGGCAGCAAGTGGTTAATCGAGCTCAGTAGCGCCCGCATCTTATCGCCAAGCTCCTCGGTGATACCCAGCAGCACAGGTAGTCTTATCCCGCTGTAGAGTAATGCTACCTGCGTAATGCGCTGCTGTTCCTTCAACGCGTACCAGGTGGTGTACTGCCAGAAAAAGTCATCCAGGTCTCCAATTTCATAGAGATGGAGGAAGGTATTCACGCGCAGGATCGCTTCAATTTCCTGTTTATCATGGAGACAGACCGTCGCCATTCGCATGCTCCTCGTCTTGTTGATGAGCTATGTCAATAAGCTGTATTGTATGTTACGGTATCAAAAACTGCGGAATGCCCTGGACATGCAAAACGTGTAAAAAGCCTGCGGTATAGAAATTGCCCAGGATATTGAGCAGCGTAATCGCGAAAAACGCGGCTAAGGTGAGGGTAATCACTACACGATCTACTAATCGGGGATGCAGTACAGTCAGCCAGGAGCGTTTCCCCATGCCAAAGCAGCGCAACTCCATGGCGTTGATGATATCTTCCGCCCCCACAACAGAGCCGATCACAACCGGGACAACCATTGGGGCGAGTTTGGCGATCTTGCTAAAGATGCCCCCGCTCAACTTGTCGATTTCAAAACCGCGGGCGCGCTGTGCGTCGAGCGTTGTGCCAAAGTCACGCGTTACCGATGGCAGAAAACGAAACGAGAGATCAATCGCATAGGCAAATCTATCTGATACTCCCATACCTTTGAAGGCTATGCCCATCAGCCCCGGATGGGTGGTGAAGGGAATGGGGATGGCCAGCATGGCGATAGCGAAGTTGCGCAGCCCCTGCGTAATCATAAAAGTGATGCTCTCTACGCTAAAGATCAGCGGTTTAGGCACAAAGAAGGGCGGTTTACCGCTGAAACCAATAAAAGGAATGCTGAAGAGCACATGTTGATGCGTAAGGTCTACGCCCTGAACAACTGAACCGGCGGAGAGAAAATAATTGAAGACCACAAGCATGACATTGAGGGCGATAATAAAATACCACACGCGCTTCGTCTCGCTCCATTTAAGTTGAGCGAGGCTATAATAAAAGGCCGCAAATATGAATCCTATCAGAATAAACCAGAAATTCGAGGTCTGCGCGGCAGCAAGCCCAAATAAGAAGAGCAATATCAACTTGGCTCGTGGGTCGAGCCTGTGGATAGGCGTATCTCGGTTGATGTAGGGAAAACTTATCAGCATAGCTTTACTCTCTACTATGGTGAGAAGGGACCCCAGGGAACGTATCGTCAAACCCGTAGGGGCGGGAGAGGTGCGGAAGGGGGAGGGGACGCTTGCGTCGCCCCCGTCCTGGTCCCACGAGTCTTCTCCCTCCTGCCGGGGCGACGCAAGCGTCCCCTCCCCACATCACCGCCACCCCCGCCCCTACGGGTTCGCCTTCCCTTCTCAAGCCTATCGAGCCAGTGCGCTAAGCGCGCCCGAAACGTCTCATCGCTGCATTGTAAGCAACGAGTAAGATGGGCAGCAATATCAGGCCATTAATCAGGTCGGAACCTGCCGCGGGAAGCAGTTCGCCAATGCTCGCCGTCGCAAAAGACAACTTTGAAATCCAGATATCATTGTAAGCAGCGAAGCCAATACCTACCACGATGCCAATCGCGGCGAATACTTCTGCAATGAGAATATTCCGCGAATTGTTATAGCGTCCCCAAGTGACGAGCATGGCCAGCCCGGCGATAAAACCGATCAACCCATTGCCGATATCCCAGTTCCAGTAGATACCATAACCGGAGATGTAGTCACCGAGGAGGTTACCGATTCCTCCAGTAAAGAGGCCAACCCACGGGCCGAAGACGGCTCCGAAGAACAAAGGAATGACGATTGCTGGACGAAACGAGACATTACCGGCGCTGGGCAACTGGATAATATTGGTGACCCAGCTCAAACCACCGTAGAGGGCGGCGCCAAGAGCCATATAGACGATCTGGCGCACACCAATGCCCCATATTTTTGCTGGGGAACGTTCTTCTGTTACTGCCATGTTGGAAAGTCCTTTCTGAAAACTAACTGATGAAAAGTAAAATGAATAGAAAAGACCGTGGCCCTCCTTTCTTTACATACAGGTGACTATGCGACGGCATTTCGTTCAGACAGTAGATAATGTAACAATGAAGTGGGGCGCAGATTGCATGCATCCAATAATGCCGGATCGGCGAGTACCTCTAAAGGTGGGCCATCTGCCACCACATTGCCTTCTTTCAACAGTAAGACGCGTTGCGTGAAACGCAGCGCCAGGTCAAGGTCATGAGTAATAAAGAGCAAAGCATCCAGTTCGGGTAGACTGCGCAGGTACTCCATAAATGAAGTATACGAACGGTAGTCTTGTCCCGCCGTCGGTTCGTCCAGCAGCAAAATCTTGCCCTGCATAGCGAGAACCGAGGCGATCGCCACGCGTTTCTGCTGGCCAAAACTCAGCGAGAAGGGAGAACGTTCCTCAAACGCTGCCACATTCAATGCCTCCTCTGATTGTCTGACCGCTGCTTTCAAGCGTTCAGCGGGGAAGCGCAGATTCTCAGGCCCAAAGCTCACTTCTTTACGCACCGTTGAGGCAAAAAGCATGGCGCTGGGGCTCTGGAAGACGTATCCAATGCGCGCCGCTAACTGTGCGACGCTTAAGCGTCGCGTATCTTCGCCATAAAGTTTCACCGAGCCGCTGGTCGGTCGCAGCAAACCAAGCGCCTGCTTCACCATCGTCGTCTTGCCAGAGCCATTAGGGCCCAGCAGCGCGATCGTTTCACCCCGTCGTACCTGGCAGGAGACCCCGTGCAGGATCTCCTCCGAGTATGAACTGTAGCGATAATGCACGTTTTCGAACACCAGGATTGGCTTATCCTGCTCGCTCACGCTGCTTACCCCGGTCGTAATCGGCCTGACGAGCAGCGCGCGCACCTTTGCTGGATCGCTGACGGTGCGCAACGTGGACTCGATCGGCAGTTTGACCTGTGTCGGGTCGGCTATCTCCAGGAAGTCGCGTGTGCTCCCAAAGAATACCTGCCGTCCATCTTTCATCAGCAGCACCTTGTCGGGTTTGAGGCGTAAGGCCTCCTCGACGCGATGTTCAACAATGATGACGGTATGTCCCCTGGCGCGCAAGCCGGCAATCAGCTCTTCCAATTCATCCACCGCTCGCGCATCAAGATTGGCAAATGGCTCGTCAAACAGGTAAAGCGAAGGATTCATCACCAGGATACCCGCGGCCGCTACCTGCTGTCGTTGTCCACCTGAAAGGGCAAATGTGGCCTTCCCTTTGTAATGTTCCAGGTGTAACTGCTCTAGCACTCCTGCAATACGCTCCTGCATCTCTGCTCGCGGAGTATTCATATTCTCCATGCCGAAGGCGATCTCTTGTTCAACTGTACTGGCAATGATCTGCTTATCGGGGTCTTGCAGCATCGTGCCTACCTGTAGCGCGAGATCGCGCAGCGTCGACCCTTTGATCGTGCGCCCTCCTAGCTGTATCTGCCCGCTGAGCGTTCCATGATAGCTATTGGGAATAAGGCCATTGAGGCATTTGAGCAGCGTGCTTTTTCCACATCCACTGGGACCGGCAATGAGCATCAGTTCGCCCGCGGGCAAAGAAAAAGAGATATCTTCGATTGCCTGGGGTTGCTCGAGAGGGGGTTCCGCGGGCGCTGTCTTGTGATGTTTCGTTTCAGGTTCGTCATCCAGTGAACGGTAGCGAAACGTCAGACTCTCTACGAGCACCGCTGGCGGTGTTGGTGTGCCGGTACCGTCTGTATTGTCAGCATGTATGGTCATTGGCGGTAGTATATCCTTTGCTGCCGTCAAATGTTTAGATGGTTACATTCTAATGGGCAGCAGGGTTCGTTGTCAATGACCGTTCCAGCTCCAATTCCAACTCCGCAAGTTGTTCTCTTTGTTATTATCTAAGCTAGACTTTCTCCATAAAACACGGCAAAAGCGATATGAGCCATCCCGAAATGTACCGATAGGCTTGACAAATTCTATAGCTTCTTGAGAAGGGGCTTCATATATATCGTGGCAGGGGTGGTGGATGCGGTGGGAGGGGACGCCTTATGTTGTGCGTCGCCCCAGTCCTGGTCCCGTGAGCGCCTTCCCCTCTTCCAAGGGGAAAACGCTCCACCTGGTAGGTCATCGCTAAAAGTGGAGAGCCCAAATTGAGGTCTTGACCGTCGTTTTCTTCGGACTCTTTCTCACTGGTCTCCAGCTGCAGGATCCTTGCGTTACCTGCGTCTACCGTCACCTCATGAGTCCGACCATCCTTGCCCGCCACCACGACTTCGTAGACGACGTGCCCGTTGTAATCGGTCAACTCGGTGCCCTGTGCCGTGCCGGGCACTACTGCCTGCCATGCGGCCGTCTCCGCAGCCGCGCGATCTATCCTGACCAGATGCTGCGGCCTCGCGGTCTCGGCAGCTTCAACGCATGCCACCACCCCGATCACGAGGAGCACGGTCACGACTATCACCAATGCCGCGATGCGAATCCGATGCCGAAGCGCGTAGGCCTCCCGCCTGGCCTCGTCCCGTTGGGCCCGCATCACGCCCGCCGCTTCCCTGAAGCAGCGGGTGGCGAACTCGAGGTTGGTGATCTCAACTGTGAGTCTGGTTACATCGTTGTCCGTCGCCATCGTGGTCTCATATCTCTCTCCTGGGCCGGATGCAGCAGTTGCCCCACCCGGCCATAGGTATACTACCCAGCGCTACGGTGGGCAAGCAGATCCTTATTCCTCCCGAACCGTAAGTACAGGGAGGGGACGATAAACAGGTTGAGCACCGTCGAGGTGACCAGGCCACCCAGAATGACGAGGGCCATCGGGTGCTCGATCTCTTGACCCGGGATGTTGCCAGAGATTACCAGAGGTACGAGAGCCAGCCCCGCCGCCAACGCGGTCATCAGGATCGGCGCGAGCCGCTCCCGCGCCCCCTGCAGGACGAGCCCCGGACCGAAGGGCACGCCTTCGTGCCACTCGAGATGCTGGCAGTGGTCGATCAGCATGATGCCGTTGCGCGCCGCTATCCCGAACACGGTGAAGAATCCGACGAGCGAACCGAGCGAGATGATACCGCCAGTCGCGAACGCCGCCAGCACCCCACCCACCAGGGCCGATGGCAGGGTGAAGAAGGCCAGAGCCGCCAGGCGCCAGCTCCTGAAGGCCACCTGTAAGAGAAGGAAGACCCCGAGCGCGGCGGCAATCCCGAAGACGAGCAAGTTCCCCTGTGCGGCCTGCCGCTCCTGGTACGCCCCGAGCACTTCCGCATGGAACTCGAGCGGGAACTTGATCCCCTGGAGGCGCTGTTGGACATCGTTCGCTACGGCCCCGAGATCACGCCCGCTCACGTTGAGGCTCACGTCGATGCGACGCGAGTTGTTTTCGCGCGATATCAGGTTCGGCGTCGGCAGGATGCTCACGTCGGCCACATTCCCCAGGCGCACCTGGCCGCCGTTGGGCGTGCTCAGGAGCAGATCGCGGATATTGGTCAGGTTCTGGCGCGTATCAGGCGTGCTCCACACCATCACATCGTACACCTTCCCGTCCCTGTGAATGTCGCTGACTTCAGTGCTCGCAATAAATGTCGCAGCCGCCCGGCGTACATCGCCCGGTTTAAGTCCATAGCGCTGGGCCTTGGTGAGGTCCACCTCAACTTTCACGTGTGGCACGTCAACCTGGATCTCCGTGTGCACATCAACGGCACCGTCGATCTTCGAGAGGGTCCGCTTCAACTCCTCGGCCTTGCTTCGCAGAACGTTCAGATCGGGGCCGAAGATGCGGACTACGACATCATTGCTGGATCCTACCAGCACCTCATTGATTCTCTCGTTGAGGTAGGTCTCCACATCGTGGTAGAGCCCTGGATAGCCGTTGATCACCTTCTGGATGGCAGCCAACGTCTTGTCGTAGTCGACAGAAGGGTCGATGCTGATCCAATTTTCGGCGGCATTGATCCCAGTTACTTCCTCCCCTTGCACGGCACGCCCTATATGGGACCCGAAGCTGCGGACCCCCGGGATGGCCTGCAGCTCACGGCTGACCTGGGTCGTTATCCGTACGGTTTCATCATGAGACGTGCCCGGTCTGGCTATCCAGTGTATGAGGAAATCCCTCTCCTTGAACGTAGGGAACAGCGACTGCCCGAGAAATGGCAGCACCGAGAGGCCGACCAGCACGATGAGACAAACGGTGATGAACGCCGGGTACGGTGTGCGAATGATTCGCCCGAGGAGCGCGCCGTAACCACGCTGTAGCCAGCGCAGCAGGGGGGACTCGCGGCGTTCGAGCGGCACATTGCGCAAGAGTAGCATGCACAGCGCCGGAGTGACGGTCAGCGCAACCAGCATGGATGCGAGCAACGCCAGTACATAGGAGAAGACGAGGGGCTGGAAGAATGAACCTGACACACCCCCCAGGGTAAAGACCGGCAACAGGACCACCACATCGATCAATACCGCGTGGACGATGGCGCTGCGCACTTCGAGGGAGGCCTCAAGGATGATGTTCGCCGTCGACCAGTTGCTTCCCTCCCTGCGATGCTGGCGCAGACGCCGCAGGATGTTCTCCACGTCGATGATAGCGTCATCGACGACACCTCCCACAGCGATCACCAGCCCGGCCAGGACCATCGTGTTGATCGTGGCCCCGCGTATATACAGCACAAGCCCCGCTGCCATCAGCGACAATGGGATCGCTACAAGGCTGATCAGGGCGGTACGCCACTCGAAGAGAAAGGCGAAGAGAACCAGCACTACGAGCAGACAAGAGATGAGCAGCGCACTGGTGAGATTGTCGACCGCCATATTGATGAAATTCGCTGACCGGAAAATGGTGGAGTCGATCTGTATACCGGGAAGGCCGGGCCGCAGCGATGCGAGAGTCGCGTCGACCCCCCGAGTCACATCCAACGTGTTGGCCCATGGGAATTTCTCAACGACGAGCAGGAGGCCGGGGCCGCTGTTAATGACAGCGTCCCCGATGAGCGGCTGGTGATCCCACACTACCTGGCCCAGGTCGCCCAGGGTCAGCGGTGAGCCATCGCTCTTTTTTTTGTCGTGGACGGGCACCCTGGCTAGATCCTCTGGACCTATGACGGGCAAGATGTGCTGGAGCCCGAGCCTTTGATTGGGGGTGTCGATAAACCCCCCGACGCGGGTCTTCGCGGCGTTCGTAAACTTCAATAACCCGTAGTCCAGGGCATCTGAGGTAACCGCCTCGACTTCATCCTCCGTGACATGGTAGGTTTGCAACTTTTTCGGATCGACTTGCACCTGGAGTTGCTTGAAGCGATCACCCCATATGACCACATTCGCCACGCCAGGTACTTTCATCAAGTGCCACCTGAGCGTCCAATAGGCGATCATCGACAGATCCGTCTGGGAATAGGCGTTCGAGGAAAGCCCGATCTTCATGACCCGGCTCGTCGCTGACAGGGGCGGGAGCATCCAGGGTATGCCTGCCCAGGATGGCAATGTACGTGTTGCCACTGCAAGGCGCTCTTGCACCAACTGCCGGGCAAGCATGATGTCAGTCCCGGGTTTGAAGATGAGGATGATCGACGAGACCCCGGGAACCGTCTTGGAGCGCATAGTGTCGAGTTGCGGGGTGCTGTTAAACGCGGCCTCCAACTGGGTGGTGATCAGGGATTCCACCTCGGAGGTGGACATTCCGGGGGCTTCAGTCTGAACCTCCACAAGTGGCGGCGCGAACTCGGGAAAGACATCCACTGGCATGGCGCGAAGTTGCTCGATGCCAAAGAACATCATCATTGCACCAATAGCAACCACCAGGAAGCGAAAGTGTATGCTCGATCCGACGATCCAACGCATCATTTCTAAAGACCTCCTTGAGCAGTCATGCCCCTGTCCCGTCGACCCCGAACTCGGTGCCGTACAACTCGGGCGATCCGACCGTCACAACTTTGGTACCGGAGGGTGGGCCCTCCGACAGAACCGCCAGGTCACCATCGATGTAGTCAACATTGATGCGACCTCGAACATAGGTGAGGGGTGAGGGGTTCGTATACACCCAGGTTTCGCCATGCAGATCGTATATGACCGCAGAGTAGGGGACGACCTTCCGCTGCGTCCCGCGAACCCGCATGTCACTAACGGGAGCCGTCTGGATGCCGAGCCGTTTGGCTGCCTCCCCGGTCAATATCACGCGACTGAGGGCCGTCCCCGCGAGACGCTCGACCCTGGCAGGTGAGTCGGTATTTTCTGTGCTTGCTGGTGTCTGTGTACACGCCGAAAGTTGTAGACAGGCGATGATCAGTATCGCAACCATCCACCGATTGCTGTGCCGCATCAGGCTTCCTCCTAATCGTTTCAGGTTCAAGGCGGGCCACCGGGGCGTTGCAGGCCGGTCAGTCTTGAGGCGATCCCGTTGTTCCTGGTAGCTGCGGGACTCGTGCTCCACTGGCGTGGGTTCACGATCGCGATCAATAGACCCGAACCGCAAGTACAGGGAGGGGACGATGAACAGGTTGAGCACCGTCGAGGTGACCAGGCCACCCAGGATGACAATGGCCATCGGGTGCGCTACTTCTTGACCTGGGATGTTGCCGAAGATCACCAGGGGTACGAGAGCCAGCCCCGTTGCCAACGCGGTCATCAGGATCGGCGCGAACCGCTCTCGCGCCCCTCGCAAGACGAGTTCGAGACCGAATGGATCGCCTTCGTGCTGTTCGAGATGCTGGTAATGCTTGATCAACATGATGCTGTTGCGCGCCGCTATCCCGAACACAGCGAGCAATCCGGCGAGTGAAGCGAACGAGATAGCGTCGCTGGTCGCGAACGCCGCCAGCACTCCCCCCACCAGGGCCGATGGCAAGGCGAAGAAGATCATAGTTGCCAGGCGCCAGGTCCCGAAGGCCGCCTGCAAGAGGAGGAAGACCCCGAGCGCGGCGGCGATCCCGAAGACGAGCAGGCGTTCCAGGGCGGCCTGCTGATCCTGGTATTCCCCCAGCACCTGTGAGTGGTACTCGAGCGGGAACTTGATCCCCTGGAGGCGCTGTTGAATATCGTTCAACACGGCGCCGGGATCGCGCCCACGCACGTTAAGGCCAACGTCGATGCGACGCGAGACAGTTTCATGATGGATCATGTTCTGGGTCGGCAGGATGCTCACGTCGGCTACATCCCCCAGGCGCACGTGGCCGCCGTTGGGCGTGTCGAGGAGCAGATCGCGGACACTGGACAGGCTCTGGCGCGTTTCGGGCGTGCCCCGTACCACCACATCGAACACCTTCTGTCCCTCAAAGAGGCTACCAGCTGTAATGCCTGCTACCAATGTGGATGCCAGCCGGCGCACATCGCCCGGTTTAAGTCCATAGCGCTGGGCCTTGGCGAGGTCCACCTTGACTTGCATCTGCGGCACGTCAACCTGGAGTTCCGTGTGCACATTAGCGGCACCGTCGATCTGCGAGAGGGCTCGCCTCACCTCCTCGGCCTTGCTATGCAGGACGCCCAGATCGGGGCCGAAGATGCGGACAACGATATCATCGCTTGATCCCGTCAGCACCTCTCTGGTCTTCTCCTGAAGGTAGGTCTGCACAACGCGAAAGAGCCCGGGGTAGCCGTTGACTACCTTTTTGATGGCGGCTACCGTTGCGTCATAGTTGGCGGCAGGGTCAACGCTGACCGCAAGCTCGGCGGAATTGACATCGACTATCTGATCCCCCAGCACGGAGCGTCCTATAAGGGCTGCGACATTGCTGACCCCCGGAATGGTCCGCAGCTCGCGACTGGCCAGAGTTGTAATCCGGGTTATTTCTGGATAGGACGTGCCGGGCGGTCCCTGCCACTGGACCATGATATCCGGCTCCTTGAACGAAGGGAGCAGTGGCAGCCCGAGAGATGGCAGCAGCGCGAGGCCGACCAACGCCGTGAGACTAGCGGCGAAGACACCAGTGGCGAGGAACGCCGGGCGCACTGGGCGGATGATCCACCCGAGGAGCGCGCTGTAACCACGCTGTAGCCAGCGTAACAGGGGGGATTCGCGGCGTCCGAGTGATCCTCTGGACAGCAGGATCAGACACAGCGCTGGCGAGATAGTCAGCGCCATCACCATGGACGCGAGCAACGCCAGTACATAGGAGAGGGCGAGGGGCTGGAAGAATGCGCCGGTCACGCCCTGCAGGAGGAAGACCGGCAACAAAGCCAGCAGGATGATCAGCGTCGCGTAGATCATAGGGCCGCGCGTCTCGAGTGAGGCCTCAAGGATGATGCTGGTAGTCGACCTCTCGCTTCCCTCCCTGCGATGCTGGCGCAGACGCCGCAGGATGTTCTCCACGCCAATGACCGCATCGTCGACGATCACGCCGACAGCGATCACGAGCCCAGCCAGGACCATCGTGTTGATCGTGGCCCCGCGTAGGTAGAGCACGAGCCCCGCCGCCGTCAACGACAACGGGATCGTCACAAGGCTGACCAGCGCGGTACGCCACTCGAAGAGAAAGGTGAAGAGGACTAGCACCACGAGCAGAAAGCCGATGAGCAGCGCGTTGGTGAAGTTGCCGATTGCCATCTCGACAAAGCTCGCTGGCCGGAAGATGCCGGTGTCGATCTGTATACCGGAAAGACCGGACTGCAACTCCGCAAGCTTTGCTTCAATCCCCCGGGTCACATCCAGTGTGTTGGCCCCAGGGAACTTCTCGACGACGAGCATGAGGCCGGAGCCGTTGTCGAGGATGTCGTCTCCGATGAGCGGCTGATGATCTTCCACCACCTTAGACACGTCACCCAGGCGTAGCGTCGTGCCCTCGACATTCACCTGGGCGAGGTCGTTTGGTGATGAAATGGGCAAGACGTGCCGGACCTCGAGCCTCTGTTGCGGGCCATCGATCCACCCTCCACTACCGGGCGTCGATGCGTTCAAGAAGGTCAGTGGCGATACCCACAATGCATTCCCGGTGGTTGAGACGATTTGATCGAGCGTGACATGCCGAGCCTGCAACCGTTGAGGATCGACTAGTACCTGCAACTGCCGGTCCCGCATGCCCCATATAGACACATTCGCTACGCCGGGTACGGACAACAACGCTGGTCGGATGTTCCAACGTGCGAGCACTGACATCTGGATGGGGGAGACCTGCTTCGAGGAAAGTCCGACCATCATGACCCGGCTCGTCGCCGACATGGGTTGGAGGATTACAGGCGGTTGTGCCACGTTTGGCAATGCATACGCCAGGCTGAGGCGCTCGCTCACTAACTGCCGTGCGCGTAAAATGTCGGTCCCAGGCTGGAAGTAGAGGACGATCGACGAGAGCCCGGGGACCGACGTGGAGCGCATTGATTGAAGAAACGGCGTACCGTTAAGCAACTCCTCCAGGTTGAAGCTGATCAACTCTTCCACTTCGGAGGCCGAAAGCCCGAGAGCTTCGGTCTGAACCTCCACATACGGTGGCGCGAACTCGGGTAAGGCGTCCACCGGCATGTTGCGAAGTTGAGTGATGCCAACGAGGATCATCGCCACGGCGAGAGCAAGCATTAAGAGTGGGAACTTCAGGCTCCATCCAACGATCCAACGTATCATAGCTTGAAACCTCCCGGCGCAGTCAATGTCCACATCTTCTCTAGATGGGCTCTAAGTAAGGAACTAAAGAGAATTGACTTCTGAGTAGGCTGGGTAATAACCTTCATGCCCTACCTCCTTCATGTGCACTTTCAGTGGACGCTAAGTGATTGAAAATACTCATCTAGGGGTCTGATTCCGCCTGAATTTCCCGCCTTGTGACACTTCGTGGCACCTTACGTAACTCTCTCTAGTATAAAGATCAAGATAGGAAGAGGCTACCCTCATTGGGCGTGTTCTTGTTCCCCCTTTGGAGGGATAGGAGATCACCCTCGAAAGAGGGAAGTAAGGGGTCTCTTATCGGCCTGGTACCTCCGACTTCGCTTACGACTGGGGGGAAACTATCCCCAATCGGATCGCCGCGAGTACAGCCTGGGTTCGGCTCTGGACGCCGAGCTTGGCCAGAATATGACGCACATGGAATTTGACAGTCTCCTCGAGGAGATGCAGGGTGCGGGCGATCTCTTTATTGGAGTTCCCCTGTGCGAGCAAGCGGAGCACATCCATTTCACGGGGGGTCAGGGGTTCGGGACGCTCTGGCATGCGGACGGCATCCAGGAGATACACGGAGGTCTGGGGGGAGAGGTACACCTGCCCGGCAGCCGCCGCTTTGATGGCAGTGTGGAGTTCCGCCGCCTGGATATCCTTAAGTAGGTAACCAGTGGCCCCCGCTCGAATCGCCTCGACCACTGAGACCCTCTCCAGGACGATAGTGAGGACGAGCACTTGGGTCTCCGGCAGCTCGTTGCGGATCGCCCGGGTCGCAGAAATCCCATCCAGGACCGGCATGAGCAAGTCCATGACCACGACATTGGGCCGCAGCTGTCTGGCCCGTTGAATTGCCTCGGCTCCATCTGCGGCCTCCCCCACCACCTCCAGGTTCGGGTCGCAGGCAAGCAACATGCGCAAGCCCTCACGCACGATGCAGTGGTCGTCCACAATCAGCACGCGAATCACCATCGCTGCTCACCCTTTCGAGTGATATCAAACCCGCTTCATCGCAATCAAAACGCTCAGTATATAACCTTTTCTCATATGGATTTCTCCTCAGTTTGTGCTGATTTGAATGATCGTCATATAAGCGGAGTTGATATGTGGGGCTTCGCATCGCTGTCGTTCCTGTCGGCATGGCTCCATGATACTGATGGGAGTAGTTTGCTGCTCATCTACAATGACTGTCAGACAGTAATCCTTGAAGGCCAGAGCACGGCCTTCCTCGATAAGGCGAGTGAGCAAGGTGGATTTGCCAACATCGCCTTGTCCCCAAATAGAGAGGATATTATGCGACGGGTCCTCGGGTTTGAGAATATTCTCTACAAAGAAACGCAGTTCATGGTTCGACCAATAAAGATTTTGCGGCCAACAGATTTCTCAATGTAGAGTATATCTTTCTTATTTATGCACGTCAATCCTAAATTCCGACTAAAATCATAGTTTAGTCCTTTTTACTGACCCCGGCATAAAGTGCGAAAGTTCTGCCGCTACTGCAACTTGCAAGAAAGGCATAGTGAAACAAGAAGATTTAGATACTAATAATTGACCATATCTCGCCCTTTCTCGTTAGTATGTTCGAGAGAAGAGTACTCTGCCTTTCCTGTTTTGTCTGTCCAGTCAATGGATAAAGTCGAGCTAAGAAAAGCCGTTTATATTCCCAGGGAGATGAGCTCCATGTATTCAGACCACCTCTACACAACGCTTGTTGAATTAATCCACCTTCCCAGTACCTCGGGCCACGAAGAAAACATTCGTGCCTACCTGGCACAATACCTCTCCTCGCTTGGCCTGAGTTCACAGGTCGACGGTTCAGGTAACCTCGTCGCGGCGCTCCCCGGAGAGGGCACGCCCCTCCTGCTCAATGCTCATATGGATCGCGTGCCACCCGGCCTTGGCCACCAGCCCATCCTGCGCGACGGCATTCTCTACAGCGATGGCACCACCAATCTCGGCGCCGATGATGCCGCTGGTATAGTGATCATCCTGGAGGTAGTGAGGCGCACGCTTGAACAACAACTGCCACACCCACCCCTGATCCTTCTCTTCACGGTCCAGGAGGAGGCTGGCCTCTGCGGCGCGTCCGGCTTTGACAGTGCGCCGTGGCACGTCGCCGATGGTATTGTCTTCGATAATGCCTTTGAACCAGGCGTGGTCGTCTCCAGGGGAGCAGCCTACGAAGCGTTCAACGTGGAGATCACCGGCCGCACCGGCCATCCCGGCAAGGACCTGGCGCAGACCGTCCACGCTATCGACATCTTTCGCGCGACCAACTACCCACACGGTTCGCTTGCCCACGATCAGACCCGCATCAATATAGGCCGGATCAGTGGCGGCAGCGCGCGCAACGCCATACCCGCTACCCTCTCCATCGAAGGCGAAATGCGCAGCTTCGAGCCGCCTGAGGCAAGCCAACAATACAAGCAGGCCATACAAGAATCTTTCGAGCAAACCGCCCATCGCTTCGGTGGATCAGCAAAAATCAGCTTCAAGACTCACTCCAGCGGCTACGAAATCAGCCCTGACGAACCGCTCCTGCAGGCCTATCGCAGCGTGCTTGCCCGGCGCGGCGCGACCTTGTCAATGAAACCAACCTTCATCGGCAGCGATACCAGTGGCCTGCGCCCCGCCATCAAAGCCTTCACCGTCTCTACAGGCGTCGTCAACGAACATTCCCTTGAAGAATACGTCGCCCTCGACCCCCTCGAACAACTGGTAACCGACGCCCTCCAGTTGCTGTCCCTGTGGAAACAACACCCGCATAGATCGTAACTCTTTCTTTTTTTATCAGCCTGGGAGTCCGCGACTGCGCCGCGGACTCCCAGGCTGATAAAAAAATTCTGAATATTTGCACATTGTTTCTAATCGCTCCATCAGCTATAATTCCATATACAGAAACCTTTGGCAGCAGCCCGTTCTGCGTGCAGAAAAACAGGCAAAACCGCATATGTTTTCGAAACACCATCATCTCACAGGGGGGAACGGGGATGTCTCGTAACGCCATTGATGTAATGGGCGAACCCAAAACAATCTTTAATTGGATACCAGGTGAAATGGTGGTGATCGTACGACTCCCTAAACGCCCACCAGACGATGAGCTGGACACGCTTGTCGAACAGGTGCGTAAACAACTAAATGTCATTCTTCAGCCCCGTGACCTCACCCTGGAACTCTATGGCACCTATGGCCGCTGGCTGGATGAATCGTATGCCATGCCTCCTGTACGCCGTAGTGCCTTTATCTTTGGATTGCATCGGCAACAACCGCTCGTTGCTATCTTCTTTCACGCTCGTCATGCAGACCCGGCCGTCGAAGATCCCGCACCCATGGCCTTATCATACCTACAGGGACAGCTTGAGAAGCTGGCGCAGGCAGGGCTGCACGTTCTCTCTGCCATGCCCAACTGGCTCGTCACTGCCGCTCCCGTTCTCTATGGCGATGGCGGACCGGCTTTACCCCCCAGACCATCACCCAAACTCGACTTTGCCACTGCCGGTAATTCCCTTATGGGCTGGCGCACCTCAATCCTTGACCAGGGAATACCACTTGATCCCAATGGCGCACAGGAGGTCCTGGTTGCCATACTGGATACCGCCCCCCGTCCTGATCGCTTAGATCGTGCCATGCACCGTCCCGAGTTTCGCCGCAACTGGCTGCTGCAACTCCTCGCACGCAATTTACAAAGCGCGAATGGCTCTTTCGAGATTGAACATGATCGCTATCCCGTCACCACCGATGTACGTACAGGACGAGATTTTCAGCATAACTCCTGGTATTATTCCATGCCTGATCACGGCCTCTTTGTGGCCGGCCTCGTCCGCGACCTCGCCCCCGGCGCTCGTATTCGTTTAATCCGTATTCTCAACGACTTCGGTGGCGGTGATCTGTACCCGCTCTTTGCCGCCCTGACGGACCTGGAGCAAGAACTCGTCTCCGGCTCAATTCGTCACCTTGTCATCAACCTCAGTCTCACCATTATGCCCGACATTCGCCGTTTGCCCTACATATGGTTCGACCACCGTCAATGGCCTAGTACCCAATTAATGGGCGCCATGCGTGTCCTCACGCATATCGAGGATGGGCTGCGCCTGCTATTCGAGAGCCTGTTTGCCCACGGAGCGCTCATCGTAGCAGCGGCAGGCAACGACTCATTGCCTGCCAATGAGAAGAGACTGCTTCCTCGTCCACCTCGTGCCCCGGCGCGATACGAGACAACGCTCAGCGTCACTTCGGTCAATAGTCAGTTCACGCCCTCGGCCTTTGCCAACGCGGCCAGCATGCCTCACTATAACTCCGGTGTGGCTACCTTTGGTGGAGACGCCTTTGGGACTCTCGATGACAATGGATGGCCGGACGCCGTGCGAGGCATCTTCATCTCGCGGGCATTTCCAGGCGGTGAGCAGAACACATCAGGATGGGCCGACTGGTGTGGCTCATCATTTTCTGCCCCCATCATCAGCGCAGTTGGAGCTCATCTCATTGCGCAGGGCTGGTCAGCCACCAATGCCATCAACCGTATTGCAATGGGCCAGGATCAGTCTAGCGAGAATCTCTTCGGCGCCAGCCCCGACGCTCCCAGCCTCCTCGCGAACATCGTTCGCGTCCAGCAGCGTTTCAAAGGCTAAAAGATGTTAGCTCGCCTGTTTGGATTCATGGTCTTTAATTGGTTGTACAAGTATCTTATCGATGCGCCTTCCATCCATATCCACAACCTCAAAGCGGAACCTGTCCCACTCAAAATGATCGGCGACAGCCGGGACACGTCCAAGCTCTACTAATACAAAGCCTGCTAGCGTCTCGTACTCTCCTCTTGACTCTTCGGGCAGCTCCCGAATTTGCAGGATTTCTTTAAATTCATCGATGGGCAACATGCCGTCAAATAACCATGACCCGTCCTCGCGCTGGATCGCCTGTGGATTTTCCAGGTCGTCCCGTGAAGAGATATCTCCCACAATCGCTTCTAGTATGTCATTCAGCGTTATCAGTCCCGTAATATCCCCATACTCCTGAATTACTAACGCTGCTTGTTTCCCTGTTTTCTTGAACAACTCCAGTACCTTTAATGTGCTTGTGCTCTCAATCACATATAATGGTTCGTGCATGGCCGACTTTAAGTCAAGAGGCTGACCCGCCATACATTGCAGCAACAAATCTTTCACGTGCACCATCCCAAGTACATTGTCGAGGCTTTCCTGGCAAACGGGGAAGCGAGAATAGTTACTCTCACGTATCGTTTGACGTATTTCTGGCGGTGGATCTTCTATGTCAAGCCAAACAATATCAGGCCTGTGAGTCATTAAGGCGCTGACGCGCCTGTCACCCAGGCGAAATATCCTTTCGACCATGTCCTGTTCGGCAGCCTCAAACGTTCCGATCTGCGTCCCTTCCTCAATTAAGACATTGATCTCTTCTTCAGTAATCGGCGGTTCGCCGGATGGCCGCAAGCCTATCAGTCGCAGTATCACCTCTGTTGAAATACTCAGCAAATTGATAAACGGAGAAGCAATAGTGGAGAGCACACGCATAGGAGTCACCATGATGACGGCAATGCGTTCAGGATTGTTTAACGCGATACGTTTAGGAACCAGTTCGCCAATAACCAGTGAAAGATAGGTGATAACTACTACGACGATTGTCAGCGCGATAGCGCCACTATAGGGAGCGAGCCAGGGAATATCACGTATATATACTGCTACTGCCTCAGCTACAGTTGCTCCACCAAATGCACCTGCCAGAATGCCGATGAGTGTGATACCAAGTTGAACAGTAGAAAGGAGCCGATTTGGCGAGTTGGCTAATTCTAAAGCTGCGGCAGCTTTCTTGTCTCCTTCATTTGCCCGTTGTTGCAGTCGAACTTTGCGTGCCGAAACAAATGCTGTCTCAGACATGGCAAACACACCGTTGGCTATGATCAGGAGGATGATAATGACTATTTCAAATGCAGCGAAAGACATGTCTACATACTCCCTCTTTTTGTGGCAAGTTGTGCCGTATCCGGGGCTGTGTATGTAGCAGCCCTTTCGTAATGCTATCTATACTAACAGATACGTATCAAGGAGATTTTAGTAAACCCGCCTTGACGCTTCACTTTGTATAGTCTATAATACACTCAAACGGAAATATGAAATCGTCCGAAGAGGTTTCTATATTACTTACTTAATAGAGAGGCAAATTACATGATCGAGCAGAGCCAGCAATCGTCGGTAGAGACCAGCATCCTTTCCATCACGCCTTCGGCATCAGAAAAAGTTCGCGAACTGTTGAAGCAGGAGAACGATCCTGGCCTCGGCCTTCGCATCTTCGTCGCTGGCGGCGGGTGCTCCGGTCTCCAGTACGGCATGACCCTCGACGAGGCGCAGGACGGCGACACCATCATCTCACAGGACGACTACAGTGTTCTTGTGGATGAGATGAGCCTGGGTTACATAAATGGCAGTGAAGTTGACTACGTTGATAGCTTGATGGGTGCAGGATTTACCGTCAATAACCCCAACGCTGTTTCGAGTTGCGGCTGTGGTCATTCATTCAAAACTGCTGAAGGCGGTGGTGAAGCCAGGGGTTGCGCCTGCGGCCACTAATCTTCACATCTGACCGGTATGTGCATATCTCAACTCACCCAATTCGTGAGAAAAAAGAGGTCTCTCCTTACGTAATATATGCAGAGGAGAAGACCTCTTTTGTTGTTCTTTCTGACCTTCTGTCGCTATGGAGTTTAGCTATTAAAAGGAGTATGCATGAGCAGCAGACGAATTGCTTATCGTCCTCGCTATCGCAATTTTCAACCTCAAACACGGCCTTCACCACGCACTCGTCAAGAATTTTTTCGCCAACACTGGTCCTACCGACGCCTCAATTTTCCTTATCAAAAGCCCACCCTGGGGCAGGGCCTTCTTCTCATACCCATCTATCGCTTCGTCCATAGCATCAGGGCATAACCAGTGCTCTGTCATTCTTCAACAACTCTCTCTTCATCACTCGTATGCAAGACAATCGGCCCACTGAGCATTCTATTCACAAGCCCCGGCATATCGCTGGCGAACTTTGAGTTCGCCACAACGCGCTGTGCCCCGGCCTGCAGCGCCTTTTGCCTCGCCTCGAGATCCATGTGAGAACCAAATGCCAGCACTGGTAGTCCATGTTCGCGCGCCCGGTGTATCGCTCCTTCCCAGTCAACCCCACTGATAGCGGTATTGACAATTGCCAGCATCGGCTTTTCATCCCCTGTTATCCCCAGGCGTTGCTCAAATGCGGCAAGAGAGCGTACTATGGTCACCTCCATCCCGTGGTGTCGCAGCGTATCGCGCATTTTTACCGAGAAGAAGAGATCTTTTTCCAGGGCAAGAATCTGTATTGTCACGCTGTAGAATCCTCGCTAATCTTCTGAACGCTCCTGCACTGGTCTGCGGAACAGGTCTGCCAGCTCCTGGTTGACCACGTCCAGGTTCGTATACAGTTCGCGATTCAAAATATGATGCGTCCCGTTACAATAGGGTTTGTCGCATTTTTTGAAGTGGCTCGTTTCAAAGACCAGGTTCCCGTCTTCGACGGAGGCCCAGATGTGCAGACGGGAGTAGCCATCCCCCCATTTCAAGATCAGGCCACCCTGGTATTCATCGAAACGCCCTTGACCGTACAGGTAATCGCGATTGAACATATGCAAAATTTGGGGTAACCTGCTGTCTACCATGACCTGGGCCGTCTCCGCGGACATCCGCGTCGTTGCCTCCGAGGACAGGTCCTGGGCGGGAATATACGGGGCTCGCGCTGAATGTTGTTCCTCGCGAATCATCTGTTGAATCATCTCCCCCTCTTCGTCAGAGAGTCCATGCCCCTGCCCCAGTATAGGTGACTTCCCCAACCTTCGTTCGTTGCCCCTGGCATCATTCGGTAATCTATCGTTGTCGGACACAAAAATGCTCCTTGCTATGTACTTACCTGACAGTATCTTCTTTTCGTCTTACTGTATCACGCAGAGGTGTTCGCTACAAGGGGGAGTGTAGCGGTACAAATTGGAAGCGTCAGAACTCAGAAGAGGACTTGGCATGGAGATCGCTGATGGGGTATGCTGATGGGAAACAACCAACTGATGAGGAGTGACTCATGAACTGCCCGCACTGTGCTTCAATGGCCACCAAAGAACAGACCAAGAGAACGAGGCTTTGCTATCGGACATTCCGTTGCTCAGGATGCAAGCGAACGTTTAACGAGCGGACAGGAACGGCGTTCAACTATCTCGAATATCCCTCCGATATTGTTCTCCTCGTCGTGTTATGGCGGCTTCGGTACAAATTGAGTCTGCGTGACTTGGCTGAGATGTTTGTGGAACGCGGCTTTGAGTTCACGCATGAGGCAGTCCGAGAGTGGGAAGCCCGTTTTGCCCCGCTTATCGCAGAACACCTGCGTACTAGGCGACGAGGGCAAGCAGGACGGTCCTGGTACGTGGATGAAACGTACGTCAACGTCAAAGGGAAATGGTGTTATCTGTATCGAGCCATCGATCGGGATGGTAACCTGGTGGACTCGGCGTCACGCTTCTGCAGAGCTTTCGATGAGGTGCGCCAGTTCTTTCGGGTCCGGACCACGATGAAGCAACACGTTTCCTTGGCAGAACAACGCGCTGGGTTCAGTCAACGCTTGGATGCGCTTCCAGGCCATGGGTGTGATGGCCTAACACAGAGAAGAAAGGGGAGCGAGGCTGTCATCACCATCTTGTTAACTTCTGTGGTCTCAGTTCTGACACATCCTACAATTCCTGTCGAACAATCCTGGCTCCTTGGACCAACGCACATAGCTTGCCAAAGGCTACTTCCCGTGGCAGGTATTTCATGCCGCAATCCGGGGCCAGGATCAGGCGTTCTGGCTCTACATACTGCAAGGCTACACGTATTCTCCCGGCCACTATCTCCGGCGTCTCCACCTCCATATCGCCCAGATTCAAGACGCCCACAATGATGGTTTTCTGTACGAATTGACGAAGGACCGATAGGTCGAGGTGTGGTTGAGCCGCTTCAATCGAAATCTGCCTGACGACACAATCACGCAGCTCCGTGAGGAATGCGTACTGGGGAGGTCGGTCATGAACGATAGCAGCATACCCAAAGCACATATGCAACGCCGTTGTCCCTTCAATCCCTTCCAGTGCCCGGTTGATGACCTCTACCCCATATGCCCTGGCCTTCTCCGGTCTCGCTTGCAGATACGGTTCATCAATCTGTACCACGTCAGCTCCTGCTGCCTGCAAGCTTTTGATCTCCTCGTTGACCGCTGCAGCGATATCCAATGCCAGAGCTTTCTCATCGCGGTAATAGTCATTCTGCGCCTGCTGGGTGATAGTAAAAGGGCCTGGCACGGTGATCTTGATCCGACGGTCGGTGTTGCGTCGCAGAAACTCCACGTCGCGTACTTCAACCGGGTGTAAGCGACGGATCGGGCCGACGACTCGCGGGACAGGGTTGGGATGACCGGTGCGATCCAGGGCCACCCCCGGATTATCGAGGTCCATCCCATCTAAGGCAGTGGCGAAGCGGTTGGAGTAACTCTCCCTGCGCATCTCCCCGTCAGAAATGATGTCGATGCCTGCACGCTCCATGTCACGAATGGCGAGCAGAGTTGCATCGTCCTGGGCCTGTTGCAGCAGAGGCTCTGGGATGCGCCAGATTTCATGTGCCCGGACGCGCGGCGGTAATCGGTTCTGCAAGTTCTTGCGATCAACCAGCCACTCGGGTTGAGGATAGCTTCCTACAACCGTCGTCAAAAGTCTATCAGTCACACTATTTCCTCCTTGCCGTAGTTTTGCAATACAGCCCTCAGGTTGACTCGCCCGCTCACCGGCCCTCGTCACGTGGTGATGTCTGGGTAGGGCAGCGACCAGTGCTGGAGTTTCCGCGCATACTCGAACTGGAACCCAAGCGGCTCCGCGTAGTCACGCTCGAACAAAGCGATAAAGAGCGTGAGCGTCAGGAAATTGTGCGCTCCTAGCTCGAAAAGCTTCACGTAGTCATGCGTCGCCAGCGCCTCGCGCTCTTCGTCGGTGAACTGCTGCCAGGTGCTGCGTTCGCCTTCTGGCAGGTTCAAGATGACGTTGGCCCGCTGGGCTTCCCACCAGGTGACGGTGCCGTGGGGGTCTTCGCGGTAGCGCTCAACCAGCTCTGGGTCGCGGTCGATGGTGAAGAGGAACTTGTTGAGGAGGTACTTGCTCATGCGTCTACTCCCTTCGGATACCAGGTGAAGTACGCTTCCATCGTGTGGAACAGGTCGAATGTTTCGGCGTAATCGGCCTTCACTTCTCCGGCAACGCCCATCATCAGCATGAAGTCGAGGAAGCCGTGCGTAGCATTACCCGGCGTCCAGAGGCTCTCAAGTGTGACTTCCCGTAACACGCCTTCAATGTCACCGGAAGCGATCCACTCGACGGCTTTGCGATCGAACTCGGGGTCAGGCCCATGAGGGCCGAACTGGCGCGGGCCACCAAGTTCGAGGGACAGGTGGCCGGTCCCGATGACGGCGACGCGTTGGTCGCTGGGCCAGGACTCGGTGAGACGGCGCAGGGTGCGGCCCAACTCGACGAACCGCCAGGGCTGCGGAAGCGGCGGGGCGAAGATGTTCGTGTAGATCGGCACGATGGGCAGATCTGCCTGCGGGCGCGTTGTAATGATGGGACAGGTAATGCTGTGGTCGACGCGCAGTTCGTTGCTGAACGCGAAGTCGAAACCGGCATCGAGCCCGGCACGAAGAAGATACGCTGAGAGTTCTTCGTGTCCCTTCAGCACCATGCGGGGCAGCCCGAATTCGCGCTCCTCGTTGTAGTAGTTCGCATCGTAGAAGGGCGCTTTGCCGATGAGGAACTGCGGCATATTATCGTAGAAGAGCTGGTGGAAGTGGTCAGAACCGACCATGACCAATACATCCGGGTTGGCCCGAGTAAGCGTCTCGCGGTAGGCCAGCACCTTGCGCACCCACTCGTCCGCGAAATCGGGCCTGCTCTCCGGCGGCGCTGTGCTGGCACGGTAGAAGAATGGGTGGTGGGTGGTGGCGAGGACGGCGACAAGATTTGCCATACTTT
>WNGQ01000639.1_pt1 | contig 36116 bp, 29 predicted proteins | sample 5407661 | NCBI WGS metagenome assembly WNGQ01 (sample SAMN13153382, study PRJNA577476) | soil metagenome | isolation source: 60 cm soil or saprolite under Garry oak tree replicate 2 | place: USA:California | collected 2016-06-15 | reverse complement strand
GCTCGTGTGGAGCGGCGGCAACGGCTGGGTGTGGCTGCGTGGAGACCGGCAGGATCCGGAGCGGTTCGGGGTGCTGGAGCTGGTGGGATGAGGCGAACGCGAAAGTCGGAACGCGGAACGCGGAACGTCAGGGTGAGCGCCGCGTGGCGAACGGCCCATGTCCGCTGTTCCGCGTTCCGCGTTTCGCGTTCCGCGTTTTGGTGCTCCGGCCCATGAGCGTCGTCGTGGTGCTCCACGAGCCCCAGGAGCTGGTCAACATCGCTCACGTGGTCCGAGCCCTCAAGAACTTCGGGTTTCGCGATCTGCGGCTCGTGCGGCCGCGGGAATACGACGCCTTCCGGGTGGAGGGCATCGCCCACCAGACGCAGGACATCCTGGCGCGGGTGACGCAGCACGAGCGCCTGGAGGACGCACTCGCCGACTGCGTGCACGTCGTCGGGTTCACGTCGCGCGGGCGGAGCGCGAGGCGAAATCAACAGCGTCCCCGCCCGGCGGCCGCCGAGATTCTCGCCCGGTCGGAGGTGGGCGTCGTGGCACTCTTGTTCGGCCGCGAGGACAAGGGGCTCGCGAACGACGCGCTGGACCGGTGTCACCGGGTCGTCACCATTCCCACGAATCCGGACTATCCTTCGCTCAACCTGGCGCATGCGGTGGTGCTGATGTTGTACGAGCTCGCGCTGGCGCGCGGGGATGAGTCGCGGGCCTTCAAGGCGCCCCGCCGCGCCGCCCCGCCGGCGCCGGTCGCGGACCTGGAGCGGCTGTTCGCCGACGTAGAGGCGGCGTTGCGCGTGATCGAGTTCTTCAAAACGCGCCAGGCGGAGAGCGTGCTGCGGACGGTGCGCGAGGTGATTCACCGCACGCCGCTCGACGAGCGCGAGGCGAAGCTCTTCCGGGCCATGGCCATCGAGGTGGTGAAGTACGGTGAACGACTGGCGCGTTCCGGGATTCACGTCGACCGGTAGCAAGCGGCCCGACGCCCTGTTCGGCGTGACCCCGCCGGGCGAGGACTCCGGGGGGGGGGCGAGCGCGCCCGAGCGGATGGTGCGCGCGTCCGGCTGTCGCGTGTGGGACGCGGACGGCCGTGAGTACGTGGACTACGTCATGGCGCTGGGGGCCGTGGCGCTGGGGTACGGGCACCCGGCGGTGAACCGGGCGGCCGAGGAGGCGATCGCCGCGGGCGTGGTGGGCCCGCTGCCGCCGGTGCTCGAGGAGGAGCTCGCCGAGGCGCTCTGCCACCGCATCCCTTGGATCGAGCGCGTGCGGTTCCTGAAGACCGGCGCCGAGGCGGTGGCCGCGGCGGTGCGCCTGGCGCGCGTGGTCACCGGCCGTGAGCGTGTCCTCGGCTGCGGTTATCACGGCTGGCTCGACTGGTGTCAGGGCGCCGAGGGCGTTCCCGCGGCGACCCGGGCGCTTTACGCGGAGCTGCCGTTCAACGATCCGGAGCGCACGCGCCGGCTGATCCGCGACGCCGGCGACCGCCTGGCGGTCGTCGTCGTCGAGCCGGTCGTCGTGGTGGAGCCGACGCGCGAGTGGCTCGAGGTCGTGCAGGCGGAGACGCGACGCGTCGGGGCGGTGCTCGTGTTCGACGAGATCAAGACGGCGTTTCGCCTGGCCGTGGGGGGCGCGGCGGAGCGCTACGGCGTGCGCCCCGATCTCGTCGTGCTCGGCAAGGCGCTCGCCAACGGGTTCCCGCTCGCGGCGGTGGGCGGCCGGGCGGAGCTGATGGCGGCCGCGTCGCGCACCTGGATCTCGTCCACGCTCGCGACCGAGAGCGTGGCGCTGGCGGCGGCCGCGGCGACGCTCGAGGTCATGGAGCGCGACAACGTGTGCGCGCACCTGCACGCCGTCGGCACCCGACTGCTGCACGGGCTGCACCGGCTGCACCAGACGCACGGCGACGTCGTCACCGGTGTCGGTGGCATCGCCGAGATGTGTTTCGTCCACTTCGTCAGCGAGCCGCTCTCGCGCGACGTGGCGCGGGGGTGCGCGGCGCGCGGGCTGCTGTTCAAGCGGACCGCGTACAACTTCGTCTCGCTGGCGCACGACGAGGTTACCGTGGACCGCACGCTGGCTATCTTGGAAGACGTCCTCGGAGCGATCGGATGACGCAGCCGTGACCCTGCAGCGCAAGTTGCTCCTGGGATTCTCCCTCATGGTCCTCCCCACCCTGCTCGTCGGGGTCGAGGCGATTCGCACGAACGCCCTGGAGCGGGGGACGCTCGAGACGCTGCGTCAGCGCTTGGCGCACTCGCGGACGTACGCCGAAGTCGAAGACGCCATGTTCAACCAGACCCAGGTCGTGTGGCGCTACCTGAGCGGAGATCCCACGGCCAAGAAGGAATTCCCGCTCACCCAGCAGGTGGTGGACTACTGGCTCGACCGCTGGGCGGCGGGGCTTCCCGCCGACGAGCTCCCACTCGCCGACGCCGTCCGCAGGATCGAGGGCGAAATCCGCGCCGTCGCGGCTCGTGTCTTCCTGCTCTACGATTCCGGGCGTCGCGAGGCCGCGGCCCGCACCGCGCGCCAGGAGCTGGTGGAGCGTCTGCAGCCTGCCCTCGCGAGGGTGAACCGAGAGGTTTATCGCCAAGCCCGCGAGTCGGGCGTGCAGCGAGCCTTTGCCGAGGTGGCAGGCATCGTGGAGGCGAAACGCCGCGTCCTCTGGGCGATCAGCCTCCTGGCGCTGGCTGCGGGCCTCGGCGCGTCGTGGCTCATTTCCCGCAGTCTGGCGCGCCCGATCGGCGAGCTGCGCCAAGCCATGGCCGTCGTGGGCGCAGGCGACCTGGACCACGAGATCGAGCCGCGCTCGCGCGACGAGATCGGCGACCTGGCGAGCGCGTTCGCGCACATGACCGAGCAGCTCCGCCAATCTCGCGCGCAGCTGGTGCAGTCCGAAAAGCTGGCGTCGATCGGGCAAATGGCGGCGGCGGTGGCCCACGGGCTGCGCAACCCGCTGGCGAGCCTGCGCGCGGCCGCCCAGCTCGCCCGGCACCGCGTCGAGGCGCCCGCCGCTCGCGAACAGTTGAACGCCATCGTCGAGCAGGTCGATCGTCTCGATCTCAGGATCGCTCACCTGCTGGCGTTCTCCCGACCCGCTCCGTTCCACCCCCTCCGAGAGAGCGTGCGGACGCTGGTCGAGGGCGCGCTCTCGGGCTTCGCGGAGTTGCTGCGCCAGCGCCGGGTCGAGCTCGCGGTGAACTGTGCGGCGGCGCTCCCCGAGATTCGGGTCGACCCCATGCGACTGGAGCAGGCCCTGACCGAGATCGTCTCCAACGCGCTCGACGCGATGCCAGACGGCGGGCGGCTCGAGATCGGGGCGAGGGCCCAGGACGGCGCGGCTGGCGCCACCGGGGTCATGCTCGAGATCGCCGATTCGGGCCGCGGGATACCGCCGGAGATTCTGCCCAACCTGTGCGAGCCGTTCTTCACGACACGACCCGAGGGCACCGGGTTGGGGCTGGCGATCGCCAAACGCTACATCGAAGAGGCGGGCGGCCGGTTGGACATCGTGAGCACCGTCGGCCGTGGGACGACCGTGCGCCTCTGGCTGCCCGTCGCGACCGGCGACGTCGCGCCCGAGCCGGTGCGGAGCCTCGCATGAGCGGCTCGACGGTCTTGATCGTCGACGACGAGCACACGCTCGCGCGGTCGGCCAAGGCTTTTCTGGCCGACCACGGCTACGAGGCGGAGGTGGCGAGCACCGGGGAGCAGGCGCTGGAGCTGCTCGAAAGGCTGCAGCCGGACGTCGTCTTCGCGGACGTGCGGCTGCCCGGCATGAGCGGCCTCGATCTCCTGAAGCGGATCCGCGACTTCGATCCCGTGATCCCGGTCATCATGGTGACGGCGTACGGCTCGATCGAGGGCGCCGTGGAGGCCGTGAAGCTCGGCGCGTTCGACTACGTCAAGAAGCCGGTGGACCTGGAGGAGCTCAAGCTGCTGGCCGACCGCGCGCGCGAGAACCGGCTGCTGAAGCAGGAGCTGTCCTATTATCGCCGTCGCGCCACTCGGGACGTGGGGCTCGAGGGGCTGGTCGGCGAGTCGCCGGCCATCCGCGCGGTGCTCGAGCGGGCGCGCCAGATCGCCGCGCTGGACGAGACGCCTCCGGTGCTCCTCACCGGCGAGACGGGCACCGGTAAGGGCCTCCTGGCCCACGCCATCCACGCCTCCGGCAGCCGCGCCGTGAAGGCGTTCATCGAGGTCAACTGCACGGCCTTGCCCGCGACGCTCATGGAAGCCGAGCTGTTCGGCTACGAGCGCGGCGCGTTCACGGACGCCAAGGAATCGAAGCCGGGCCTCGTCGAGGCAGCTGAGGGCGGGTTCCTGTTCCTCGACGAGATCGGCGACGTCGATCTCTCGGTCCAGGGGAAGCTGCTGCGGGCGATCGAGGAGCGGGCGGTGCGGCGGGTGGGCAGCGTGCGCGAGCGCAAGATCGACGTCCACATCATCGCCGCGACGAACCGCGATCTCGAGCGGGAGGTGCGCCAGGAGCGATTCCGTAAGGATCTCTACTTCCGCCTGGCGGTGATCGTACTCCACGTGCCGCCGCTGCGGGAGCGCGGAGCAGACGTGCTGCTCTTGAGCGAGCGCTTCCTGCGGGCGTTCAACGCGAAATACGGGAAAGCGGTGCGCGAGATCAGTGCGCCGGCGCGCGACCTGATGCGCGCGTACCCGTGGCCCGGGAACGTCCGCGAGCTCAGCCACGTCATCGAGCGCGCTGTGTTGTGGAGTCGGGGTCCGACCCTCGATGTCGAGCACCTGTCCCTGACGAGCCCGCTGCCGAGCGATGCGTCGACCGACCACGGCGCGTTGCCGCCGCAGGGTGGCGACCTGGCCGGGTGGGAAAGGTCGATGATCGAGCAGGCGATGCGCGAAGCCGGGGGGAACCAGACCAAGGCGGCCCAGCGTCTCGGCATCTCACGCGACACGCTGCGCTACCGGCTGAAGAAGTTCGGGTTGGCTGGGTGATTACACCCAAACTGGGTGAGATGGCGCATCCGCGGCGCTCGGCGGTGGGGGTCCACGGGCAGGGCGGTGTGCGACAATCACCTGCAACGGAACGAGTTGTGAGGCCAGAGCGCGGGGCGGCCTGGACTGGCACGGCCCCTGCGAGGGATCGCAGCGGTTAGTCGTGGTCGACCACCACCGTTTCTTTCGGGAGGATGCGACATGTCGTGGACCAAGCCCGAATTCGAGATCGTCGAGCTGGGGATGGAAGTCGGCGCCTACGCCGGCAACGCCTGAACCAAGCTGGGACAGTTGAGGGAGGGGCCGGGTGACGAACCCGGCCCCTTTGTTCAATGCGCGTGATCATCCTCGGCTCGGCGGCGGGTGGCGGGGTGCCGCAGTGGAACTGTGGCTGCCCGAACTGCGCCGCAGCGCGCACCGACGGCCGCGGCCGCACGCAGTCGTCCGTAGTCGTGAGCGCCGACGGCGAGCGCTGGATCCTCCTCAATGCGTCGCCCGATCTCCGCACACAGCTTGCCGCGCACCGAGTGCTGTGGCCTTCCCCCGGGACGCGGGGCACGCCTCTCGGGGCGGTGATCCTGACCGACGGCGAGATCGACCACACCCTCGGCCTCCTGTTGCTGCGCGAGGGCGCCGCCAAACTCCCCGTGTACGCCCCCGCGGGCGTGGCAGCGCTGCTGGGCGATCAATGGCCGCTCTACCGGGTGCTCTCGGCGTACTCAGGCGTCGAGGCGCGGCCGCTCGAGGAGGGTCGCCCGATCGCGCTGACGGATCGCGCGGGCGTGGCATTCGGCATCGCGTGCTCGGCGACCGTGGTGGCGCGGCGGCCGCCGCGCTACGCCGCCGCCGCACCGGCTGCGGCGTGGGACGTGGGGTTGCGGCTCACGGACCAGCGCACCGGCGGGACGCTCGCCTATGTTCCGACGGCCGGCGCGATCGATGACGCGGTGCGGCGCGTGGCGGGCGGCGCCGATCTCCTGCTGTTCGACGGTACCTTCTGGTCGGACGACGAGCTCCACGCCGCGGGGGGCGTCGACGCGCCGACGGCGCGCGAGATGGGGCATCTGCCGGTGGGCGGGCCGGGGGGAAGTTTGGAGCTCCTGCCCCGGCTCCCCGTGAAACGCACGGTGCTCGTGCACATCAACAACACGAATCCCATGCTGTGCCGCAGCTCGTCCGAGCGGGCGCAGGTCGAGGCGGCGGGGATCGTGGTGGGAGAGGACGCGATGGAGTTCGAGCTGTGAGCGACGAGCTCGCCACCCGGCTGCGGGCCGTGCTCGAGCGCCGCTATCACCACCTCCATCCGTTCAACCAGCGGATGCACCGCGGCGAGCTGTCGCGCGAGGCGCTCCAGCTTTGGGTGGCGAACCGGTTCTACTACCAGATCAACATTCCGGTCAAGGATGCGCTGATCCTCGCCAACTGCCCCGAGCACGAGGTCCGGCAGCAGTGGATTCAGCGGATCGTCGACCACGACGGCTGTCCCGGTGAGGAAGGGGGCATCGAGGCGTGGCTGCGTCTGGGCAAGGCGATGGACGTGCCGCGCGCGGACCTCCTGAGCCAGCGCAGGCTGCTGCCGGGGGTACGCTTCGCCGTGGACGCGTACGTCAACTTCTGCCGCTCGCACCCGTGGCTCGAGGCCGTGGCGGCGTCGCTCACCGAGATGTTCGCGCCGCTCATCGTCAAGGAGCGGCTGGGCGCGATGCTCGAGCATTACACGTGGGTCGACCCGGACGGGCTGCAGTACTTCAAGAATCGGCTGCGGCAGGCGCCGCGCGACGCCGAGTACGCCTTGGGCCTCGTCACCGCGCGGTGCGAGACCCGCGCCGAGCAGGACCGCGCTGTGGCGGCGCTCGAGTTCAAGTGCGACGTGCTGTGGTGCCTCCTGGATGCGGTGCAGCAGGGCCCGCTCCCCGGGACGGCGCCGTGAGCGCGACGGTGCCACGGCTGCATCCGAAGGCGCGGCTGCAACGGGACGAGGTGCGCCAGCGCGACGTGCTGCTTTATCCCGAAGGGCTCGTCGCATTGAACGCTACGGGGGCCGAGATCCTGAAGCTGTGCGACGGGACGCGCTCTGTGGCCGACGTGGCCGCGGCCCTGCGGCAGCGCTACGGCGCCGAGGGCATCGAGCAGGACGTCACGGCGTTCCTCGACGGGCTCGCCGCGAAGGGACTGGTGCTCTATGGACGCTAAACCGCTGTGGCTGCTCGCCGAGCTGACCTACAAGTGTCCGCTGCAATGCCCGTACTGCTCCAACCCGCTCGCGTTCGCGGGCCCGCGCTTCAAACGCGAGCTCACCACCGAGGAATGGTGCCGCGTCTTCCGGGAGGCGCGCGCCCTCGGCGTGCTGCAGCTCGGCCTCTCGGGCGGCGAGCCGACGCTGCGGCCCGACCTCGAGGAGCTGGTGCGCAACGCGCACGACCTCGGGCTGTACAGCTCGCTCATCACGTCCGCCTATCGGCTCACCAGGGAACGGCTGGCCGGGCTGAAGCGGGCCGGGCTGGACCACGTGCAGATCAGCGTTCAGGGAGCGGACGCGGAGCTGTCCGACGAGATCGCTGGCACCACCTCGTACGACGACAAGATCGCCGCGTACCACTACACTCGCGAGCTGGGCTTCCCGCTCACGGTCAACGTCGTGCTGCATCGCCGGAACCTCCACCAGGTGCGCGAGCTCATTCACCTGGCGGAGTCGCTCGGTGCCGAGCGCATCGAGCTCGCCAACACGCAGTTCTACGGCTGGGCGCTGCACAACCGCGACGCCCTCATGCCGATGCGGGAGCAGCTCGACGCCGCGTGGCGCGTGGTACAGGAGGAGCGCGCGCGGCTCGGGCCGAAGCTCGAGATCGTGTGGGTGCTGCCGGACTATCACGAGCAGTATCCCAAGCCCTGCATGGGCGGCTGGGCCCGCGCGTACATGACGGTCACCCCTGCCGGCGAGGTGTGGCCGTGTCACGCGGCCGGCCGCATCACCACGCTCCAGTTTGCCAACGTGCGCGACCATCCGCTCGAATGGATCTGGAACGAATCGGATGCGTTCACCCGGTTTCGCGGCGATGCGTGGATGCCCGAGCCCTGCCGCTCGTGCCCCCGCAAGACCGTGGATTTCGGGGGCTGCCGCTGTCAGGCCTTCCTGATCGCGGGCGACGCGGGGCTGACCGATCCCGTGTGCTCGCTCTCGCCCCACCGGCCCTTGATCGACGCAGCGGTCGCCGCGGCCGAGCGGGCAGCGAGTGAAGGCGGCAGCGCGCCCGTCGAGTGGACCTACCGCGCGGCGCCCGCGTCGCGCACCCTCGCCGCGAAGGGATGACGGCCGCCGCGATCGCGGCCAGCGGCCTCGGCAAGGATTTCGGCGCGGTGCGCGCGCTCGACCGTCTCGATCTCGAGGTGCGCGAGGCGGAGTTCTTCGGGTTCCTCGGTCCCAACGGCGCCGGGAAGACCACCACGGTGCATCTCCTCGCCACGCTGCTCGCCCCGTCCCGCGGCGGGGCGCGTGTCGCGGGCTACGACGTGGCGCGCGACGGCCTCGCCGTGCGCCGCCGCATCGGGCTGGTGTTCCAGGAGACCACCCTCGACCGCGACCTCACCCTGGAGGAGAACCTCCGATTCGCGGCGCGGCTCTGGGACTTGCCGCGCCGTGTCGCCGAGCCGCGCATCGACCAACTGCTCAGCCAGTTCGGGCTCGACGGACGGCGCCGCGAGCCCGTGCGCGCCCTGTCCGGCGGGTTGCGCCGCGCGCTCGACATCGCCCGCGGCATCCTGCACGAGCCCCGCGTGCTGTTTCTCGACGAGCCGACGGCCGGGCTCGACCTGCGGGCCCGCCGCTCGCTGTGGCAACTGATCCGCGCGCTGCGCGAGTCGACCGGCCTCACCGTGTTCCTCACGACGCATTACGTCGAGGAAGCGGAGCCCTGCGACCGCGTCGCGATCCTGGATGGGGGCCGGCTCGCCGCCCTCGGCGCCCCGGCCGACCTCAAACGGGAGGCGGGTGTGGGCTCGCTCGAAGAGGTCTTCCTGGCGCGCACCGGCCATCCCTTTGCCGATGGGGGCGCCGCGTAGCGATGGGGGCGCGCGCGGTGTACGGGATCGTCGTCCGCGAATGGCAGCGGTTCCTGCGACAGCGGGGCCGTGTGCTCTCGAGCCTCGCGCGCCCCTTCGTGTGGCTGATCTTCGCGGGGGCGGGCTTCGCCGCCGTGTTCGCCGGCCGCGACGCGATCGACTATCGCGTCTACATGGCGCCGGGGCTGCTCGGCATGGTGGTGATGTTCGGCGCGCTGCTCGCGGCCCTCTCGACCGTGACCGACCGCGACGCCGGCGTGCTCCGCATGGTGCTCGTCGCCCCGATCCGTCGCAGCACGATCGCCATCGGCAAAGCGCTGGCAGCGACGCTGCTCGGCACGGTGCAAACCGTCGTGGTGGCTGCTATCCTGTTGCCGCTGGTGGGGCTCCGGCCCACATGGGACGGCGCGCTGCTCGCCCTCGTGGGCATCGTGCTCTCAAGCCTCGCGACGGGCTCGCTCGGCGTGTTGCTTGCGGCGGGGATGCGCTCGATCGAGAACTTCGCCGGCGTGATGAACTTCGTGGTGTTCCCGATGCTGTTCCTCTCGGGCGCCCTCTATCCCATCGGCCACCTCGGGCCGGTGCTTCACGTGTTGACGTACCTGAACCCGCTCGCCTACGGGGTGGACCTGCTCAAGCACGCGCTGCTCGCGCCGTGGACCGGCGCCGGGTACGGAGGGGAGCTGCGCGTGGCTCTCGATATCGTCGCCCTCGTAGGCTTCGCGGTGGTGGGACTCGCCGGGGCGACGCCGCTCCTCGCGCGCGAGCGCGGCGTCACCCGGGCGGCGTTCCGCGAGCGGGCCTAGACGAAAATGCGCACGATCGCGCTGATCAGGAGGACGACGAGCGCCCCCGCCAGGCTCACGAGCAACGTGAACGCTGCCGTCTTATCGCGCGGCGCCTTCATCACCGGCGGTAGGCCCGCGGCGAACAAGCGTATGCTGTAGAGCCCGAACGCCGCACCCAGCAGCGACAGCTTCGGGAACACCGCCATCACGCCGCCGAGCCAGTACGGTGTGCTGCCGTACGCGGCGATCTTCAGCGCCTGCACCCGGTTTCGCTGGCCGCCGAGCGCCGTGGCCAGTGTCTCGATCAGCACGGCGAACAGGTACACACCGACGAGGCTCAGGCCGTACTCGAGCACACCGCCCGTCACCGCGTCCATCGCCGACATCGTATAGGTGCCGCCGATACCGTTCCGTTCCCCGGAGACGACCGTGCCGAGCGTGGCCGCCACGGGCCCGATCGCCGCCATGGGGAGGAGGAAGCGAACGTAGATCGGTGAAGCGGTTGTGAACTCGCCCGCGATCGTGTTCCACGCCTCGGTCGGCCGCACCAGCAGGCGCTTGGCGCGCTCCAGCCACGCAGGCAGCTTGCGCGGTGGCCGGCGCGGTCGGGCGGGGGCCGCCGTCGGCTTGGTGCCGGGCCGCGGCGGCGGGCCGGCCCTGGGCGGTGTCGGCCCGCGACCGGGTGGAGTGGGTCCCCGGCCGGGAGGCGTTGGCCCGCGGGGCGGCGCACCTCCGGGCGGGCGGGGAGGCGGGGGCGCTCCGCCCGGTGGGCGCGGCGGCGCGCCGGGCGGCCGCGGTCCACCCGGCGGACGCGGTGGCCCAGCCGGCGGACGCGGTGGCCCGACCGGCGGGCCCGGCGGGCGTGGCGGTCCCGCCGGCGGACGAGGCGGTCCCCCCGGCGGGCGTGGCGGTCCCCCCGGCGGCCGCGGCGGGCCGCCGCCCGGGCCCGCTGGTCCGCCCGGCGGCCGCGGCGGGCCGCCCGGTGGGCGCGGTGGTCCGCCCGGTGGGCGCGGTGGTGTCGGCGGCTGCGGCGGGGTGCGCATGGCAGTCCTGTCGCTCGGTGATGGCACAAGATACAACACCACCTCAGATTCCAGCCATGCTGATCGACGTCCACGCGCATTTTTATCACGACCGCACGCTCCGCGCCGATTGGCGTGAGCGCAACGCCAGCCGGCTCCGCGCTGGTGAGCGCATCGGCATCACGACCCACGTCGCCTCGATCCTCGGGAGTTTTGGCCGGACGTCGCCGACCTACTTTCCGTCCCCGGCCGATCTGGAGTACGGCAATAACGCTCTCATCGGCTTGGAGCACACCCATCCCGACCGGATCCGCGGATACGTGACGGTCAACCCGAATTACGCCGCCCACGCCCGCGTCGAGATCCAGCGCGGGCTGGCGGCCGGGATGATCGGCATCAAGCTGGCCGCGAGCCGACGCGCCAGCGATCCGCTGCTCGATCCGATTTGCGAGCTGGCGCGCGAGCGCGGCGTGCCGGTGCTGCATCACGTGTGGCAGCACCGGCGGCGCGACTGGCCGGGACAGGAGGCATCCGACGCCGTGGAGCTGTGCGTGCTCGCCGCGCGCCATCCGGACGTGCGCTTCATCCTCGCGCACATCGGCGGCGGGGGCGATTGGCAACACTCGCTTGCCGCCCTTGCCCGCGTCCCGAACGTCGCCGTGGATTTGTCGGGCAGCGGCGTGGACGGCGGCATGCTCGAGAGCTGTCTCGCGGCGGTGGGCGTCGAGCGACTCGTGTGGGGCACGGATCTGACGATGGACACCGGCTGGGCGAAGCTGCGCTACCTCGAGCGGCTGCTCGCGCCCAAGGAGCTCGAGCTCGTCAGGTGGAAGAACGCCGCGCGGCTCTTTCCCCACGGCGTGTTTCCGAGCGACTGATGCGCGTCGACGTCAACGCGTTGCTCGGCGCCTACCCGTTCCGCAAGGTCCCCGGCACGTCACCCGACGCGCTGCTCCAGGCCATGGACCGCGTCGCCATCGACGAGGCGTGGGTGAGTCACCTGCCCAGCCTGTTCTGGCGCGCGCCGGGCGACGGCAACGCCTGGCTGTACGAGACGACGGGCCGGCAGTCCCGCTTCAAACCGGTGCCGGCCGTCCATCCCGGGCTCGCCGGGTGGGAGCTGGCGCTGGGCGAGGCCGCCGATCGCGGCGCGCCGGTGGTGCGCTGCGATCCCACGCATTACGGGCTCGAGCCGACGGGACCGGAGATGCGAGTGCTCGTCGCGGCGTGCGGCGCCGCCCGGTTGCCCCTGATGCTGGCCGTGCGGCTCGAGGATGCGCGCCAACGCCATCCCAACGACCGCGCCCCGGAACTCTCCGCCGCCGCCGTGCGCGCGCTGATCCGGAGCGACGAAGACGTGCGGCTGGTGATCACGCATGCCGACCGTGCCTTCATCGAAGAGGTGCACTTCGGGTCCACGCCGGAGGAAGCCGCGCGCCTCTGGTGGGACGTCAGCTGGATCTGGGGGCCACCCGAGGACCACCTGGCGACGCTGCTGGAGACGATCGGCGTGCACCGGTTCGTGTTCGGGACCGGCCAGCCGCTGCGGCTGCCGGAGACGAGCGTGGCGAAGCTGGACCTGCTCGATCTTGCGACGGCGCAGCGCGCGGCGATCGAATCCGAGAACGCTACACGTGGGCTTGCGGGCTGACCCCGTCCGCCGCTTGGAGTGGGGCCTCCTCCCTGCGGTCCCCGTCCCGTTCCGCGGGCGGGCGCTGGCCGAGGACGCGCAACGCGCCTATGCCCGGTGGATGGCGCGTCAGCCGGTCGCCGGCGTCGCCGTGTGGGCCCACACCGGGCGGGGGCCGCACCTCTCGGCCGACGAGCGGCGGTGCGTACTGGCGACGTGGCGCGCAGCGCTGTCGGACAAGGTGATCGTGGCGGGCGCCACCTCGCCGACAATGGCGCAGGAGGCGAAGGCGGGCGGCGCCGACCTGTTGCTCGCGTTCCCGCAGCGCGACGATGTGGTGGGCTACCACGAAGCCCTGGGGCGCGAGCTCCCCGTGATCGCCTTCTATCTGTACGAGGCTGCGGGCGGCGTCGCGTACGACGACGCCACGCTGCACGCGATCCTCGAGCTGCCGCGGGTAATCGGGATCAAGGTCGCGACGCTCGACTCGGTCGTGACGTTCCAGCGGATCGCCGCGCTGGCCCGCGCCCATCCGGACAAGCTGCTCATCACGGGCGAGGATCGCTTCTTCGGGTACTCGGTGCTGCTGGGTGCCCGCGCGGCGCTGATCGGCATGGGCGCGGCGCTCACGGATCTCCAGGCGGAGCTGCTCGCCGCCTACGCCCGGCGGGACCTCGCGACGTTTCTCCGCTTGACGTCGCTGTGCGACGCCTTTGGCGCGACGACGTTTGCCGCCCCCGTAGAAGGCTACGTGCAGCGCATGCTCTGGGCGCTCGCGGCTGAAGGCGTCGTCCCCGAGGACGCGTGCGACGACCCCTGGCGGCCGGCACTCGGCGCGGCGGAGCGCGACGCCGTGCAGCAAGCGGTGCGGGAGGCGCGCGAGGCACGGCGATGAAGCGCCGCGCGTTCCTCAGCACGCTCGGCGCCTTGCCTTTGTTCGAGGGCCTTGTTCCGGTGACCAGAAAGCGACCGCACGTGGTGGTGGTAGGGGCGGGGGCGTTCGGCGGCTGGACGGCGCTATACCTGCTGCGCCGCGGCGCCCGCGTCACGCTGCTCGACGCCTGGGGGCCCGGGAACGCGCGCGCGAGCTCGGGCGGTGAGACGCGTGTGATTCGCGCCACGTACGGGCCCCGCGGGATCTACACACACCTGGCGGCGCGCGCCCTCGCGTTGTGGAAGGCGCACGAGCGCCGCTGGCGCCGCAAGCTGTACCACCCGATCGGCGTTCTCTGGCTCGTGGAGGACGACGATGCGTACGAGCGCGCGGCACTCCCGCTCCTCAAGGAAGCGGGCGTCGTCTTCGAGGAGCTGACCGGCACTGAGACGGCGCGCCGCTACCCGCAGATCAGTTGCGAGCGGGTGCGCTGGGCCATCTTCGAGCGGGACGGGGGCTACCTGACCGCTCGCGTCGCCTGCGCCGCGGTCGTCGACGCCGTGCTCGCTGCAGGCGGGGAATATCGCCAGCTCGCGGCCGAGCCGGCCGGGCCCGTGGAAGGCGGCGAGCTCGGCGGCGTGCGCCTCTCGGACGGCGGCACGCTGCGCGCCGATCACTACGTCTTCGCCTGCGGCCCCTGGCTCGGCCGGCTCTTTCCAGACGTGATCGGCGACCGCGTACGCGCCACGCGCCAGGAGGTGTACTTCTTCGGCACGCCGGCGGGTGACCAGCGCTTTACCGAAGAAGCGCTGCCCGTGTGGGCGGACCACGGTGCCCACTTCATGTACGGGATCCCGGGCAACGAATGGCGTGGCTTCAAGATCGCCGACGACACGCGCGGGCCGGCGTTCGACCCGACGAGCGGCGAGCGGCTGCCGAGCCCGGAGTCGCTCGCGGCGGCGCGCGAATACCTCGCCCTCCGGTTCCCGGCGCTGCGCGGCGCGCCGCTGCTCGAGACCCGCGTGTGTCAGTACGAGAACTCCCCCGATGAGCACTTCATCATCGACCGGCATCCCCGGGCCGCGAACACGTGGCTTGTGGGCGGCGGCTCGGGACACGGCTTCAAGCACGGACCGGCGGTGGGCGAGCTGGTGGCCGACGCGGTCCTGGGACGGCGGGAGCCGGACGCCACCTTCCGGTTGGCCCGGTTGGGCCGCTGACCCGGGGGGGGCTTGGCCTCGGGGTTGGTCCACCCGCGCACGCGGTCGGAGCTCGAGCGGGACTTCGAGCGGTTCAAACGAGAGCTGCCGCGCGACTTCCCGGACCACGTGAGCGCCGCGTACGGGGTCGACCTGACCGCGCGCTACCTGGGCGAGACCGTCCCCCATCCGATCGGCAAGGGGTCAGGACAGTTGTCGCTCAACGGCGGGCAGCTCGAGGACGACGCCGCGGCCGGACTCGCGTTCGTGGTCCTGAAGACCGTGATCGCGGAGGACGAGGCGGGCGCGCAGTCCATGGCCGCGTGGGCGATCCACGAGACCAGGATGAAGGTCGAGCGCCGGGAGTCCGCCGCCGGGCGGGGCGGCTGGACCGTGACCTGGAAAGGGCGGGGCTGGGACCGCTCGCTCGACGAATATCTTGCGTTGCTGCGCGCGGGGCGGGAGCTGACGCGTGCCGGCCGGCTGCTCGTCGTGCCGTCGGTGAAGTATCACCTGCCGCGCCTCGCTGAAGCGTTCCGCGACCCCGAGTACCGCTACACGACCGCCCGGCTCGCCGAGGCGTGGCGCGAGCCACCGCTGCTCGTCGAGAAAGACTTCTCCCCGACCCTTGCCGGCGACGCGCTCGCCGGGGAGCGCGCGCAGATCGTGCGCTGGCTGCGCGACGTGCCCGGGCAGATCCGCGCTGCGTCTCCGGTCCCCGTCCGCGTTGCCGTGAAACTCATGAACGCCCGCTTCGACGACGCGTTCCAGCTCGAGATGATGGAGGCTTGCGCCGGTGCCGACGTCCTCGTGTGCTTCAACCGGCTGTTCGACGAAAAACTGGGCGTCGCCTACGGGGGCTGGGACCTGAGCGAGCGCAACCTACGCGTGCTGGACCTCCTCCGACCATCCCCGGGCTCGCGCCCGGGGTCAGGACGCCCACTGACCCCGCGCGCAAGCGCGGGGATCCCGCCACTGACCGGCACCGGCAACATCTGCTCCGGCCGGATGATCCTCGAGTACGCCCGGCGCGGCTGCGAGAGCGTCCAGCTCCACACGTTCTTCCAGCTTCCCCTGGCCGAGTATCCCGCGACCTGGGGCTCGCGCACCCAGCGCGCGCTCCACGCGCTCGTGTTTCACCCCGAGGACGGACTCGTCGCTGGGATGCTCGAGCTCGAGGCACGAGGTGCCCTCGAGCGCCGGGGCGGCGAGCTACACTTCCTCGACGTGGCCGCACGTGCACATCGCCAAAGTTGAGCTGCACGAGCTGACCCTCCCCTTCGTGGAGCCGTTCATCATCTCGGGCGGCCGCATCGACGCCCGCCGCTCGCTCGTCGTCGTGCTGCACGACGAGGCGGGACACTCGGGCTACGGCGAGTCGCCGCCGTTCGAGCTGCCGTTCTATTCGGAGGAGACGCTTGCGAGCGCGCGCGACCTGCTCGCGCGCGTGCTCATCCCCCGCATCACGGGCGGAGAATTCGATTCCCCTGAGGCGGTGGACGAGGCGCTGCGCGACGGCGTCCGGGGCAATCCGTTCGCGCGCGCCGGGATCGAAACCGCGGTGTGGGACCTGGAGGCCCACCGCTGCGGCACCGGCCTCGCGCAGCTCGTCGCGGCCCGGGTCGGCGCGGAGCCCGCCGCGAGCGTCCCCTGCGGCGTGGCCCTCGGCATCCCTGAGGACGGGAAGACGGACACCCTCACGCGTCGCGTGTACGACGCGCTGCAGCTCGGCTACCGGCGGGTGAAGATCAAGGTGAAACCCGGCTGGGACGAGGCGGCGGTGCGTGCGGCGCGTGCCGGAATGGCGAACGTCGATCTCCCGCTCACCGTGGACGCGAACGGCGCCTACGGGTGGCCCGAGCACGAGCGCCATCTCCGCGCGCTCGACGATGCCGGCCTGCTCTACATCGAGCAACCGCTCGCGCCCGACGAGCTGGTAGGGCACGCCCGCCTGGCCCAGGTGCTCCGCACGCCCGTCTGTCTCGACGAGACGTTGCGGGACGCCGCCGCCGCGCGGCAGATCGCAGCGCTCGCGGGCCCGAAGATCTGGAACATCAAGGTGCATCGCGTCGGCGGGCTGAGCGAGGTGTGCCGGGTGTATCGCGCGGCTGCGGACTACGGAGCGGAGTTGTGGGCGGGAACGATGCCCGAATCGGGAATCGGCTCGCAGGCGGCGCTCGCCGTCGGGGCGCTGCCGCGGTGCGTCTATCCCTCCGATCTTGAGCCCAGCACCCGGTGGTATGGAAGGGGCGCCGATGTCATCAAACTGAGCATGAGCAAGGACGGCCGCATCGCCGTGCCCGGCGTGTCGGTGGCCCGGCTGCTCGACGGAGCGCGGTTTCGTGCGGTGACCAAGCGGCTCGTCGCTTGACGGCGCGCGGTCGCCATGCGAAATCACCGGCCGGTCTCGAGCGTCCCCCCCCTCATGATCCGGAGAGGTCAACCGTGATTGCCTTGCGTGGCGTGGTGTGGTCGATTCTCCTCGCCGTCGTGCTCGCCTCCATGACCGTCGCCCAGCAGTACGACCCGAGCCTCTTCGACGGCATGCGCTGGCGTCTGATCGGGCCGTTCCGCGGCGGGCGCACGGTCGCAGCCGTCGGGGTGTCCGGCCGGCCTGACGTGTTGTACATCGGCGTGAACGACGGCGGCGTCTGGAAGAGCGACGACTACGGACGCACCTGGACGCCGATCTTCGACGACCAGCCCACGGGCTCCATCGGCGCAATCGTCGTGGCTCCGTCCGACCCGCGGACGATCTACGTGGGGAGCGGCGAGGGGCTGCAGCGCCCCGATCTGTCGGTCGGGGACGGGATCTACAAGAGCGCGGACGGCGGCGCCACGTGGCGCCATCTCGGGCTCCGGGACGGCCAGCAAATCCCGGCGATCGTGGTCGATCCGCGGGATCCGAACCGGGTGTTCGCGGCGGTGTTGGGGCACCCGTACGGCCCGAACGCGGAGCGCGGCGTGTTCCGCTCGAGCGATGGGGGCGAGGCGTGGGAGAAGGTGCTCTACACCAACGAGAATACCGGCGCCGTGGACGTCGCGCTCGACCCCGCGAATCCACAGACGGTGTTCGCCGTGCTGTGGGCCGCGCGCCAGGCGCCGTGGGAGATCGGCAGCTCGTGGACGCTGTCGGCCAAGAACGGCCTCTACAAGTCCACGGACGGCGGGACCACGTGGCGGCAGCTCACCGGGGGCCTGCCGGGCGCTGACGACGGCCTGGGTCGCATCGGGCTCGGGTTCGCCGCGAGCGCGGCCGGCCGCGTGTACGCCGTGCTGGGCGCGAAGCGGGGCGGCGGCCTGTACCGCTCCGACGACGGCGGCGAGCACTGGCGGTTCGTCAACGGCGACGAGCGGCTGTGGGGTCGCGACGGCGACTTCAACGAAGTGAAGGTCGATCCGACCAACCCCGACGTCGTCTACGTGGCGAACGTGGTGACTCGGAAGTCCAGCGATGGGGGGCAGACGTTCACCGCGTTTCGCGGCGCCCCGGGCGGGGACGACTACCATCGGCTCTGGATCGATCCTGCCAAGCCCAACGTCATCCTCCTCGCCGGCGACCAGGGCGCGATCGTGACGGTGAACGGCGGCGCGACCTGGAGCTCGTGGTACAACCAGCCCACGGCCCAGTTCTATCACGTCGTCACCGATAACCGTTTTCCTTACTGGGTCTACGGCGGGCAGCAGGAGAGCGGATCGGCGGGCGTCGCGAGCCGTGGCAACGACGGCCAGGTCACCGTCCGGGAGTGGCATCCCGTGGGCGTCGAGGAGTACGGCTACGTGGCCCCAGACCCGCTGCACCCCAACCTGATTTACGGCGGCAAGCTCAGCCGCTTCGACTGGGCCACGGGCCAGGTCCAGGACGTGTCGCCCGAGCCGGTGCGGATGGGGAAGTATCGCTGGGTGCGCACGATGCCGGTGCTGTTCTCGCCCGTCGACCCCCGCGTCCTGTACCTCGGCGCGAACGTGCTCTTCAAGACGACGAACGGGGGCGCGAGCTGGCAGACGATCAGCCCCGATCTGACGCGCGCGATGTACGACGTGCCCGCGAGCCTCGGCGCCTTCACGACGCTCGATCCCGAGCAGGGGAAGCACCGCGGCGTGATCTACACGATCGCACCGTCGTTCCGGAAGGTGAACCTGCTCTGGGCGGGCACCGACGACGGGCTGATTCACGTCACGCACGACGGCGGCAGGTCGTGGACCGACGTGACGCCGTCCGCCCTCACCCCGTGGAGCAAGGTGTCGGTCCTCGAAGCCTCTCACTTCGACACGCTCGCGGCGTACGCCGCCGTGAACCGCTTCCGGCTAGACGACCTGCGCCCGCACGTCTATCGAACGAAAGACGGCGGCAAGAGCTGGCGGGAGCTCGTCGCGGGCATACCGGCCAACGAGGTCGTGAACGCCGTGCGCGAGGATCCCCTGCAGCGCGGCCTGCTGTTCGCCGGGACGGAGCGCAGCGCGTACGTGTCGTTCGACGACGGCGAGCGATGGCAGCCGCTCCGTCTCAATCTGCCCGCGTCGGCGGTCCGCGACCTCGTCGTTCATGGGAACGACCTCGTCGTCGGGACGCACGGGCGGTCGTTCTGGATCCTCGACGACGTGACGCCGCTGCGGCAGATCGCCGCCGCGGCCCGGGCGACGGACGCGTACCTCTACCGGCCGGCGCCCGCCGTACGCGTGCGGTGGAACGAGAACACCGATACGCCGCTGCCCCCCGACGAGCCGGCGGGGCAGAACCCCCCCGACGGCGCGATTCTCGATTACTACCTCGCGCATGCTGCGTCCGGCCCCGTGACGCTCGAGGTCCTGGACGCGCGGGGGAACGTGGTGCGCCGCTTCTCGAGCGCGGACCAGCCGGAGCGGCCCGACTCCGACGTGAACATCCCAACCTGGTGGATCCGACCGCCGCAACTGCTGAGCGATGCCCCGGGGATGCACCGCTTCGTGTGGGATCTGCACTACCCGCCGCCGCCGGCCTTGCGTCACGAGTATCCCATCGCGGCGATCTATCGCAATACGCCCCGCGAGCCGCGCGGGCCCTGGGTCGTGCCGGGTCGCTACACGGCGCGACTGACGGTCGCGGGCCAGGCGTACGTGCAGCCGCTCACGGTGACGATGGATCCCCGCGTCGCGCTGCCCCCGGGCGCGCTCGCGCGTCAGTTCGCACTCGCCTCGCGCCTCGTCGCGGCGCTGCGCGGCGACTCGGCGGCGCTCGAGCAGCTGCGCGCCCTGCGCAAGGAGTTGAAGGCAGTCCGCGAGCGGGCGGGCACCGGACCCCTCGGCGCGACGCTCGACTCGCTCGACGCCCGCGCGGCGACGCTCGAGACGGGCGGGCCCGCACCGGCCCCGGGAGCGCGGCGCGAGGAGAATCTGACACGGCTGAACGGGGAGCTGGTCCAGTTGTACGGGGTGATTCAGGGCGTGGACGCCGCGCCCACGACCCAGGCCCTGGCCGCGGTACGGGAGTTGGAGCGCGCCCTGGCTGAGCGCCTGGCACGGTGGCGCGAGTTGCAGGGGAGCTTCCGTTCGGCGACCCGCGGCGTACAATACGAACGACCATGATTCCGATCGAACACCAGCCACCGGGCTACTGGGCGAGGAATCTCTACAAGAGTCCTCGCAAGCGGCCCAAGTCCGACGGCCCGCTCAAGGACCTGCCGCCGCGCGCCGGTCAGCGCTTCCGGCGGGCGCGCGAAGGGATTCGCGCGCTGAAGCATGTGACGGAGCAGGTCGTGTTCATGGGCACGGCGTGGAAGTGGGTGTGGATGTACGAGGTCGGCGGCCGCAAGCTCGGCTATCTGCATCCCATGGAGGCGGGGCTCTCGGGGACGTTCGTGCTAACCGAGAGCGAAGAGCGGGAGCTCGCGGTCACCAACGGCCTCCCGAAGACGCTGCGGCAGGCGATGCGCGACGGCCGAGTGGCGAACGGGATCCGCTGGTGCTGGATGGAATTCCCCGACCTCGAGGCCGTCGACGCGTTCGTGCACGTCGTCCACCTGAAACACCAGCTGCTCGCGCGGCCGGAGTAAGGGCACGGCACTGCCGTGCCCCGACCCGGGCCGCGCACGGCACTTGTGCCTCCTTCGCCGCTGGCACTACATTCCGGCGCCCCGCGAGCCGTTCCATACACACACGATACATTCGCCATCGAGCGCGATTGATGACGAAGAGGAGTGGTTGGGCCGGAGTGGGTGTCGCGATAGCCGTGGCCATCGCCCCCCCCCTCTCCCCGGCCGTGTCACAAAGCAGCCAGCCGGCGCCACCATACAAAGCTCCCGTCATCAGCGACACGGGGCGGCTGCCGGGTCCCCGTCAGCCAATCTTCTTTCGTCACGACGTCCACGCCGGTCAGGACCGGATCCCCTGCCTGTACTGTCACAGCACAGTGACCATCTCGAGCGAGCCCGGGATTCCGGCGCTCCAGACGTGCTTCGGATGCCACCAGATGATCGGCGGGTCGACGCCGTCGCATCAGGCGGAGATCAAGAAGGTCCGCGAGGCGTTTGCGAACCGACAGCCGCCGCAGTGGATCCGCGTGCACGCGCTCCCGGGCTTCGTGCGCTTCCCGCACCAGCGTCATATCAAAGTCCTGGGCACCGAGGGCTGCACGAACTGCCACGGCGACGTGCGCACCATGCCGCAGGTGTACCAGGTGGCGACGCTCCGCATGGGTTGGTGCATCAACTGTCACGTGCAGCGCAACGTGAGCCGCGACTGCACGGTGTGCCACTACTGAGAGCCGAGCGCATGGATCGGAGGCGGTTCCTCACAGTCTTGGGCGCCACGGGCGGGGCGGCCGCCGCTGTGTCGGCGTGCGGCATCGGCCCCGAGCCGACCGAGCACCTCGTCCCCTACGTCATCCCGCCCGAGAACCAGGTTCCCGGCGTCGCCACGTACTACGCCACCACCTGCCGCGAGTGCACGGCCGGATGCGGGCTGCACGCCAAGGTCCGCGAAGGCCGGGTGATCAAGCTCGAGGGGAATCCCGACTCGCCGATCAACCAGGGGCGGCTGTGCGCGCGCGGCCAAGCGGCGCTTCAGGGCCTGTACAACCCCGATCGCGTCACCGACCCGATGGCCCGGACGGCGACCGGCGAGTGGCAGAAGCTCACGTGGGACGACGCGATCGGACGTTTCGCCGCTCAGGTCAAGGCGGCCCGGGGCAAGGGTATCGTCTTCGTCACCGGGCTCGAGACGGGGTCGTTCGGCGACTTGGTCGATGCCTGGATGAGGGAGACCGGCGGCCGGCACGTGACCTACGAGCCGTTCGCCTTCGAGGCGCTGCGGGAGGGGAACCGGCTCGCCTTCGGCACGCCGGCTATTCCGTGGTACGATTTCGCCGCCGCGCGCTACATCGTGTCGTTCGGCGCCGACTTCATGGAGACGTGGCTCTCGCCCGTCGGCTACCAGAACGCGTTCACGCACGCCCACGCGTTCCAGACGGGCCGTGCCGCTTCGCCCGCGAAGTTCGTGTATGTCGGCCCACGCCTGTCGCTCACCGGGATGAGCGCGGACGAGTGGATCGCCCCGGTCCCCGGATCCGAGGGCCTGCTCGCGCTCGCGATGGCGCAGGTGATCGTGACCGGGCGGCGCGCTCCACTGCCGGCCGACGCGGCGCGGCTCCGAGGGCTGCTCGCGGCTCATGCGCCGGAGAAGGTCGCGGCGGCGGTCGGGATTGCGGCGAGTGACATCACGCGGCTCGCGCGCGAGTTCGCGGCGTCGCAGGGCGGTCTCGCGGTGGCGGGCGGAGTCGCGGCCCAGTATCCCAACGGCGCCGAGATCGTCGCGGCGGTGGACATCCTGAACTATGTGGCAGGGCAGGTCGGAAAGACCGTCAAGTTCGGTCCCAATCACGGCCTCGGGCAGGCTGGCTCGTTCAAGCAGCTCGGCGACCTCGTCGCGGACCTGTCCGGCGGCAAGGTGGCCTTGCTGCTCGTGCACGGCGCGAATCCGGTGCACACCCTCCCCGGCACGTTCTCCCAGGCGCTCGGGCACGTCGGGTTCAAGGTGAGCTTCTCGCCGTACTGGGACGAGACGACGGCGGCGGCCGATCTCGTCCTCCCCGACCTCCACCCGCTCGAGCAGTGGAACGACTCGCGGCCCCGCGCCGGGATCTACGCGTTGCAGCAGCCGGTGATGCAGCCCGTGTTCCCCAACGCCCTCGCCGCGGGCGACGTGCTGCTCCGCGCTGCCGGGAAGGCGGGGACGTTCAAGGACTACGTGCAGGGCCGCTGGCACGAGCTGCACCAGCGCTTCGGCAAGGGGCGGGACTTCGAGCAGTTCTGGAACGACGCGCTGCAGCACGGTGGCATCTACACCGACGCGGCGACGCAGACCGTGCGCCTCGGCCCGCGCATCGAGCAGCTGGGGGCCAGTGTCGCCGGCGCAGCGGGCGCGTCGGACAGGCTCCCGCTGGTCGTGTTCCCGTCGCTGGCGCTCCACGATGGCCGCGGCGCGAACAAGCCGTGGCTGCAGGAGCTCCCCGACCCCGTGTCGAAAATCACCTGGCACGCGTGGGTCGAGCTGCACCCCGAGACGGCGGCGAAGTGGCAGCTGGCGAACGGAGACATCCTGCTCCTCAAGTCCCCGCACGGCGCGGTGCGCGCGCCGGTGTGGATCACGCCGGGCATCCGACCCGACGTGCTGGCGGTCCCAACGGGGCAGGGGCACAAGGCGTACGGCCGCTACGCCAAGGACCGGTCGTTCAACCCGTTTGAGCTGCTGAGCGATGCGCCGGCGGACTTCGGCGGGCGCGCCTTTGCCGTCAGCGTCACCGTCCAGAAGACCCCGGAACATCGCCGCCTCGCCACGATCGAGGGCGACGCACGCGAGCAGGGGCGCGGCGTGATCGAAGTCCTGGCGCTCGCACGGGCGCGGGAGCTCAAGTCCGGGTCGCATCCCTTCGCCGAGCGGGAGACGCCTGCCTACGCCGACAAGGCGCTCGCCGACTGGGCCGACGCGCAGCACGAGAAGGCGAGTCTCGGGAACTACGCCGGTGCCCATCCGCGTTGGGCGATGGCCATCGACCTCGCGAAATGCACCGGCTGCTCGGCGTGCGTCACCGCCTGCTACGCCGAGAACAACCTCGCGACGGTGGGCGAGGAGCTGTTCGTGCGCCGCCGCCAGATGAGCTGGATCCGCATCGAGCGGTACTACACCGGCGGCGACGCCGCCCGGCCGGTGGGCGCGGTCGTGACGCCGATGCTGTGCCAGCAGTGCGGCAACGCGCCGTGCGAGCCCGTGTGTCCGGTGTACGCGGCATACCACACGCCCGACGGACTCAACGGCCAGGTCTACAACCGCTGTGTGGGCACACGCTACTGCGCCAACAACTGCCCGTACAAAGTGCGGTACTTCAACTGGCACAACTACGCCGAGCCGGGCGGCGAGTGGGAGAGCTGGCCCGATCCACTCAACATGCTCCTGAACCCCGACGTGACGGTGCGCGAGAAGGGCGTGATGGAAAAGTGCACCTTCTGCGTGCAGCGCATTCGGGGCGCCCAGAACCGCGCTCGGCTCGAGGACCGGGTCGTTCAGGATGGTGACATCACGCCGGCCTGCGCGCAGGCGTGCCCGTCGGAGGCGATCGTGTTCGGCGACCTGCACGACAAGACCTCGCGCGTCGCCGCCCTGGCGCAGGACCCGCGCGGTTATCACGTGCTCGCCGGGCTCAACACCAGGCCCGCCATCACCTACCTCGCCCGCGTGACGCAGGGCGCGGCCGCGGAGGCGTGAGCGATGGCCGGCACGCAGACCTCGCGCGTCACCTACGATTTCGTCACCCGCGCCATCGCGCGCACCCTGGGACATCCAGGGAAGGGCTACTACGCCCTGCTGGGGACGGCGGTCGCCCTGCTCGGCGTTGGGATCGTCTGTCTACTCCTGTTACTGCGCTACGGCCTCGGGCTCGCGGGCTACTCCCACCCGGTGTACTGGGCGGTCTACATCACGTGCTTCGTGTTCTGGGTGGGCATCGCGCACTCGGGCACGCTCATCAGCGCCATCCTCTTCCTGTTCCGGTCGGGGTGGCGCACGGCGGTGTATCGCACCGCCGAAGCGATGACAGTGTTCGCCGTGATGACCGCCGGGTTGTTCCCGCTGATCCACATCGGACGGCAGTGGTACTTCTACTGGCTGCTCCCGTACCCCAACGAGCGCGGGCTGTGGCCCAACTTCAAGTCGCCGCTCATCTGGGACGAGTTCGCGATCGGGACGTATTTCACGGTCTCGACCGTGTTCCTGATCATGGGACTGATCCCCGACATCGCGGCGGTGCGCGACGTAGCCACGGGGTGGCGCAAGAAGCTCTACGCCGTCACTGGGCTCGGCTGGCGCGGCACCAACGAGCAATGGCGGCACTACACGCGCGGCTATCTCTACCTCGCCGCCCTCGCCACGCCGCTCGTGCTCTCGGTGCACAGCGTCGTGTCCTGGGACTTCGCGATGGCGATCGTGCCCGGCTGGCACGCGACGATCTTCGCCCCCTACTTCGTGGCGGGCGCGATCTACTCGGGCGTGGCGATGGTGATCACGCTGCTCGTGCCGATCCGCAAGCTGTTCCACCTCGAGGAGCTGATCACCGTCCACCACTTCCAAAACCTGGCGAAGCTGTGCCTCCTCACCGGGATGATCGTGGGGTACGCCTACTGCGTCGAGTTCTTCACGGCGTGGTTCGGGGGGCACCCGGATGAGCGGGCCGCGTTCTGGTACCGCGCGTTCGGGCCGTTCTGGTGGGCCTCGTGGACGATGTTCATCTGCAACGCGTTCCTGCCGCAGCTGCTGTGGTTCCAGCAGATCCGCACGAACATCCTGGCGTTGTTTGTGATCTCGATCTTCGTGAACGTCGGCATGTGGTTCGAGCGCTACGTCATCATCGTCGTATCGCTCGCGGGCGAGCCGTTCGAGCGCTTTGCGAACGCGACCTACAATCCGACCTGGGCGGACTGGGGCATCATGGCGGGTAGCTTCGGGTGGTTCTTCATGTGGTTCCTGTTGTTCGTGAAGAACTTCCCCGCCGTCTCGATCTCGGAGGTGAAGGAGGTCCTGCCGGCACCGCGCCGCGGGAAGGCGGTAGCGGTATGAAGCTCGTGAACCCGCTGACCGCGATCTTTCACCCGCCGCCAACCCCGGGCGTGCTGGCGGTGTTCGGCCATCTCGACGCCACGGTGGACGCGATCGGCCAGCTGCGCAAAGGCGGCCACACCGACTTCACCGTCTACTCCCCGATCCCGCGCCACGAGCTCGAGGACGCCCTGGACCAGCCCGTGAGCCCGGTGCGGATGTTCACCCTGATCGGCGGCATCGCCGGCTGCGCGATCGGCGCCTGGATCACGCTCTACATGTCGTACGATTGGCCGTTGGTGCTCGGCGGCAAGCCCGTGGGGTCGATCCCGCCTTACGTCGTGATCATGTTCGAGATGACGGTCCTGTTCGGGGCGCTCTCCACCATCCTCGGCATCGCGTTCAACGCGCTGTTCGCCGCGCGCCGCCTCGGGACCGTGGCGTACGACCCGCGCTTCACGAACGACAAGTTCGGCATCTTCGTCCCGTCGGAGCTGGCGCGGCAGGGTCAGGTCGAGGGCCTGCTGCGTGGGGCCGGCGCCGAGGAGGTGCGGCGTGCGTAGGCCGCGTGCCGTCTTTGCCGCCCTCGCCGCCCTCGCCGCCCTCGCGTGCAATCCGGACGATGTCGTGCACCGCATCGGCTGGTTCTCCACCATGCGCCACCAGCGCAGCATCAAGCCGTACGCCCGACCGATCCCGCCCGTGCCCGGTACGGTGCCCGTGAGCGGCGGCGAAGTGATGCCTTCCCTGACCACCGCGGACCGCCTCGTGAACGCGCGAACTCGGACGTCGGAGTCCATCAATCGCGGCCGCTTCCTGTACGAGACGTACTGCCTCGTGTGCCACGGCGAGTCGGGTCGCGGCGACGGGCCGATCTCCTCCGCAGCGGGCGGGCCCTACTTCGGCGTCCGCTCGCTCGTGAACGACACGATCGCGCGCCGCTCCGACGGCTATGTCTACGCCGTCGTGGTGAACGGGCAGATGATGGGACGTGGCCTGATGCCGGTCTACGGGGACAAGGTGCGGGGTGACGACCGCTGGGACCTGGTGAACTACGTGCGTACCCTGCAGGCGCAGGCGCGGAGCCAGGGGAAACGATGAGCGCGACGGCGGTGGCGGCAGCGGGGGGCGGGGGGGGGGCCGGGGGCGGGGGGGGCTCGCGGTCCGAGCTGGTTCAGAAGGCGCGGCGGTTCCCGGCGCGGGCGTTCGTGACGTGGGGTGCGCTGCTGACCCTGCTCGGCGCCGTGGCGTTCCTTTCGATCCTCACCGCCGGCCGGCAGGCCCGCGCGTGGCAGGCATGGCACGTCAACTTCATGTTCTGGACCGGGCTCGCGCAGGGGCTGGTGGTGTTCGCGGCCACGCAGAAGCTCGCAAAGGGCCATTGGTCGGGGCTCTTGATCCGCTTCGCCGAGGCGGCGGCGGCGTTCCTGATCGTGTCGCTCGCGCTCTACGTCGGGCTGTTCCTCGGCCGCTTCTCGATCTTCAGCTGGCTGCACGAGCCCCGGCCCGACATCGGCGTGTGGCTCACGACGAAGTTCTTCTTCGTGCGGAATGGGCTGATTTACGTCGCCCTCGCTTGGCTGTCGTGGCGCTTCGTGCGACACGACATGGCGCCCGACCTGGAGGAGCTCGCTGACGGCCGGCCGGCCGAGCGGCTCGCGGGGCGTGACAAGATCGCGCGCGAGGCGGCGATCCTCATCGTGGGGTACGCGTTCGGGTACAGCCTGCTCGCGTTCGACCTGATGATGTCGCTCGCCCACAAGTGGGTGAGCAACCTGTTCGGGGCGTTCTACTTCATGGGCAGCTTCCTCGCCGCGCTCATGGCGCTCGCCGTCATCGCGATCGCCGTGCGGCGGCGGATGGGGCTGGCATCCCTGATTTCGTCGAAGCAGCTTCACGACCTCGGCAAGCTGTCCTTCGGGTTCACGGTGTTCTGGGCCTACCTGATGTGGGCGCAATACCTCGTCATCTGGTACGGCAACCTGCCGGAAGAGACGTACTTCATCTTCTATCGGCTGATCGGTCCGTGGAAGCCGATCGGCGTCGCGGTATTCCTGATGGTATTCGTGATTCCCTTCGTCGGCCTGCTCGGCGTGAAGCCCAAGCAGCACCCGCCTACGTTCCTGCTCTTCGCCCTCGTGAGCCTGACCGGGATCTGGCTCGAGCGCTACCTCGAGATCGTGCCGTCCATCAACGGGGGAGCCGGGCCCGCGCTCGGCCTCCCGGAGCTCGGGGTCACGGCGCTATTCGGCGGGTTGTTCCTCCTGTCCCTCGGTTGGTTCGCCGCCCGCTACCCGATGGTGTCGCCCCGTCTCGCCGCGGACACGCTGGAGCGCGAGCACCACTAAATCCTTCACCGTTTCCTGACACTTCCCGCACGCGCCTCGGCACCCGGTCGAGGCGCTTTTGACGTTGTGAGGGTACTTGTCACGACACGCTTATTCAGCGTCAGGGGGTCTCATGCGACGGTTCGCAGGTCTACTCGGGGCGGTGTTGCTGCTGTCCTGCAACAATGCAACGTCATCGTACGGCGGTGGCGGAGGAGGCGGGGGCTGCACACCTACGGCCACGAAGGTCTGTATGGTTGGACAATCGTTCAGCCGCACGAACCTCACGATCTCGACCGGTACTGCCGTATCCTGGGAGAACGGAAGCACGCTCACGCACACGGTCACGAGCTCATCGAGTTCGACAGAAACGTTCAATAGCGGTAATGTCGTCCCGGCCGGGACCTACAGCCACACCTTCGCAGTCGCAGGCACCTTCCACTACTTCTGCCAGTACCACGGCGCCGACGGGAACCCTCCGACCGGCATGGCCGGCACGGTCACCGTGCAGTAGCGGCCAGCGGCGCTAGGGCCGGAGCGGCTGGAGCCGGCGCCGCAGCGCAAGCAGTGAATCGGCGGGCACGGGGCCCCGGACGTCCAGGAAGAGCCCCGCGTCCGTGCGGTCCGTGGCAGCGGCGCGTGCCGGCGCCGCCGCCGGCTTGGCCTTGCGGGCCGCTGGAGCAAGGGAGTCGGGCTGTGCCGCTCCGGCGACGACCACCTCTGCCAGCATGAGCTGGCTCGGCCGTCCGTTGATCACCGCGATCGCCGTGCTCGAATCGAGCGGCTGCTCGACGACCACCACGGCGGCATAGCCGATCATGCGCGCCCGGTGGATGCTCCGGATCGGCAGGTCGGGAACGACGCGCGGATCCGCACCGAGCAGCACGCGGGCGCTATCGACGGTAAGGGGCGGACCGGTCAGGGCGTAGCTTCGAGCTTCGAGGAGGCCCGTGGGAGGCGCCGGCGCGGCGGCGGGCGCCAGTGCCCGGTCCCGCTCCCGCGCGGCGACCGCGGCGTTATCGCGTACCCGGAGCGCGGCCGGGGGCCGCGCCGGCACCGACGCCGGGCGTTTCGACAGCGCGATGGTCTCGGAGGCGGCGAGGTCGCCGGTGCGCTTCTCGGCCGGCGGCTCGCGTCTCAGGGTTCCCGAGCCGAGGTACAGCCCCGCGCCGAGCGCGAGCACGACGGTCGCGGCCCAGGCGAGCGGTAGCCGCACCTGCCACCACAGACGTGCCGGCGGCTTCACGTCGCCGGGACGGAACGGCGGCAGCGCTCGGTCAGGTGGCGCGGCTCGGCCGAGCAGCTCGTCGGCCCGTCCGATCAGCGCGCGCTCCTCTTCCAGGCGAGTACGGCAGTCCGGGCACTGTGCGAGATGCGCGTCGACGCCCCGGGCCTCATCCGGTGGCAGCTCGCCGTCCAAGTAGGCGTGCAGCGTGCCGTCATCCACGTGCGACATGTTCACCCTTCTTTCCCGCCTCGTACGCGTCCACGAGCCGCCGGCGCGCGCGGGCGAGCGTCGTACCGACCGCGCCGCGCGCCAGCCCGGTCTGGGCGGCGATGTCCTCGTAAGAGAGCCCCGAATCCCACAGCAGCAGGACCTCGCGATCGCGCGGCGTCAGCTGCTCGAGCGCGGCGCGGACTTGCGACCGCTCGCTCGCCGCGTGCAGCGCTTCGTCCACCCCCGGCGTGCTGTCCTGCGGCTCGGCCCCGAGCAGCGTCAGGTGACGCCGCTCGCGCGCCCAGCGTCGAGCATCGTCTCGCGCCATGTTCGCCGCCACGACGAAGAGCCACCCCCGGGCGTTCTCCGGCTTGTGTACCAGTGCTCGGGCGAACGCCTCCTGCGCCAGGTCCTCCGCGCGCTCGACGTCCCACACCTTGCGGTACAGGAACCGCACGAGCGCGCGGTAGGTGGTCCGGTACACGTCCGCCAGATCGTCGGGCACGGACGTCAACGCGGAACGCGGAAGTCGGAACGCGGAACAGCAAGGCCTGCCTCCGCGGAGTTCGTCGTGTTGTTCCGCGTTTCGCGTTCCGCGTTCCGCCTTCGGTTCATCCCCGAAACTCCCGCACCAGCCGCTCCAAGTCGCCGTCCGCCCACGCCGTCTTACCGCCGGATTCAATCTTGATGCTGACGCGCCGTCCGGCCACCAGCACTGTCGGCGCCAACGCCGCCGGTTTGACGAGCTCGGGGAGCGCGCGCAGCAGGGCGAAGTAGGCGTCGCTGAATGGCGCCACCCGCACGACGCGCAGCGAGTCGCCGTGGCGCGTGTCTGTCCATACGCTGTCGCGCAGCACGAACAGGCGAGCGCCGACGCGCTGGGTGGCGCCGGTGCGAGCAGCCGGCGCGGCGACGCTGGAGTCGGCCTCGACCACGACCTCCGACCGCATGAGCTTCGAATCGCGCTCCGCGCGCCGCACCGCCCGGTCGCCCGTCTGGTCGCGGGGCGCCGCCGTGACGGTCACCGCGCCGAGGGGGACGGGCATCTGTCCGAACGCCACCGTCGGCGGCTCCTGCACCAGGTACGAGGTGTAGTCGGTGAGGATCCCGTAGCGCAGCGCCAGCCGCTTCAGCTCGCTCAGGATCTCGGGATTCGGCCCGTGCAGCCGGATGTCGCGCGACAGCGCGCCCGCCTTGCGGGCGGCCCAGAGCTGCTGGATGTACCCGCGGGCGCCGGCGTCACCGCTGAAGGAGGCGTCCGTCGTAAACCGCTCCTCATGGCCGCCTCTCCGTCCCGTGATCGTCACGGACCGCTCTCCACCTCCGGCGCCGCGGTACCGCCCGAACACCACGAGCTCGTCGTCGGCGAACAGGTCGGGGAGTCCTTGCGGCTGCAAATCGTACAGCTCGACGCCGTCGGCGCGGAGCGCCAGGTCGGTGAGCACGGGTGACGAGATCTTCGCCGCCAGGGCGCTCACGGCCTGCTCGATGTCACCGCCGGGCCGGATGTACTCGGCGACGCCGCGGGCGCGCTCTGTGAGCCGCTCGAGCACGTACGTGTTGACGTCATACCCGATACCGAACGCAATGACCCGGAACGCGCCACGGCCGCGGTCTGCCTGGTCGGCGATGCGCTCGGGATCGGTCTCACCCACCGTCGGCATCCCGTCGGTCAAGAAGACCACGACGCCGAGCGCGCCTTCGGCGGGAGACGTCGCGAACGCCTCCGCCAGCGCCCCGGCGATGTTCGTGCCGCCCCCGGCCGAGATCGTCCGGACCCACTGTTGCGCGTCGCGGATGTGCTCGGTCGACCCCTCTGTCCACGCGGGCGCGTACCGCCGCACATCGCTGCTGAAGGTGATCAGCCGGAACCGGTCCTCCGCGCGCAACGTCCCGAGCAGCTGCACCAGCGCCGCCTTGGCCTGGTCGAGCTTCTCCCCGGACATCGATCCCGACACGTCGAGCACGGCGACGACGTCGCGATGCAGCGTCACGGTCTGCGCCGCCCGGCCGGGCGCGAGCAGCAGCATGAAGTAGCCGTCCTCGCCGGCCGGCTGGTCGCCCACGAGCGACATCCCCAGGAGGCCGCGAGCCAGCGGCAGGAACACCTCGAGATCGCCGCCCGCCGCCGTGTCGGGGAGCGTCAGCTCGAGATGGTCGCCGCTGCGGTTGAGGGTGAGTCGGTGTGTGGGCGAGTAGGGATCGCCGAAGCGCGCGGCGCTGTCGACCTGGAGCCGGAAGCCGTGTGATTGCGCAACGGCCCCCCCGCCCCCCGCCCCCCTAGCGTAGCGGAAGCGCCAGGCGTCGCCTACGCGGTCGAGCAGCTGCGTATACCGCAGCGTGATCTTGCGGGTCTCGCCCGGAGCGATCGGAAACACGCGCGCGCGGAGCAGCCCGTGGCCGGCGAGCTCGATCAGTGCCGGGTCGCGCTTGCGGCGGACGATGTCTTCGTAGATCGCCCGCGCCTGCGCGGCATCCATGGGCTCGCCTTTCAGCTCGCGGTCACCTTGCCAGAGCGAGAAGTCGCTGAACACGGCCTCGCCGGGCAGCGGATAGAGGTAGCTCGCCTCGTCGAGGAGCATTCCGCCGTTCCTGAACCATTCCTCGACCGTCACGCGGGCCACGCGCCCCGTCACCGCGACCTGGACCGCGCTCCGTACCTTCTCGATCGCTCCCCGGGGCAGGGGACGGATCGGCTCGATCCACCCCTGCGACGCCGCGCGCGCGAGGGGCATGATGAGCAAGGCGAGCGGTACCGCCAGGCGACGCTCGAACGACCGCATAGCACGCATTCCTGTGAGGGACGCCAGGAGAGACGCTTCTTGGGGGGGAAGTTGCACATGCCGGGCATACGACGACGCCGGAAGGGGTTGCGGCGAAGGCGCGCACGTGTCCATCTTGGGTGCGCCGCAGCGCCACCGGCCGTGAGGTCCGCGCCCTACTGGATGGGAATCGTGCCGCGCTACATTTACCGCCGCCTCACCCGGCTGCCGACGTCAGCGGACGAGCTTCGTCGCCACACCGTTCTCAACCTCCCCGGCATGCTCGCGGGTCTGAGCTTCGAGCACACGGTCATGGAGCCCGGCGCGGCCGTGCCGATCTCGGTCGACGACGAGGCGGGCATCCTCATCTTCACGCTCTCGGGCCGCGGCGTCATGCTGCTCGATGGCGACCGCATCGAGGTCGGGGCGAACGACCTGGTGCACATCCCGCCGGGCGTGTCGTACGGGATGCAAACACTCGGCGGCACGGACTGGATCTACGTCGCGCTGCAGGCGCCGGTCGAATGACTGATGACTATCCGACCGCGCATTGATTCGGCCCGAACTCCAGGACCTCCGCCTCCGCCTCCGAGATCTCAGCCAGACCGAGATTGGCGAGTTTGATGCTGCGGTAACTCTCAGGAGGGGTCGCGGTGTGGTCGGCCACCCACGCAAGGAACGCGCGCTCCTCCTGCAGGGCTGCCGCTTCGTTGGTCGCCGCGATGACGTCGAAGCGCGCGGCGACGCTGCGATCGGCCCGACGCTCCCATTCGCCAGCGTAGTGTGCCGGCAGCACCACCAGGTCGCCGGGCCACTCGTGCCGGGCGCGCTCGAGACTGCGCCACAGCAGGCGCGCCCACGCGTCGCGCCGCCCGCCCAGGTCGGGCCGGCCCACCGACCGGACGAACAGAAAGTCGCCGGTGAGCGCGAGCGTGTCGTCGGCGAGGAGCGCCACGCTGCCGAGGGTGTGCCCCGGGACGTGCGCGACCCGCAGCGCCGCTCGTCCGAACGCTATCGTGTCGCCGTCGGTCATGGGCTGGTAGGCGAGGCGCCCCGGCGCGTCGTCGTACGGCGAGCGGGCGTCGTCCGGATGCAGGAAGTAGGGCACCTGCCAGCGGACCGCGGCGGCGCGGGCGCCGCTCAGGTAATCGGCGTGGATGTGCGTGTCGATCACGGCGGCGGGTGTCGCGTCGAGCTCCGCGAGCAGCGCGTCGTAACGGTCGAGATGGCGCCCGGGATCGACCGCCACGGCGTCGCCGTCGCTCACCAGCACGTAGGACAGCGCGCCCTTGCCGACGCGGTCGAGCTGCAGCACGTGGTGCAGCGCGGCGGTGGGGGCGAGGCGGCGGACCAGATAGACGGTCTCCCACGCGGCCATGCCGCCCGTCACCGAGTACGCCTCGAAGCCGCGCTCGCGCAGGAAGCGGGTCGCACGCTGGCTCGAGTTGCCGTGGCCGCAGATCACCGCGACGGGCGCCGTCCGTTCGAGGCCGAGCGGCGCGAGGCTCGGCAAGCGGTACATCTCGGACGCGGCGAGCGCGCGGAAGTCGAGCGTCGCGCCGAAAGCGACTCGTCCCTGCGCCACGCGCTCCGGGCTGCGGATGTCGAGCACCTGCACGTGCTCGCCGCCGTCGAGCCGCTGCGCGAGGTCGGCCGCGGGCATCTGCGGCAGTTCGGCGTCCGGCATGGGATCAGTGTTACCGGGCGCGTGCAAAAGCGCAACGGCGGGCGGGGTTCGCAGGTCTCCCGTTTTTCAAACGTGGGGGTATATTGTGAACGCGTTCACAAGGTTATCCAGCCATAGTCTCGGAGGAGATCAGCAATGCGGTTGACCCTGCTCACCACCCTCGTCGCGTTCGGTGCCGTCGCGTGCGGCGGCGAGAAGAAGGCTGACGCATCTCAGGCCCAGGCCGCGACTCCGGCGCCGGCCGCGGCGACCCCCGCTGCGCCGGCCGCCGAGCCTGCCGCGGCGGTCGTCGAAGTGAAGATGACGGGCAACGGCACGACCAAGGCCGCGTTCGAGCCGGCGACGCTGACGATCGCGCCCGGTACCACGGTACGGTTCATCAACGTCTCGGGCGGGCCGCACGACATCGCGTTTTACGCCGACTCGATTCCGAAAGGCGCCGCGGACGTGTTGAAGAAGGGGATGCCGAACCAGATGATGGATCTCGCCAGCCCGTTCCTGCAACAGCCGAACGAGAAGTACGACGTGTCGTTCGCGGGCGCCCCGGCCGGCACGTACAAGGGCTACTGCCTTCCGCACGTCGCGCTCGGCATGAAGGTTACGATCACCGTGAAGTAAGCGCGCGACGGCGTCGCACCGCGCAACGGCTCCGGGAAATCCCGGGGCCGTTTGACTTTCCGGCCCCCGCTTCGGATGTTCTCCGGTCGGGGGCTTCCTCGATCATGTCCGCCTTCTTCGAGCGGGTGCGTGCGGCGCTGGCACCGAAGGGCTATGACGTGCTCCGCGAGTTGGGGAGCGGCGGCATGGGGATCGTGGTCCTCGCGCGGCACACGGCGCTCAACCGCCTGGAGGCGGTGAAGGTGATCCGGCCGGAGCTGCACACCGCCCGTGCCGTGGAGCGCTTCCGGCAGGAGGCGTGCACGCTCGCCGAGCTGTCGCATTCCCACATCGTCACCGTGCACGCCGCCGACGAAGCGGACGGCCTTCCGTATTACACGATGAAGTACCTCGAGGGAGAGACCGTCGCCGATCGGCTGCGCCATGGGCGGCTCCCGCCGCCCGAAGTGCGCAAGCTTGGACGCGATCTGCTGGACGCGCTGGATGAGGCGCACACCCACGGCGTCGTGCATCGCGACGTCAAGCCCGCCAACGTGTTCTGGGACGGCAAGAGCGCGGTGCTCGTGGACTTTGGCATTGCGAAGCGCGTGCCGCTGCCCGGGCAGCCGCCTGACCCATCCAGAGAGTCGCTCACCGAGCCGGGGATCAGACCCGGGACGCGCGGTTACATGGCGCCAGAGCAACTCGCCGGCGCGGAGGCGAGTCCGGCGAGCGACCTGTACGCCGCCGCCTTGGTGATCTACGAGGCCTACACCGCCCGACACTGGCTCGAGGCCCAAGGGCTGGGGCGTCGCAAGTGGCGCGGGGTCCCGTGGCGCGAGGCGCGCGTGCTGCGGCGCGGGCTCGCGTGGAAGCCGGAAAAGCGTTGGCCCGACGCCGCGATCTTTCGGCACAAATTCTGGCAGGCGGATCTGTGGAAGTACGTTCAACGGACCATCGCCTTGACCATCGGAGGGTTGGTGGTCGGCGCGGGGTTGGGCCAGCGGTACCGGGAGGGCTGGCCATTTCGCGCGCCGGCCTCGCTTCACGTGGTCGTCACACCCCTGGAGGTCGCTTGCGCCAGCGACGCGAGCCGCGGGGAACGCGTCGCCCGGGTGCTCGTTCACAAACTGCAGGGGTACATGGATTTTTCCGCCGAGGGGCCCACCGCGCCGCCGTGGCTGCGCCGGCGCTCGACGGTCGTCGTCAAGGGGACGACCTGCGCCGGTGGCGACTCACTGCGTGTCGCGGTCGGCATGCAACTGGGACAGGAGCAGGCGGATCCGGCCGTGATCGCCGCGCGCAGCGACACGGGTCACCTCGATCTCCTGGCCGACACGCTCGCATACGGCCTGGTGCGCGAGATCTGGGACGCCGAGAACCCACTCGATCCCGTACTCCCCAAGGCGGCGCTCCCCAAGACGCCCGGGGGGCTGGCGGCGTGGCTCACGGCGGAACGGGTGCTCGCGCAGGGCCGCTGGGGGGACGCCGATCGCGCCTACGAGGAGGCCGAGCGGATCGACTCCACCTGTTGGTTGTGCGCCTGGCGCCACGCCGACATGGACCGGTGGCTCGGCCGCAAGTTCGACGAGGTGCGCGCAGCCCGCTACCTCGCTCACATCGATTCGTTCCCGCCCCACTACCGGAAGCTCATTCGCGCCTCCCGTCGACCGCTCGTCGAGCGGCTCAACACGCTCATCTCCCTGA
>WNGQ01000632.1_pt1 | contig 36248 bp, 27 predicted proteins | sample 5407661 | NCBI WGS metagenome assembly WNGQ01 (sample SAMN13153382, study PRJNA577476) | soil metagenome | isolation source: 60 cm soil or saprolite under Garry oak tree replicate 2 | place: USA:California | collected 2016-06-15 | reverse complement strand
ACCGCGTCCATCTTGCCGCGTTGCGCGACCAGGATTCCTTTGGCGGTCTGGTAGCCATGGTTGATGATCGACCTGATCTCCTCGTCGATGATCGCGGCCACCTCTTCGGAGTAGTTGCGCTGCTCGCCGAGGTCGCGGCCGAGGAACACCAGCTCCTCCTTATGGCCCATGGTGACCGTGCCGAGCTTGTCCGACATGCCCCACTGCGTGACCATGCGGCGCGCCATCTGCGTCGCCTTCTGGATGTCGTTCTCGGCGCCTGACGTCACGTCGCCGAACACGATCTCCTCAGCGACGCGGCCGCCCATGAGGCCGGAGATCTGGTCCATCAGCTCGTCCTTGGAGATGAGGTACTTGTCCTCCTCAGGCAGGCTGAGCGTCCAGCCCAGCGCCATGCCGCGCGAGATGATCGAGACCTTGTGCACCGGGTCCGCGTGCGGCAGCGCCTTCATCACGAGCGCGTGACCGGTCTCGTGGTACGCGATGATCTCTTTCTCGTGGTCCGAGATGCGGCGGCTCTTGCGCTCGGGGCCGGCGATCACGCGCGCGATCGCCTCCTCTAGCTCGTCCATGCCGATGACCTTCTTGTTCGCTCGCGCTGCAAGGATCGCAGCCTCGTTGATCAGGTTCGCGAGGTCCGCGCCGCTGAAGCCTGGAGTCTGGCGCGCGAGCACGTCGAGGTCGACCGTCGTGTCGAGCGGCTTGTTGCGCGCGTGCACGTCGAGGATGGCGCGGCGGCCCTTGATGTCCGGCCGGTCCAGGGTCACGTGGCGGTCGAAGCGTCCGGGCCTCAGCAGCGCCGGGTCGAGCACGTCCGGCCGGTTGGTGGCCGCGATGACGATGACGTGCGTGTTGGTGTCGAAGCCGTCCATCTCGACGAGCAGCTGGTTGAGGGTCTGCTCGCGCTCGTCGTGACCGCCGCCGAGGCCGGCGCCACGCTGGCGGCCGACGGCGTCGATCTCGTCCACGAACACGATGCATGGCGAGTTCTTCTTGGCCTGGTCGAAGAGGTCGCGGACGCGGCTGGCGCCGACACCGACGAACATCTCGACGAACTCGGAGCCGGAGATCGAGAAGAACGGCACGCCCGCCTCACCGGCGACGGCCTTGCTGAGCAGCGTCTTGCCCGTGCCGGGAGGCCCGACGAGCAGCACGCCCTTCGGGATGCGCGCCCCGAGGGCTACGAACTTCTCCGGATATTTCAGGAACTCGACGATCTCGGTGAGCTCCTGCTTGGCCTCTTCGACACCCGCGACGTCGGCGAACGTGATGGCCGGCTTGTCGCCGGCGATCATGCGCGCGCGCGACCGCCCGAAGGAGATCGCCTGGTTGTTGCCGCTCTGAGTCTGCCTGAGCACCCACCACATGAAGGCGGCGATCAGGACGACCAGGATGATGTTCGGCAGCAGGACGCTCAGTAGGTACGTGCCGCTGCTGTTGCTGTCGAGCTTGATGTTGGTCTTGGTCGAGTACTGGGTGCACCAGTCGTTGCCGCTGCTCGAGCAGTCCGGCACGGTCACGTTGTGCCTGGTGCCGCCGTTGTCGGTGGCGACGGCGTCGGTGCCCTTCACCTCGACCGTCTTGACTCCGCCATCGTTGATGTTCGTGATGAGGGTCGAGTACGACCACTCGCTGGAGGTCTGGTTGCCCTGGATCGACGTCCAGGTGAACCAGAACACAAGGCCGAGTACGACGACCAGTGCGAAATAGAACAGGCTGGAGCGGGGGAAGCGGCTCAACTCGGATCTCCTCGAGGACTGTCGGGCGATTTTAGCACTGCCATTTGCGGGTTCCTGTCGGACAGGATACGTGTGACCGTTACGTGCAGGGAGTTTTCGCCGGGGGCCGACAGCAGATCCCGGTCGACAGCCACGCCCGGCACCCACGCCAACCGATCGCCCGCGAAGACCAGCGGCAGGGCGTCTCGCTCCTCGCGCGGCACCCGGGCATCGACCAGGATGTCCTGCAGCTTGCGGGTGCCCGTACTGCCGGCGGGTCGCATGCGCAGCCCCGGCCGCCGGTATCCCAGGGTCACCTTCAATCCCGGCTTCAGGTGAACGGCGCCGGTCTCGCTGCAGCCGGTGCACGAGCGGACGTCCACAACAGCCTCCACCAAGGGGGGAACGCGCGGGACGACCTCGACGCGTGATCCCACCACGCGGAACCTGAGACCGCCGGGCAGGTCGATGCCGGCTCCGCCCCGCTTTCCGGCCGCCAGCCGGACCATGGCCTCGAGCTGGCGGCGGCTCAGCGAAGGGAGGCGCCCGCCGGCCTCCGCGTACAACATCCGCATGCATTCGCCGGCGACCGCCGGCGTCATGGACGCAATTGCGTCGCGCGAGCGCGTGCCGCCGGCCTGAGCGCTGATGGATTCCTGCATGGCCGCCGCGCTCAACGCCGCTGCGTGCAGGCGCCTCACGATGCCTGGGCGGTCGCGCTCCAGCGCAGGCAGGAGGCGCTTGCGCATCCACACCCGCGAATAGGAAAGGTTGGAGTTCGCGGGGTCCTCGATCGCGACCACTCCCCTGCGTTCGAGGTAGGCCATGACGTCGCTCCGCCAAACGCTCAGCAGCGGCCGCACGAAACGGCCGCGCCGAGCCGGCATCCCGCGCAGGCCGGCAAGGCCGCACCCGCGCAGCAGGTGCATGGCCGCTCCTTCGACCTGGTCGTCCGCGGTGTGCGCCAGCGCGATCTTCGTGGCGCCGGCCTCCGCCGCCGCACCTTCGAGAAACTCATACCGCAGCGTGCGCGCCGCGGCCTGCACCGAGCCCCTGGCCAGCGGTGCGCTGCGTCGCTGGACGATCATCGGCACGCTGAGCGTTTCGCACAGACGGCGGACGTGCTCGGCCAGGAGCGCCGAGCCCTCCTGCAGCGCGTGGTCGTAGTGCGCGGCCACGATGTCGTGGCCCCCTTCGCGCAGAGCGAGAAGAAGCGCGGTGGAATCGTGCCCGCCCGAGAAAGCGACCAGCACTCGCTCGCCCCTGGTGATCAGGTCGGTGGTCCGGATCGCGCCGATGACGGCGTCGGGCATGGTGGTGCCGGCTGGACTCGAACCAGCGACAACGCGATTATGAGTCGCGCGCTCTACCACCTGAGCTACGGCACCAGGGCCGTGGAATCCTAGCGCGCCGCCCCGGCCCGCGCCTTCAGCTTCCTCTTCTTGAGCCTGCGCTTGGCCAGCGCGACCTTCTTTCTCTTGTTCACTCGTTACCCTCGCGGAGTATAGCGGCCGCCTGAATGGCGGCCAGGAAGCGACGGACGTGCTCAGAAACGAGCTCTGGCGCCACCTCGGGCCCGCGAAGTCGAGCGGTTCAAGAGCGCGACACGGTCAACGGTCAGAGGTGGAGCAGTCCGTCCCTGAGTGCGTTCGTGACCGCCTCGACGCGGTTGCCTGCGCCGAGCTTGCTGAACACCTGGCTCAGATGGTTGCGCACCGTCTTGATGCTGATGCCGAGCTTGCTGGCAACCTGCTTGTCCGAAAGGCCTGCGGCCACGTTGGTGAGCACTTCAAGCTCGCGGTTGGACAGGTTGGGCATGGCCACAGGTCGAGCGATTACGTGGTCGCGAACGGCGAGTCGCTGTCCGGATCCTCGTTGCCGCTGAACGCAGGCCGAACAAGTGCGGCGGCCGCACTCTCGTGTTGACCCTTGGAAAACCCGGGCCCCAACCGCTTCCCCTTCCCTTAGTCCAGCGCGATATATCCTGCGAATGAATGCCGGCCGTGCTGGAGAACACAAGTGTATTGATTGTGTGATGCAGTGCAACTAATTTCTTTGACCAGGCCTGCTTATCGCTCGGTGCACCGCGGCGCTCCAGAAATGAGAAAGGGCGCCGCAAGCGCGGCGCCCTTTGGGGGGCGATCTGGTTGCGGAGCTTGGATTCGAACCAAGGACCTTCGGGTTATGAGCCCGACGAGCTGCCGCTGCTCCACTCCGCGAGTCCGATTATACCCGCGTCTTTTTGGAGCCCCTGAGACGTCAGTTCGTCCAGGTCATGGACTTGGCGTCGCTTTGGGCGACGGCGGTGCAGGGCTTGGTGTGCCCGTCACAAGGTAGACATGCTCGTACGGCTTGGAGTAACCGTTGCGCCTCGCCTCCTCTTCGTCGGCGGCTCCCGAGTTGATGGCGGAGATGTCGCGGTGATAGCCCTGGTTCTGCGCCGCCAGCACCTCGTTCTGATGGCGCAGGTCGTTCACCTGCTGGCTCAGCCTGTGCCCGAGGTACGCCTCCTGCGCGTACGCGAGCGTGGCCCACGCGGCCGCGCCCAGCACGACACCTAGGACGATGGTGCGCCTCGCGGCTGCGAAGCGAGGACGTGGAACGCCGGGCGGGGCGAGCGCGATGGTGGTCTGTCTCATGCTGAATCGTTGGCTGTGACGTTCGGCGTGCGAGCGGGAGCCGACTATAGCAAACGGTTTCGCGTTTGTCGGCCTAGCAAGCCGCTGCTAGCGCGCCTCGTCCCACCGTCTCGCCAGCTCTGCCGAGTCAAGCTCGCGGAACGACTTTCCTTCGCTGGCCACCTGAGACTCCATGGCCGCGAACCGTTCTCTAAAGCGCCGGCCGGCGACACGCAGAGCGTCCTCGGGGTTGACCTTCAGCCGGCGCGACAGCGACACCACCGCGAACAGCAGGTCGCCCAGCTCGTCGAACGCGGCGTCCGGATCCTTCGCGTCGGCGAGCTCGCGCGCCTCCTCGGCGACAGCCTCTGCGCTGTCGGCCGTCGACGCGTAGTCGAAACCCACCCGCGCCGCGCGCTTCTGCAGGCCGAGTGTCCAGGCGAGCGCGGGCAGGGTCGCAGGCACGCGGTCGACCACTGATTCATCCTCCCGGCCGGCCTTGCGCGCCTCGCGCTCCTTGTTGTGCTCCCAGTTGCGCAGTACCTCGTCGGAGTTCGCGACCGACACGTCGCCGAACACGTGCGGATGCCGCGCGACCATCTTTGCCGCCGCAGACTCGGAGACCTGCGCGGCGTCGAAGCGTCCCTCCTGCGCCGCGATCTCGGCGTGCATCGCCACCTGCAGCAGCAGATCGCCCAGCTCTTCCTTCATCTTCGCGTCGTCGCCCGCGTCGATCGCCTCGAGGAGCTCATATGTCTCCTCGAGCAGGTAGGGACGCAGCGACTCGTGCGTCTGCTCGCGGTCCCACGGGCACCCGCCCGGCGCGCGCAGCCGCGCCACGACCTCGAACAGCGACGCGATTCCGGGTGAGTAGGGCTTTTCGTCAGCCACGTCGAGATTCTGTCACGGCCATGTTGGCGGACCTGTACAGGTCGGCCATGTCCTCCAGCAGGTCGAGCAGGTCCTTCTGCCAGCCCTCGCCCTGGCGCCGCATCTTGATCCGGTTCACGCCGATCGACAGCCGCCCCGCCATGCGCCGGCTGAGCTCGTCGACATCGAGCAGGCGCTTCGGGTCGACGCGGATGACGATGTCGTGACCCTCGGCGACCACGCCGCGAAGGCCCATACGCATCCCGCGCAGCTTCACGCGCAGCGAGTAGACGAGGTTGTCCAGCTGGTCCGGCCCGGGGCCGTAGCGGTCGATCAGTGAACGCAGCACGGCGTCGAGCTCCGCCTCGTCCTCGGTTGCGGCGAGCTGGCGATACGCGCCGAGCCGCAGCTTCTCGTCGCGGATGTACGAGCGCGGGATGAAGTGGTCGAGCGGAAGCTCGAGGTTCATCTCCGCTGTCGACAGCACGTCGGTGACCGCGCTCTCGTCGGCGCCCGTGCGCAGCTTGTTGACAGCGCTCTGCAGCATCTGCAGGTACATCTCGAATCCGACGGCGGCGATCGCGCCGTGCTGCTCGGTTCCGAGCAGGTTGCCGGCGCCGCGAATCTCGAGGTCGCGGAGGGCGATCTTGAATCCCTGGCCCAGCTCGTGCAGGCCGGAGATGACGTCGAGGCGTTTGTCGGCTCCCTCGGTGAGCGATCGGCGCGGGTCGTACAGGAAGTACGCGTACGCGCGGCGGCCGCTGCGCCCGACCCGGCCTCTCAGCTGATACAGCTGCGCCAACCCGAACCGGTCGGCTCGCTCGACCACGATCGTGTTGACGTTCGGGATGTCGAGGCCCGACTCGATGATCGTCGTGCACACAAGCACGTCGTACTTCCCGGCCTCGAAGTCAACCATCACCTGCGCCAGCTCGTCCTCGGCCATCTGCCCGTGCCCGACGGCAACGCGCGCGTTCGGCACCAGCCTGCGCACGCGCTCAGCGGCCTTCTGGATCGTGCGCACGCGGTTGTGCACGTAGTAGACCTGGCCTCCGCGCTCGAGCTCGCGCGACAGCACCTCGGTCACGAGGTTGTCCTCGTCCGCGGTGACGAACGTCTTGATCGGCTGCCTCTCCTCGGGCGGCGTCTGGATGACGCTCATGTCGCGGATGCCGCCGACGGCCATGTGCAGCGTGCGCGGGATCGGCGTGGCCGACAGCGACAGCACGTCCAGCTGCGTCCGGAGCTTCTTCAGCCGCTCCTTCTGCATGACGCCGAAGCGGTGCTCCTCGTCGACGATGAGCAGGCCGAGGCGCTTGAACCTCACGTCTTTCTGCAGGAGGCGGTGTGTGCCGATGACCACGTCGACCTGCCCAGCCTTCAAGCCCTCGATCGTCCGCGCCTGCGTCTCGTCGTCGACGAACCGCGACAGCATCTCCACGGTCACGGGAAAGTTGGCGAGGCGCTCGCGGAAAACGTGGAAGTGCTGCTGCGCCAGCACGGTGGTCGGCGCCAGCAGCGCGGCCTGCTTGCCGCTCATCGCCGCCTTGAACGCGGCGCGCAGCGCGAGCTCGGTCTTGCCGAAGCCGACGTCGCCGCACAGCAGGCGGTCCATCGGCCGGTCGGACTCCATGTCCGCCTTGATCTCCGCCAGCGCGTTCAACTGGTCCGGCGTCTCCTCATATTGAAATGACGACTCCAGCTCCTGCTGCCAGGCGGTGTCGGGAGCGAACGCGATGCCCGGCCGCGCCTCGCGCTGCGAGTAGATCTTGAGCAGGTCTTCGGCCACGTCCTGCACGACCTTCCGTGCGCGGCTGCGCGCGCGCGTCCAGTCGCCGCTGCCGAGGCGGTGCAGCGTGGGCTGCTGCTCGCCGCCCAGGTACTTCTGTATGCGATCCAGGTTCTCGACCGGCACGAACAGGCGGTCGGCTTCGGCGTACTCGAGCTCGAGGTACTCGCGGTGCGCGCCGTCGGTGTCGATCAGCCGCATGCCGCCGAAGCGCGCGATGCCGTGGTCGACGTGAACGACCAGCTCGCCCGGGGCGAACTCCAGCGTGAACTCCCGCGTCAGCTCTTCGGCGCGCGCGCGGGTCGAGGTTCCCCTTCGCGGCGAGGGCCGGCGCACCCGGCCGAAGAGCTCTGCGTCGGTGAGCAGGTGGAACCCGATCCCGGGCTGCGAGCACCCGGCCGGCAGGTCCTGCTCCGCCAGGTGCAGGCCCGCGTCCAGCTCGATGTCGACGTCGAGGTCGGCCTCCCTCAGTGTCGCGCGCACGGCGTCGGCCTCGAGTAGCTCGCGGAAGCGGTCGGTCTGCTCGGTGGCCACCACCACGGCCGAGCCCTCGGCCTGCCGCGCAACCGCGGCCAGCGCCTTCTTGCGGCCGACCAGCGGCTCGGCGTCGGTCCAGCCGATGTCCAGCGCGTCCGCGTCCATCTCTCCGGCCGAAATCTCGATGGCCGGACGCAACGAGTCCAGCTCCAGGCGCGAGAGCTCGACCGCCGGCAGCTCGAAGCCCGCCGGAAGCTCGCCGTTCTCGGCCTCGGCTGCAGCCAGCATCGTGGTGTCCTCGGTGATCGAGCGCGCGTCGGCCAGCTGCCGCTGCGGGTCGAAGTCGAGCACGACGACCTGCTCGGGCAGGTGATCGAAGAGCGAGGGCCTGCCGCTTTCCAGGTATGCGGCGTAGAACTCGACGCCCGGGAATGTCGCGCCCGAGTCCAGCCGCGACAGGTCGTCGTCCCAGTCCGCGCGCACATCGGCGCGAAGCGCCAGGATGTCCAGCTCGGTGCGGATCCGATGAGCGGCGAGCGCTCCCCGCTCTGGCCCGATCATCAGCTCGCGACCAGTGCGGATGACGACCCGGCCGAGGCCCATCACCGAGCGCTGGTTGGTCGGGTCGAACACGCGCAGCGTGTCGATGGTGTCGCCGAGCCACTCCGCGCGGGCGGGCGCGTCGGCTCCCGCCGGAAACACGTCGAGGATGCCGCCGCGCAGCGAGAACTGCCCCGGCTCCTCGACCAGCGCCTCCCGCGAATAGCCCAGCTCGGTCAGCCGCGCGGCCACCGTGACGGGATCCGGTCCCGCGCCAGGCTCGAGCTCGACCGTGCCGGCCGCGAGGTCGGCCGGCGAGATGGTCGCCCGCAGAGCGGCGCGCCGCGAAGAAACGATGACCGCCGGCTCGCGGCCGCCGCCGGTCAGCGCCGCGAGCGCCTCGAGGCGCAGGCTCACCGCCTCGTCGAAGGCAGGCGGCCTGTCGAGGAACGAGACCGCGACCTCCGCGAAAACGTGAACCGGCGGCCGGCCGGCGAGCCACGGACGCAGGTCGCCCGCGAACCGCTCGGGCGCCGGAACCAGCACGAGCAACGAGCGCCCGCGCGCGGTCAGGTCGCGCGCGATCGACGCCGCGACGATCGGCCACGCAGCGCGTGGCACCCGCGCGACGCGCACGCGCGCATTCGGATGCGCGAGCCAGCGAGCCAGGGGCGGCGAGGCATCGACCGCCGCCTGCCACAGGGCGGTCATCGCGGTTCCTCGCAGCCCAATGCGCCGGCACGGTTGTACTTGTCGGCCGCACGCTCGAGCCCGGACTCCAGCGCCAGCTCCAGCGCGTCGGCCACCCCTGAAACGACCTTCTCCAACTTTGCCGACTCCGCCTTCGTGAATCGCCCCAGCACGTAACGCACGCCAACGTCCGACGACCGATGCGAGGGCCTGCCGATGCCCACGCGGAAGCGCGCGAAATCCTTGGTGCCGAGCGCGCTGATGATCGAGAGCACGCCGTTGTGCCCTGCGCCCGAACGACCGCGCTGGATCCGCAGGCGGCACAGCGGCAGGTCCAGCTCGTCGTGCACGACCCAGACCTGCGAGGCGGCAACCCCGGTGTCGCGCATCGCCGCCTTCACCGCCTCGCCGGAAAGGTTCATGTAGGTCTGCGGCAGCACGATCCACACGCCGCGCGCCTCCGAGCGCCCGACGAGGGATTTCCAGCGCTTGCGCTTGATGTCGACGCCGAGACGGCGCGCCAGCTCCTGCGCGCACGCGAAACCGAGATTGTGGCGCGTGTCGCCGTAATCCGACTCGGGGTTGCCGAGCCCCACGATCAGTTGCTGGTTGCTGTTTTCCATGCAGACGCAAAAAGGCCTGTGGCGAGCGCCACGGCCGGGTCAGAGTCTACGCGCCGCCGGCTTCACAGCCGACAGCGCTAGCGCCGCGACGGTCAGGCGCGTCATCTCCCGAGCCTCGGCGGCGGTCGCATGGTCCCAGCCCAACAGGTGCAGCAGTCCGTGCACGCACAGCAGCGCGAGCTCTGTCCTCTGCGGATGGCGGTACTGCCGCGCCTGGCGGACCACCGCCGGCCACGAGATTGCGAGGTCGCCGACATGATCGCCCGACCCGGTGAATGACAGGACGTCGGTGGCGTGATCCTCGCCCGCGAACGTCCGGTTGAGCCGCCGGATCTCGGCGTCGCTCATGATCCGGACGGCGACCGAGGCCTCCCCCGCGGGCATGCGCGCGGCGACCTCCGGGACAGCCGTCGCGCGTTCGATGACGCCGCGGACGAACGCCGGCGGCACGGTCGAGGCTGCGGCCTTCACCACATCGACTTCGATTAGAGTCACGGCCGATGAAGATTCTCGTCACCGGCGGCGCAGGTTTCATCGGGTCGCACGTGGTCGATGCCTATGTCGCGGCCGGGCACGAGGTCGCCGTCATCGACAACCTGGCCACGGGGAATGAGCACAACCTCAATCGTGACGCGCATATGCACCGCCTCGACCTGCGCGATCCGGCTGAGGTCGCGGCGGTGGTTTCGTCGTTCAAGCCCGAGGTCGTCAACCACCACGCCGCCCAGGCCGAGGTGCCGAAGTCGGTCGCCGACCCGGCGTTTGACGCGCAGGTGAACCTCATCGGAGGAATAAACCTGCTGAAAGCCTCGGTCGACAACGGCGTGCGCAAGCTCATCTTCATCTCCACGGGGGGCGCGCTCTACGGCGAGCCGGACATCGTGCCGTGCGACGAAGACCATCCGGTCCGCCCACTGTCGCCGTACGGCACCAGCAAGTTCTGCTTCGAGCAGTATCTCGGCACCTTCAAGCGCACTTTCGGGCTCGATTTCACGGTGCTGCGCTACGCGAACATCTACGGCCCGAGACAGGACTTCCAGAGCGAGGAGGGCCGCGTGATCGCGATCTTCGCCAGCCGGATGATCGCGGGCAAGCCCGTGACCATCGACGGCGACGGCGAACAGTCGCGCGACATGCTCTACGTCGGCGATGTCGCCACCGCGAACCTCGCCGCGCTCGACCGAGGATCGAACGGCACCTACCACGTCAGCAGCGGCTTCGACGTCACCATCAACGAGCTGTTCCGCAAGCTCGCGATCCTCACCGGCTACCAGCAGCAGCCATCGCACGGACCGCGTCGCAAGGGCGACGTGTACCGCATCGCGCTCGACAACACGCGTGCCCAGCGCGAGCTGGGATGGCAGCCGGCCGTGTCGCTCGAGGAGGGCCTCACCTCCACCGTCGACTACTTCCGGCAGCACGTCGCCGCGCCGTCCGCATGAGCGATGCCCTGCTGTTCGTGCACCAGGTCGGCGCGCGCGCCCTGGTCGCGTTCGCCGTGGTGCTCGGGGTGTGGGGCGCGTACCTGTACTTCCGCCGCGAAGCCCTGACCGGCGGGTTTCGATCGAGCTTTCTCATCATGGCCGGGCTCACCGCGGTGCAGGGCCTCGCCGGCCTGGGAGTTTTCATAGCCGGCCAGCGCCCGACCGAGCTGCTGCACGTCGTCTACGGCGCCTTCGCGGTCCTGTTCGTGCCGGGGGTGTACCTCTACGCGCAGAACGGCACCAAGCGCCGCGAAGCCGTGATCCTCGCAGGAGCTTCCTGGATTGTCGCCATCGCGTACCTGAGAGGGTTCGCGACCGGCTAAGGTAGGGCCCCTCATGGCGCGTCGAGTGCTCATCACCGGAGGCGCCGGCTTCCTCGGAGTGAACGCCGCCGCGCACCTGGCCGGCCAGGGCTGGCACGTCACCGTGCTCGACAACCTCAGCCGCGCCGGCACGCACCGCAACCTCGCGTGGCTGCAGGAGAGCCACGGCGCCAACGTCGAGTTCGTGGAGCACGACCTCCGCCACTACGCAGGCCTCGACGCTCACCTGAAGGGCCAGGACGCGATCGTGCACCTGGCGGGCCAGGTGGCCGTGACCACATCGCTTGTGGATCCGATCGCGGATTTCGAGATCAATGCGCGCGGCACGCTCAACCTCCTCGAGGCCACGCGCCTGAACAGCCCAAAGGCGGCATTCGTCTTCGCATCGACGAACAAGGTGTACGGTCAGCTGCCGAAAAACAACGTCGCCTGTAAAGAGACGCAGCCCATCGACTTCCACAGTCCGTACGGGTGCAGCAAGGGCGCGGCCGACCAGTACGTGCGCGACTACGCGCGATGCTTCCACATGAACACCGTCGTGCTGCGGCAGAGCTGCATCTACGGCGCGCACCAGTACGGCACGGAGGACCAGGGCTGGGTCGCGCATTTCGTGCACTCGATCCTCAAGGACAGGCCGCTGACCATCTACGGCGACGGCACGCAGGTCCGCGACCTGCTTGATGCTCGCGACCTGTCGCGCCTGTATCAGCTCGTGATCGAGCGCATCGACGACGCGCGTGGCGAGATCTACAACGCTGGTGGCGGTCCCGACAACCAGCGCAACCTCCTCCAGGTGATCGAGGACATCGGCCGCCTCACCGAAAAGAAGCCTGCGTACACGTTGGCGGACTGGCGCGAGGGCGACCAGGCCTACTACGTCAGCGACATCACCAAGCTCCGCGAGCAGCTCGGCTGGGAGCCGCAGATCCAGTTCGACCAGGGCCTGCGCGACCTCGTGCGCTGGGCCGCCTCCGCCGCGTAGGCAACGATTGGCCGAGGCCGCGGCGGGACGCATCGTTGCCGGGACTTCCGCTCGGATGTGACCGGCGAAGAAACCGTGGGGGCTTACTCTTCTTCGCCCCACCGGTCGAAGCGCCCCGAGAGCCTCCCGGCCCCACGGGCGGACGCGGCCGCGAACCAGGCCCACGCGCGGGCGTAGAACTGGGGACGCACGAGCCAAAGCGAGATGGCCAGCAGGGCTGCGCCGCTCAGGACCCACGAGCCCTCCTCGTAAGCAGTCGGACGGTACGTGAAGACCAGCGAGGCGCCGGCCGGCACGGAATCAAGCATCACGAGCATGAAGTCCATCTCGCTGTCGACCAGCGGCACCGCCGCCGAACCGGAGGGCGTCAGCAGCTTCGCCGACCAACCTGGGAACAGGGATTCCTTGAAAAGGACGATGGTCCGCTCGGCTGATGCCGGCAGCTGAAGGCTGGCCTGGCCGTCACCGATCCATTGCGGCGACACGGTCAGCTGCGGGGTCGCGGCCGGAAACAGCCAATCGAACTGGGAGGCCACAAACTGCTGCTCAGAGGCCAGCCGACTCGAAGCCGCATGGGCCAGGAGGTTCATCCCGCTCCAGACGAGCCGGCCCTTCCCCAGCTGCCAGCGCGCGGCCACGATCCGATCGCCGACACGGACCAGCTCATCGGCGCCCGGCCGCAGGGCCCGGGCGCTGCTAGCTCCCCACCCGCTGGCCCCGTAAGCGAAAGATCCGAGGCGCGTCTCCGTGCCGCCCTGGACCGTCACCACCGCGGCGGGATCGAGCGCGCCCCAGGTCAGCGAAGCCACTGGCAACGAGCCCGGCGCCGCTCCCGCGTTCCAGTCGGGGTCGACGAACTGCCATCCGGTCTCGACGAAGACACTCCCGCCCTCGCGCGCGAATGAGTCCACGCGCGACCAGGCGGCGCCCGCGTCGTGATAGCGGTAGCCGAGCATGATGATGCCCGCGTACCGGCTCAGCTCGGATGGTGAGTAGTCGTCGATGTATGGCGAGCCTCCACGCACCAGCCAGGCTGACGAGAACGGCAGCATCCCCGAGGTCGCGTCCTTGAACACGGCGTTGTAGAGCTCAGGGGTGCTGGTCTGCGTGGCGCCCACCACCAGCACCGCGTTGCCGCCGGCCCACTCGGCCCCCAGCCCCGACGGCGATGGGTTCACAAAAGCGATCGGGTGGCTGCTGACCTGGGCCCATCCCATCTTGGCGTAGTCGGCCGCCTGGTCTGCCTGAGCCGGCGAGAGCACGACCGCGTCGATGCCCAGCGCCTGGGCGAGCTGGGTCTTGACCGTTGTCCCACTGTTCGTGAGCATGTTGTCCTCCATCCAGGAGGCGAGCTCCCTCGACGGGATGACCTGGTCGTTGTAGCTGTGTGTGATGCCGCCTCGGACCAGGTCGTGGAAGGCCATGTCGAGCGGCCCGATGTTTGAGTTGAGCTCGGCGCGTTGAGGCGGTATCGGGAAGATGGCGCCCAGGGCTGCCAGGTCTTGCTTGGAGGCGGGGCACGTCAGTTCGCAGCCGATTCCGGGCGGCCGCCACTGGGCCGGATCGAACAGCTGCGACGCCACCGGCGCGTACATGGCATCGCACGCCGCGTCGCCATGAACCTGGCACCACGCCTGCGTCTGGGCGATGAGCCCATCGTCGCCGTTCCAGCCGTACTCGTGCGGGTCGCCCAGCGTCAAGCCTGCGCACACCGGTGCGACCGACCTCGCCTCCGCCGTCCCACCGCATGCCTCCACAAGCTGCGGCAAGGAGAAGGTCGACGCCAGGCGGCCGTCTGCGCAGAGCGCAGACCACGCAAGGCTGGGTGTCGCACAAGCGTCCCCAGGGTGGCGCTGCCAGAGGTCGCGCACGTCCGTGGCCTTGGGCCACGCGGGCCCGTAGGCGAGGCGGTCGGGTGCGCCGACCCAGCCCGCGAACGCGACGATGTCGGCGCCGAGGACCAGCGTCAACGCGGCCGGCAGCGCGATCGCGACGCCAGTCCGTGCTGCGGACCGCCAGCCCCGGGCCGCGGCCCTGGCCAGCAGCGCCGGGGTCTCGAAGATTCCGAGCGCGGCGAGCGCCGGCGCCAACACTGTGAGCAGCAGCTGCAGCGGACGGTGAACGACCACTCCGAACTCCTTGAATCCGGGCAGGACGAAGAACGGCGCGAAGAGGTCGCGGTCGGCCATGAACACGAGCGAGACCAGGCCCAGTCCCCACCAGAGGCGAACCCTCCCTGCGCTGCGGATGAGCGGCAGCGAGAGCAAAGCGGGCAGGGTCACAGCGGGGCTCAGGCTGTACAGGTCGTCCCCCGTCCCCGTGCGGATCGGGTGCAGGGAAAGCAGCTGGGCCAGGCTGAACGCGGTCAGCCGGCCCGGATCGTAGGCGGTGCCCGGGCCGGCCCAGTGGGACCGGACGACGGACAGGTACTGCAGCTCGCCTCCGAGCCAGAACAGCGAGAGCACGACGATGCCAAAGAAGAGCGTTGGAACGACGGCCAGCACCCACCTCCACGCGCGTCCGGCGGACGCCCGTGGCAGCGCCAGCGCGTAGGCGGGCGCCACGACCAGCGGAGCCGCGAGCAGGTGCGGCGAGACGGCTCCGAGGGCGGTTGTCAGTCCCATGTACGCCACCGCGGAGAGTCGGAAGCGCCAACCGCGTTCGCCCGCCAGCCAGGCGAAGAAGAAAGCGTCGAGGGCGATCAGGGCGGGCACCAAGAAGACCATCCCCGCCCAGCTCGCGAAGAGCCCGAAGTGAGTCATCTCCACCCAACCCATCGGGCTGAGCAGGAAAAGGAACGCAGCCGCGAGTCCCGCCAGGCGGCGATGAAGGCGCCAATCGAAGAAGCAGTAGAGACCGAGCGCCGTCAGCGGCATCACGAGGAACTGGACGATCTGGCCTCCACCCTCGACGTTGGTGCTGAACACAGAAGACAGCGCTACCGCTCCCCAATGCGCGGCCAGGGGATACCCCTCTCGATAGGAGACGCCCATCGCGTCCCACGGATACCACCAGGGCAGGTTCGGGAAGGTCGAGGCCACCCAGGTGATCAGGTGAAGATGGAACGGAGCCTCCGAGCCCGCCATCCCCATCCAAAGGAGCTGCCAGCTGAGTACGTACGCGGTCGCCAGCACCACCGTGACGGCGACGGCCAGGCGGGCGGCGCCCAGGAGGGATGCCCCGAGCTTAGGCAGCGGCGGCTCCGTTGGCCGCGGCGCACTGCGCGGCGCTGGGCGGCGGCACGTGCACATCCTCGAGCAGCCACCCGTACTGCGAGACCGAGCCGACCTGCGTGAACCATCCGGGCTGGTCAGCGATGACCTCGAGGTACTGGGAGCGATCGCCGGGCACGGCCCAGAGGCGCGTGTGCGTGGCGGCAAGCCAGCACTGCATCAATGCGTCGCCCACGTCGGGGCGGCTCGTATAAGAGAAGTTCGGAAAGTAATAGAAGGGGTCGTACAGGGCGCTTACGACGTTGCGGCCGTCCAGTCCGTGGTATTCGACCATCGCGTAGAACATCGCAGGCTTGTCGGGCGGCAGGTTGAGCACCCGTCCGTGGTAGGTGGGCTGGTCGTAGACGTCCATCAGCTGCGCAGCAGCGGTTTGCGATTCCGACCACGTGGGCCGTGTCGCGTCATAGAGAGAGAGGATGGGCGACCACTCTGCCTGCGCCGAGACTACAACGACAGCGACCACCGCCCAGCTGACCACTGTGGCGCGGCGGCCATACCGGCGCGGCACGAGGTACAACAGCAGGATGGCAAGCAGGACGCCGGCGAACTCGTACGGGAAGAGGAAGAAGCGCTCCTGCCAGAACCAGGGCTGCCAGCTCTTGAGGTACGACGTGAGCCCCAGCGAGAGGCCCGCGTAGGTCAAGTAGCCGAACCCGAATGTCAGGAACATGTTGGCGGCCGGGCTTCGCCACAGAGTCCAAGCTAGACCGGCCAGCCCGGCCAGCATGAGCGCTACGAGGAAGGGCCTGGCGGCCACCTGGGCGGGAGTCAGGCCGGCCTGGAACTCCCACCTGCCGAAGATGTTCGCGAGCAGGTTCCAGTACACGGGGTAGATCGGGTCGCCTGTGCGGTCGAGGAGCAGCTTCATGTAGGCCGCGATCAGCGCGATCCAGGCGATCGTCGCCAGCAGCCGCTGTTGCGCGTGCGCCCGCCGCAGGTAGGTCGCCACCAGCATGCCGAGGCTGAAGATCCACGCTTCGGCTCGCGCCATGGCCGCCAGGCCCCACGCCACACCGGTCCAGAGGCCGCGACGCGGCCACAACCAGATCCCGAGCAGCACCAGTGCGATGCCCATCGGCTCGAGGAACCCGGTCGAGTCGACGAAGACATTGGTCGGCGCCAGGGCCGCGAAGAGGCCGGCCGCGATCGCCACGGGCAGGCCCCAGTGACGCCGGCACAGCGCAAACACGAGCACGACCGCCAGCGCGCCGAAGGCCACGCTGACGAGACGCACGATCACGACGTCGACCGATCCGGTGACGAAAAAGAGGGCGACCAGCAGCGCCGGGTGGATGAGGCCCCAGAAGTACTCGAGGCCCTTGAGGTCCCAGAGTCGGGGACCGTCTGGAGCGAACAGGCCGATCTGCTTGGTGAGGTAGGCAATCTGCCAGTGGTGGAAAACGTCGCCGTGCCAGCCGTCCCCGGGGTTCTCAGCGTCGGTGAGGACGAACACGGTGATGAGCCGGGGCAGCAGGGCCACTGTCCAGACCATCGCCCACGCCGGCCAGCGCAAGGGCGACAGGGCGGCGTTCACGTCGGTCCCGGTCTCTCCCGCCGACTCCACACCGTCGTCCTCCTCGTCCTCGTCGGCGAGAATCCGCGGGAGCCGCAGCTTCACGCGCTGGCCGCTTCCGCTGCGACCCGCTCGTGCGAGCGCGCCACCTCGAGGATCGTCCGCTCCAGAACGTCGGTGTGCCGCTCCCAGTCGAATCGCCTTGCCCACTCGAACGCGCGCTCGCCTGTGGCCTGGTTCTTCTCCGGGTCGTCGAGCAGCGCGACGATCCTCGCCGCGTAGTCCTCGACCACCAGCGGCTCGGCCAGGTGCCCGGTGCCCTCACCCACCGTCACGGTCGGACCCGCCTGATTCCACGCCACGACCGGCACTCCCTTGGCCATCGACTCGATCACGCCCATGCCGAAGTCTTCCTCCGGCGCCGGATAGACGTACACGGCCGCGCCTTCGTACAGGCGCTGCAGCTCGTCCTCGGTGATCGTGCCCAGGAACAGCACCGCGTCGCCAAGCCCGAGCTCTTTCACGAGCGCGTGCAGCTCCGCGGTGTGCGCGGTGGCCGGGCCGGGAATCACCAGCTGCGCGCGCGGGTGCTTCTCCCGGACGAGCGCCATCGCTCGAATCGCGAGGTCGAAGCGCTTCTGCGGATAGTGCCGGTTGGTCAGAAGCACGTACGGCCGGCGGATCGGGTAGCCGTTGATCGTCAGCCCGCCCGAGAAGCGCGACTGGAGGGACAGCGGATAGCCCGAGCTGACGACGTGGCACCCCGCCGGGCAGTCGATCGCGTCGCGCTTGTAGATGCCGCGGATGATGTCGCCGATGTAATCGCCGTTGACCAGCAGCTGGTCGGCCTCCTGCACCGACCTGCGATCGGCCCACGCAACGAATCTCGTCGCGCGCAGCACGATCGCGGCCAGCAGCCGGTAATCGGAGTTGACGAACCAGCCGGTCTGGCGGTCGATGCTGCGCGGGTAGACGAGCCGATTCGGTTGGTTGAGGTACACGACGTACGGCACGTCGATGAGGCGAGCCGCCCACCACGCGATCCACGCGCTGGGCTGGTTGCATCCGACGATCGCGTCGACGCCGCGGAACCGCCACGCATAGAGCGGCATGAGCAGCGACGTCGCTGCCATCTGCAACGCTTCGCGAAACGGAAACCAGCGCGGCAGCTGCGGCAGGAAGGTGCGCACCCGCAGGTCTTCGAGCAGGTCCGGGTAACAGCGCGAGGCGTCGACGGTCGGCGCGTAGCAGTCGACCTGGTAGCCGCGGCGGCGAAGCCCGAGCACCTCCTCGATCACGATCCGCTCGCCGCCTCCCGAGTACGTGAAGCCGCAATGGAAAACGGCCACGCGCCGCGGCGCGCCGGCTAGCGCCTGCCGCCGCCCACCCACAAGCAGGAACCCGAGCAGGCCCAGAACCAGCGCGTAGGCCGCTGTGAGTGCGTGATACACGACGATCGCACCGGCAGCGACCGCGGGCGCAAGGCCGAGCCCGCCACCAAGCACGAGCGAGCCCGCCACCTCGAGGTTGCCGAGGTAGCCGGGGCCTGCCGGAACCGCGAAGCTCAGCAGCAGCGCCGGGTACGCGGCCATCGCCTTCCACGTCGGGACGTCGACGCCGACAGCTGCGAAAAGCAGCGTGAAGTTGAACGCGTCAAGCAAGAGAGCCAGCGCCGTGAGTCCGGCGAGCCGCGCCGCCAGCGCCGGCGTCCACAGCCCGCGCGCTCCGGCGCGGAAGGCGAACGCCTGGCCGGCGAGCGCCGAGGAGATGCGAGCCGGCAGCACGCGGCGCGCGAGGGATGATCGCGCCACCCGCGGTCCGAGCAGCGCGGTGCCGAGCACCGCGCCGAGCAGTCCGACCGCAAGCGCCGTCGCCCCCAGCAGGCCGCGCGGGGCTGCGACCACGCCGGTCGCCGCGACCACCGCCAGCACGGCCAGCACGAGCGCCACGCCGGCGAGGTCACACGCCTTGTCGATGACGATGGTCGCCAGCGCTGAGCCCGCGGGCACGCGATGCCGGCGCCACAGCCACCATGCGCGCGCCGCGTCACCGGAACGGATCGGCAGCACGTAGTTCAGCAAGCCGCCGGCCGCGTTCATCGCAAACGCGCGCACCATCCCAACCGGCGCCAGCGACCGGAGCAGCCACTGCCAGCGCCGTGCCCGCATCACGCTGGTGATGACGAAGATCAGGACCATCAGCGGCAGCACCCACCAGCGCTGGACACGGATGTGCGCGGCCACGTCGGTCAGCGAAACGGTGCGGACCCACAGCCACAGCAAGGCCAGGCCGAAGGCGGTCTGAAGTCCGAGTCGTATCCAGCGGTTGCGCGAGGACGCGGTCGGGTTGGGACTTACGGAAGGCATTCAGTCGCGAGCTCCGGCTGGTCCGACGGTTCAGCCGGCAGAATCCAGCGCTGCACGAACATCCAGAAGGCGAACAGCCAGCCCACGACCAGCACGGTTCCGCCGTAATCGTGGAACAGGACCGCCACGGTCTGACCCCACGTGGCCGCCAGGGCCGCGACCGCCGCCACACGCAGCAGGTTGAGCAGCATCGTCCCCGCGACTCCGATCACCACGACCTGCACGCGGGCGTCGAGCGGCTGATGGCCGCGCAGGCCGGAGACGAAGCTGACGCCGAGCAGCACGAGGCTCTGCCAGCCGATGCAGTTCCACGAGATCAGGAGCACGTGCATCGAGCCGGTGCCGTCCCACACGACCATGTGGCTGCCCGACGCCGCGGCCTTGATGCCCACCGCGCTCAGCAGGCCGACGACCATGCGCGACTCGACCGGCACGATCGCCTGAAGTGGGTTGTTGACGCCGAGCTGCAGCGCCCATGCGGTGAGCAGGTCGTCGAACGTGGTCACCAGAGGCAGGATCATCAGCAGGGCGCAGGCCAGCGCGATCAGCGTCATGTTCACGGCGTCGCGGTCGGACCGTCTCACCGCACGATCCTTCGCACCGTGGCGAGCCAGCGCCTGCGCCCGGTGATAAGCGGGATCGCCAGCGCGATGCCGGCGAATGGGAGCACTGATTCCGGGACGATGGTGGACGGTGGCGTCAGTCGCGTGTCCGCCACGCCGGCAACGCCGTCATACACCATCGACGCAGGCTGCCCGGTGACGTGCGTGAGGACAACCTGGAGGCAGAGCGTGTCGCCGGCCGCGATCGTCAGAGCCGCCTGGCTCAGGCTCGTGCTGACGGTGAAAGGGCTTGTCGTGTTGAGGCCGACGGCACCGAAAGTCGTCGTCCATGTGCTGCCCACGTTCGGGATGGTGGCGGTGAAGCCGGTGCAGCCCGCGCCGGACACGACTCCCACGCTGACGGCGACAGTGTCGACGGTCTGGCTGTTTCCGCCCGAAAAGTACATGGTGAAAGACCACACGCCCGCGCTGACTGTCTGTGCCGGGAGGTTCGTGAAGGCGAAAATCGCCGTCGTGCCGCCGGACGACGAGGCGATCGTGCAAGCTGTCGTCCTGACGCCGACGCTCTGGTCCATGGTCGACGGCGTGCAGCCCGGAGCGGTGCCGGTGCCGTGCACGTACAGGGGGTTGCCGGCGGCCTGGCTGACCGGCGCGCGCATTGAGCCCCAGATGAGAGCGGCGATGGCCACAGCCATCGCGCCGATCACGATCCAGCCGAGGTGCCGTGACGGGCGCACCGGCCTCGCATAACTGACCGGCGGCGGCAGCGGCCGCAGCCTCGGCTCGCGCGCACCCAGCAGCCATCGCCGCAGCATGCGCAGGCGGCGGAGGTGATGGACCTCGTCGGTGATGTGACCGGTCTTCGGCGTCCGGAACCAGGGTCCCTCTTCCTTTCTGATGAGGCCCTTTAATGCAGCCCATCCTTGGAAAGGCACCAGCGCGATAGACAGCACCAGCGCGCCGACGACGCCCTGCAGCTCGCGCGCGCGCGCCTCTTCGAGGATGAGCCCGCCCAGGTTCATCAACGGCAGCGCGAAGATGTTCGAGAAGAGCAGCGACCAGCCAAGCACGGCCGTCCAGCCCGGCACGTGTGTCTGGAAGGCAACCTCCGCGACCAGCCAGCTGAGCGAGCCCACGACAAAGAACGCCGCCTGGAGGTAATAGGTGGCGTCGAACGCGAACTCGAGCTTCTCGATGGGGCTGACGAAGGACGACAACACGATCGGCCAGAACCACCTGCGGACGTTGTGCGTGTGGCCCTCGGCCCAGCGCATCCGCTGCCGCGCGAGACGCGAGAAGGTCGCGACGCACTCGGCCGGCGTCTCGGCCCACGGTGTGTAAGCGACCTTGTACCCGCGCGCGTAGAGCTTCAGCGTCAGCTCCCAGTCCTCGGTGAGGCTCGTGCCCCATCCGACCTGACGCAGGATGTCCGCGCGGATCATGTACGCGGTGCCGGCGACCATCTTCAACGCGCCCACCGCGTCCTGGAACGGCCGCTCCACCATGTAGCTGCCTGCATACTCGGCGCGGACGGCCTCGGTCAGCCAGCTCTCCGACTTGTTGAGCACGTGCCACTGGTAGCTCTGCACGGCGGCGATCTCATCGCGCCGTCGCGGCGCGCCGTCGCCGCTGCCCCTCTCATAGAAATAAGGAAGGAAGCGATCGATCGAGTCCGGGAACGGCATGGAGTCGGCGTCGAAGACGACGACATACTCCGCGCGCGAGTCCATCACCTTGAGCGCCTCACGCAGCGCGCCACCCTTGAAGCCCTGCCGGCTCGTCCTGTGCAGGATCTTGAACTTCGGCCGGCCGACCCACTGCTGCAGGATCTGTACCGACTCGTCGGTCGAGTCGTCGACCAGCACGACCTCGTACGCGGGGTACTCGAGCTGGTCGAGCGAGGTCAGCAAGCGCTCGATGACGCGCTTTTCGTTGTAAGCGGCGACGTGTACCGAGACGAACGGGTGGTAGCCGAGGTCGATGTGGAAGCCGTTGCCTCCGCCATTGCCGTTTCCGTTGCCGTTGCCCCGGCCGCGGCTGATGCCGATCAGTCCGGACGCATGCTGGCGCTCCGCCCCGATTGCGTCATGTCCGTTGCCGTTGCGCCGCCGGCCCGAGGGGAGGAGCGCCGACAGCAGGACAATGCCGGTGCTCAGGTAGTACTTGACCGCGTATGCGAAGAAGGCGCCGCCCAGGAGCAGTCCAGTGAAGGCAAGCACGTACGCGATGGCATCCCTCGTGTCGTGGACGTGCGCCTGGGCGAACAGCTCGACGGAGCCGCGGATGATGGCCAGCACCGGCAGGACGGCCGTGAGTGCCGCGATGAGCAGCACCGCATCGAGGATGGCCGTCCAGAACGCCTGGCTGGAGTCGGGACCACGGCGCAAGCCGACCACCGTCGCCGCTACCACGGCGAAGCCGGTGACGGCCGACGCCAGGCCGGCCGGCGCAGACCAGGCAGCGCCGAGGGGCGCCAGGGCGATGACCAACAGGCCGCACGCCACCAGGGCGGCGCCTCCGGCGAGGCCAAGAGCCGATCCGAAGCGTCCCATCAGGAGCGGCGGCCGTCTTCTCCGACGGGACCGTCCTCAGTGCACCTCGAAAGCGTGCATTGAAGAAGCGCCTGGCCTATGGCCAGGCGATTGACAGCCTCCCTTGGTCGGATCGTATTGTGCAATTGGGCGCTGTGGCAACGAATCATTAGCACGACGGGATCGGGATTGTAACCTCGACCCTTGGCATTTCGAGAGTGGCGTCGCAGGTTTGTCGTTGAAAAAGAGCGAAAAAAATTCTGTTGCGGGCTCGAATCCGGTCCTAGACTCAGATTGCGAGGCGGGCGACTCGTCATGCCCTACCCTCACTGAATAAGAACCTCACCCCCCGCAGCCAAGCTCGGTGCCGGTGTCGAGAAATCGCCCGGCCCGAGTTTTTTTATGCACCCCGACGGCTCTTCGCCGCCCAGTCCCTCAGCCCCTCGCCCCAATGCCTCAGCGGCTGCACGCGCTCTGACCCCAGGCAGCCGTTGAGGGGCCTCCGGGCAACGCCCGCAGAGACGCTTGTGCTGACCGACTCGACCGGCCAGTCGACACCGCACTCGGTCAGCACCGCGCGTGCAAACTCGTCCCAGCCGCAGCATCCATCGGCCACGACGTGGACGAGTCCCACCATGCCGGAGGCCGCTAGCGCGATGCTCGCCTCTGCCAGGTCTGGCGTGTAAGTCGGGTTTACTTTCTGGTCGGCGACCACCGTCAGCGGTTTGCCCGCGCGGGCCGCACGGACGATCCGGTCCGGGAAGCTCCCGCCCTTGGCCCTGGACCCGGTACTGCCGAACAGGGCCGCCGTCCTGATGACCAGCGCGGCCGGATGCTCCGCCAGCACCCGCCGCTCGCCCTCCGCCTTGGATCGGGCGTAGGCGCCCAGCGGTCCGACCGGGTCCGACTCGAGGTAAGGCCGGTCGAGCCGGCCGTCGAACACGAAGTTGGTCGAGTAATGCACCAGCAACATGCCCAGCGTCCGGCATGCGGCCGCAGCGTTGAAGGCGCCGTCGGAGTTGACCGACAGCGCCCGCTCGGGCTCGGTCTCGGCCCGGTCGACGGGGTTATAGGCGGCGCAGTTGAAGACGACCTCGGGACGGTGGCGCTCGAGCGCTGCTCGTACGCCGGCCGCGTCAGTGACCGAGAGCTGCTCCCGGGTCATGGCCACCGACCCGGGCACCAGCCGGGCCAGATCCGAGCCAAGCTGGCCCCCGGCGCCCAGCACCAGAGCCTTCAAGACCGCCTGGCAACCAGATGACGAGCCATGGGCACGATTTGTTAAGCGTGAGCTAAACTGTCCCTTAGCTGAATTGCCTTCACCCCTCCCTTGAGCCCTCCCTCTCCGGAGGGAGGGCCGGAGGTCCCGTCTGGCCGGCTGCGGCCGTCATCTCCCGAGCCGAATCCAGCAGCGCCGTCATCTCCTCCTCAGGCGCGGGACGGCCGATGAAGAATCCCTGAGCCGCATCCACCCCCGCCTCGATCAGCATCCCCTCCGCGTCGCGGTCCTCCACGCCCTCGGCGATGACGCGGAGGCCGAGGCTGTGGCCCAGGCCGACCGCCGCCTTGACGATCGCCGCTGCGTCCGGGTCGCCGGGCAGCGTCTTGACGAAAGAGCGGTCGACCTTGATCTCGTGGATCGGCAGCCGCTTGAGGTAGATGAGCGAGGAGTACCCGGTGCCAAAGTCGTCGAGCGAGAGCTGCACGCCCAGCTCGGCGAGCCGCTCCAACGCCTTTGCCGCCGGCGCGGACATCGCGGCGCCTTCGCTGACCTCGAGCGTGAGGCGGCGCGGCTCGACCCTCGACGTGGCCAGCGCCCGAGTGACGTCCTCGACGATCGAGTGATCGTCGAGGCAGTGCGGCGAGACGTTCACCGCCACCGAAAGGTCCTGCCCTGACGCGATCCACAGCGCCAGCTGCGCGAGCGCCGTATCCAGCACCCAGCTGGTCAAAGGCCTGATCACGTTCGTGTCTTCCGCAAGCGAGATGAACCGGTCCGGCGGCAGAAGGCCCTCACGCGGATGGTTCCAGCGCACCAGGGCCTCCAGCGCGTAGGTCGTGTGCGCCGGCAGCAGCACGATCGGCTGGTAATGCAGCACCAGCTCGCCCTGTGTCATCGACCGCCTGAGGTCGCCGGCGAGGCCCGATTGGCGCAGCGTCTGCCCCTCGTGCTCCGGCGAGTAAACGGCAAAGCCGCCGCCCGACTTTTTCGCGACGTACATGGCGACGTCGGCGCGGCGCAGCAGCGTGCCCGGGTCGTCGCCATGTATCGGATACATCGCGATGCCGATGGACGCGCCCGTCTCAACAGTGTGGTCGCCGATCGTGAAAGTGCCTTCGAGCGAAGCGAGGATCTTTCGCGCCGCCGCGACCACATTGTCCGGATGCTTGGCGTCCGTGCTCACGACCGCGAACTCGTCACCGCCAAGCCGCGCGATGGTGTCGGTCGCCCTCAACACGCCCTTCAGCCGCGCAGCGACCTCCTGCAGCAGGGCATCGCCGCGGTCGTGGCCGAGCGCGTCGTTGATGTCCTTGAAGCGATCGAGGTCGAGCAGCAGGACGCCGAACATCGTCTGGTTGCGGCGCGCGCCGAGCAGCGCCTGCCGCAGCCGGTCGCCGAACAGTGTGCGGTTGGGCAGTCCGGTCAGCGAATCGTGCAGCGCCTGGTACTCCAGCGCGTCGGTGTGCGCCTTGCGCTCGGAGATGTCGCGCACTGTCGCGATGAAGAGGCGACGCGACCCGACCTGCGCCGAGTTGACCAGGAACTCGAGTGGAAACAGGCTCGCGTTCTTGCGCTTGCCCATGGTCTCGAGGGCACCCGATGCGGGCAGGTCCTGCGCGAGCCTGCGCTCGACGTAGTTCGTGAAAGATCCGCGATGCGTCGTCGCGATGAGCGCGTCGACCTTCTGTCCGACCAGCTCCTTCTCGTCGTAGCCGAACAACCGGCTCACCGCGGGGTTGATCGAGTTGATCACGCCCGCCGAATCCAGCGTGACGAGCCCGTCGGACACGTTGTCGAGCACGGACCGCATGCGCTTTTCGCTCTCCTGCAGAGCAACTTCGGCGCGCTTGCGCTCGACGAACTCGCCAATCTGCGAGCCGATGTCGTTCATCACGCCCAGCAGCCCCTCGTCGAGATCACGCGGCGCCCACGTGGCCAGGGAGATCATGCCGACGACGCGGCGGCCGCTTCGGACAGGGAATCCGACGAGGCCGTGTAGCCCGACCGTCAGGGCAGCAGCCGAGCGAGGCGACGGATCCTTCGCCAGGTCGGTCAGCGATACGGGCCGGCTCTCCTCCCACACGTGGCCCGCCAGTCCCTCGCCACGACGGAAGGTGAACTGACTCGCCGTCGCCTCATAAGCGGAGGTATCGCGGCCGGGCCGCTTCCACGAGACGACGAAATGCATCACCTCGCGCGCCCCGTCGACCTCCCAGTACTCGCCGAGCTCCCAGTCCAGCGCGCGGCACAGCCCCTCGAGCACGTGCGGCGCAGCCTTGTCCCAGCCGGGTGACGTCACGAGGGCCTGCGTCACGGCGAAGCGCGCCGACTGCAGCACCTCCGCGCGCATGCGGTCGCGAATGTCGACCGCGACGGTCTGCACGTAAACGGCCTTGCCTTCGGCGTCACGCACCAGCCTGGCCGCGACGTCCACCCAGACCGACTGGCCGTCCTTGCGGATGTAGCGCTTGTCGATGCGATAGCCCGGCGTCTCGCCCGCTAACACCCGTCGCAGCGCGTCCTCGCTCGCCATCAGGTCCTCCGGGTGCGTCAGCTCCAGGACCGAGACCCCGCGCAGCTCCTGCTCGGTGTATCCCACGAGCTGCCGGAACGCTTCGTTGGTTGATGTCAGGCGCCCGGTGAGGTCGGCGAACGCCATGCCCGCCTGCGACTGCTCGAACAACGTCCGGAATCGGGTCTCGCTCTCGCGCTCAGCCTCCTCCGACCGGTGCCGGTTGGTCACATCGCGCACCACCGCGAGCAGGCGGCGCGGTCCCTCGGCCGCAAGGGGCCGGATCGAGGTCTCGACCTGGACGCGGCGGCCGTCCTTGGCGACAAGCGCCGACTCATAGTGCACGGGCACGTCGCCTGTGCCCCCCAGTCGCCTGGCGAGCTGGTCGGTGAGGCTCGCGCGCTGGTCGGCGGGCGCGAGGGCGATGAGCGAAGGCAGCGCGGCCAGCTCCTCGGCCGTGTAGCCCGTGAGCGTGATGTAGGCCTCATTGCCCGTCACAAACCGGCCGTCCTCGGTGATGACCAATCCCTCGCCCAGGTCGCTGATCGCGGCGAGCAGGCTCCCCTGGCGGCCCGACTGCGTGACGAGGTTGCGATCGACGACGTGGCGGGTGACGTACGCGAAGAGCACCAGGCCGAGGAGGACCAGGGTCCAGACGATCACCGACGCGACGGGCACCATGAGGGTCCCGATCGCCTCCACCCAAAGCAGACCGAGGCCGGCCGCGGCGATCAGCAGCACGTAGCCGATCTGCCCTGCTCCGTACCCCGAGTCCCAGTACAGAAGAAGCGCGGCAAAGGCCGCCACCGCCAGAGGTGGGAACTCGCCCTGCAGCCACGGACCCGCCAGTCCGAGAGCGGCAACGACCAACGCAACGTTGACGAAGACCAGGAAGAGCCGGACCGGCAGCATCCCGCCCCAGGGCATGCTGCGGATCCAGACCGCCGTTGTGGCGTAGACAAGGCCGACAGCGATGAGCGCGGCTTCCTGCTCCAGCACGCGGGCCGGCGGTCCGGAGGCGGCGATGCCGAAGGCGACGCCCCCGGCGATGGCGAGAAGCGCGACGGCGTTGAACAGCAGGAGGAAGCGGGAGCTGCCGCCGAACATGGGTGGCGGGCCCTGCGCGGGGGTGCGTTTGTGGCTGAAAAGCGGGTCAGGGACCGCCCGGGAGAGCCAAACGGCCAATTTGGGCGCAAGCGCCGGCAGGTTGGGCCCTCCTGAATGCATCGCGCACACGATAAACGGGCGGACCCGCCTCTTCGTGCGCCTCCGCGCAGCCGCTTACTTGCGGGTCTTGCTCTTGCCCGTCGGCTTGCTGGCGGCCTTCGGCCGCTGCGGAACGGTCCGCTTCAGCGGCGTTCGGTGCCCGCCGTGCGTGGGGATCTTGTGGCTAAGGGCCGCGTCCCCTTCGGGTCCGTCCGGCTGGGTGCGAACCGGCTGCGACTTCGCGCCGGCGGCGTGGAGGGCGCGGAGCTTGTCCAGGCGCTCCTTCTTGGCGGCCAGGGCCGTCCGAAGGGCGTCGGAAAGCTGGCTGTCGTTCATCGGCACCACCCTCAGGCGGGCCTCCAGCTCGCGGACTTCCACCTCCGCTCGGGTCAGTTCGAGATCGATCGTCCTAGCCACTAATCCCTCTCACGGTAATTCAGGGAATTTTGATACCCAACTAAGTAACTACTGAATCAGCACCCAGGTTATGCCGCGGACCCCCTCTGAATTCGACCCGTTTGGCGCCAAACCCGCCTCTGCTTCCGAAACCAAGGGCCTGTTTGGCGCCAAACGTGGCAGCTGCTAGTCAAGGCTTATCGAGTCGCGTAGGCGCTCGAAAAAGCCTTTCGACACCTTCTCCGGCTTCCCCGTCAGGCCCCCGACCTTCCGCAGGAGGGCTTTCTGCTCCGCGGTCAAATCCTTCGGGACCACGATCTGAATCAGCACGTACTGGTCCCCGCGGCGGCCCGACCGGACGTCCGGCATGCCCCGCTTCGCCAGCCGGAAGGTCTGGCCGTACTGGGTTCCCGCCGGGATGGCGATCTCAACAGGCCCGTCCAGCGTCGGCACCTGGATGTGGTCGCCGAGCGCCGCCTGCACGAAGTTCACGCGCAGCTCGTAGATGGTGTCGTTGTCGCGCCGGGCGAGCTCGGGGTGCGGCCTCACCCGTAGGACCACGTACAGGTCTCCAGGCTGGCCACCACGAATTCCGGCCTCGCCCTCGCCCGACAGCCGGATCTGGGATCCGGTGTCGACGCCGGCCGGAATGCGGACGGAGAGCCTTCGAGTGCGCTGAACCCGGCCGTGGCCGGCGCACTCTGCGCAGGGGCTCTTCAGTACCCGGCCGCCGCCACCGCAGGTTGGACACGTGGTCGCCGTCACCACCGATCCGAAGATCGACTGCTGCGCGCGTCGCAGCTGCCCGGAGCCTCCGCACGTTGCGCACGTGTCGGCGCCGGTTCCCGGCTGTGCGCCCGAGCCGCCGCATGTCTCGCACGTGGCGAGCCGCGGCACCTCGAGCTGCTTCTCGACGCCGGTGAACGCCTCCTCGAAGCTGATCGTCAGGTCGTAGCGAAGGTCATCGCCGCGGTTGGAGCGCTGACGCCGCGAGCGGCTGCCGATCCCGCCCCCGAAGAAGGTCTCGAAGAGGTCTGCGAAGGGCATGTCGGTGAAGTCGACCGCCGGCCCGCCGCCGAAGTCGGACGCGGCATGTCCGAACAGGTCGTAGCTGCGACGCCGGCTCGGGTCGGAGAGAACGGTGTACGCCTCGCTCGCCTCTTTGAAGCGCGTGGCGGCCGCGGCGTCGCCCGGGTTGCGATCCGGGTGCGACTCCATCGCGATCTTGCGGAACGCGCGCTTCAGCTCGTCGGGCGAGGCCTGGCGGCCAACCCCGAGGACTTCGTAGTAGTCCCGCTTGACCGCCAACTCAGCCGCCCGTCAGGAGTTGTTGGGCGTGGCAGCGCCCGCGGACGGCAGCTCGGGCCGGCGCGAGACCTTGACCAGCGACGGACGCACCACCCGGTCGCGGATGCGGTAGCCACGGCGCAGCTCGGTCACCACCGTGTCCTCGGGATGCTCTTCGGACTCGACGTGCCCGATGGCCTCGTGGTACCGAGGGTCGAAGCGCGAACCCACTGAAGGGATCGGCTCGAGGCCGTGCGTGGACATCACCTCTTCGAGCTTGCGCACGCTCAGCTCGATGCCTTTGGCCCATGCCTCGTCTACGCCCTTCGGCTTGTGCTCGAGCGCGCTGCGCAGGTCGTCGAGCACGGGCAGCAGCCGGCTGATGAGGTCGGACGACGCGTGCTGGATCGTGTCGAGCTGGTCCTGCCGAGCGCGCTTCTTGAAGTTCTCGAAGTCCGCGGCGAGCCTCAGATGGCGCTGCCTCGCGTCGGCCACGTCGGCCTCCAGCTTCTCGCGATTGGCGGCTTCGCCGGCGGCCTGCTGCTGGGCGATGCGCGCCTCGAGGCGAGCCTCGATCGGCGACATATGATCGCTTTCGGGATGCTCGGGCGGGTGCTTGCGCGTGGTCATCTCTGCGGCTTTCTTACCAAACAGGCGATGTGAGCCAAACCATAGACTTCAAGGAAGTCATGGCCAAAACGGCTCTCATCACGGGCATCACGGGGCAGGACGGTTCGTATCTGGCCGAGCTCCTTCTCGGGAAAGGCTACGAGGTGCACGGCGTGGTTCGTCGCTCATCGACGATGAACCGCGGCCGCATCGACCATCTCCAGCATTCCAACCCCAGCCATCCTGAAGGCTCGAAGTTCGTCCTCCACTACGGAGACATGACGGACTCCGGCGGCCTCAACCGGCTGGTCAAGACCGTGAAGCCCGAGGAGATCTACAACCTCGCGGCGCAGAGCCACGTCGCCATCTCGTTCGACCAGCCCGAGTACACCGGCGACGCCGACGGGCTCGGCACCACTCGGCTGCTCGAGGCCATTCGCACGATGGGCCTGCCGACCCGCTTCTACCAGGCGTCGACGTCGGAGATGTTCGGACTGTCGCCGGCGCCCCAGAGCGAGACCACTCCGTTTCATCCACGCAGTCCTTACGCCGTCGCCAAGCTGTACGCCCACTGGATGACGGTGAACTACCGCGAGGCGCACAACCTGTTCGCGTGCAGCGGCATCCTCTTCAACCACGAGTCGCCGCGCCGAGGCGAGAACTTCGTCACGCGCAAGGTCACGCGCGGCATCGGGCAGATCCTCGCGGGCAAGTCGGACAAGCTGAGGCTCGGCAACATGGACGCCAAGCGCGACTGGGGCCACGCCCGCGACTACGTCGAGGCGATGTGGTTGATGCTGCAGCAGGACCCCGCCGACGATTACGTCGTCGCGACCGGCGAGATGCGCTCGGTGCGCGACTTCGTCGCCGCGGCATTCGCGATGGTCGGTCTCGAATGGCAGAAGTACGTGGTCGTCGACGAGGCGTACATGCGTCCCGCCGATGTGCATGAGCTGCGCGGCGACGCGTCGAAGGCAATGAAGGTGCTCGGCTGGAAGCCGAAGACGACATTCGATGAGCTAGTGCGCGAGATGCTGGAGCACGACCTGGACGTCGAAGGCGTGGTCCCCTCGCAGCACCTGGTCCCGGCCTGAGGGGCTGGAGCTAGACCCCCACCTCGGCCATCCGTTCACTCGCCGCGTGCGCAACCGCGCGCAGCCGCGCCACCGTCTGGCTGTAGGCCATGCGCGTCGGACCGATCACGCCGAGCACTCCCTTCAGCCGGTGCGACGGACCGTAGTTGGTGAGCACCACCGCGCAACCCTGCAGCTGCGCCGACGTGTTCTCGGACCCGATCACTATCTGCAGGTCGGACTCGCCGATGAGCTCGCGCAGCAGCACGGTCAAGTAGCGCGTCTCCTCCAGAACCTCGAGCACCCGCTGCAGGCGCGACGACTCCGCGAACTCCGGCTGGCGCACGAGGTTGCGCACGCCGTCGTGCACGACCAGGTTCTCGGCGCCCTTCTCGTACTGGTCAAGCGCGGCGACGATGCTGCCGACGACCTCCTTCTCCAGCCCGAGCTCCGAGTTCTGGTAGTGCCGGCGGACATCGTCGCTGAGGCGCCCGGCGAGCGCGTGATTCAGCTTCGCGGCCAGCCGCGTGAGCGCCACCTGGGTGGCCGGCTCCGAGACGTGCAGCACCTGCTGCCGCAACAGGTTGCCGTCCAGCAGCAGGATGAGGAGAACCTCGGTCGGCTCCAGCGAGACGACGTCGACGTGCTTCATGCCCGCCTGCGATCCCTGCGGGGCGCTCGCCACGGCCGCGTTCTGCGTGACCGCGGCGGCGGTCATGGCGACCTTCTCGACCAACCCCTGCACGTCCGACGGCGCCTTTACCAGCTCGTCGCGGATGTACGTCCTCACGGATTCGGGCACGGCCTCGAGGTCCATGAGGAAGTCGACGAAGTAGCGGTAGCCGTGGTCTGTCGGGATGCGGCCGGCAGAGGTGTGGGGCTGCGCGAGGTAGCCCGCCTCCGCCAGCTCGGCCAGCTCGCTGCGGATCGTGGCCGAGGACAGGTTCACGAAGTAGCGACTCTGCAGCGCCTGCGACCCGACCGGCACTGCGCTGGTCGTGAACTCGTTCACGACCGCCCGGAGGATCGCCTGCTTACGGAATTCCATGGGCGATTCAGAGTACCGCCAGCGCGATCTGGTTGTGCAGGTCCATGCCTCGGCGAGTGGGCGTGACCCTCCCGTTCGAGCGCTCGATGAGACCGGCCTGTGCCAGCATCGCGAGCTCGCTTTCGAAGCCGCCCGGCACGGCCGTTCCCGCGGCCGTCCGCAGACCCAGCATCAGCGCCTCCGCCCGCGTCTTGCGCGCGTCGAGGTCTTCGCCATCTGCGATCGGGTCGGGACAGGCGGCCACGTACTCGCGCGGGCGCGCGACGTTCCACCACCGCCGTGCGGACGATCCGTCGGTGGCGTACGAATGCGCGCCGGCTCCGGCGCCGTAGACCGGCACGCATCGCCAGTACGCGAAGTTGTGCCGCGACTCGAATCCGGGCTTTGCCCAGTTGGAGACCTCGTACCGGCTGAAGCCCGTCGCCTCGAGCTCGCGGCACGCCGCGTCCAGCTGGTCCCACTGCAGGTCGGGCTCGACCTCCGGCAGGCGGCCTTCGGCGCGCCGGCGAAACAGCAGCGTGCCCTCCTCGAACGTCAAGCAGTAGGTCGAGACGTGGTCCGGTCCGAGCTCCAGGCCGCGGCGCAGCGTCTCCAGCCACGACTCGAGCGACTGGTACGGCACCGCGTAGATGAGGTCGATGTTGATGTTGCGCATGCCGGCCTTGCGGGCGAGACCGAATGCGTGCGTCGCCTGCGCTGCGTCGGTTCGTCGCTCGAGCACCGCGAGCGCGCGCCCGTCGAATCCCTGCACGCCGAGGCTGAGCCGGTTGACACCACCTTGCAGCCAGGCCTCGAGTCTCGCCTCGTCGGTGCTGCCGGGGTTGGCCTCCAGCGTGACCTCGGCGTCGGGCTCGACGTCGAAGGTGGAGCGGATGTGGTTGAGCACAATCGCGATCAGCTCGGGCGGCAGCAGGCTCGGCGTGCCGCCGCCGAGATATACGGTCCGCAGCTTTCCAAACGGACGCGCCTCACGGGCGGCGGTGAGCTCGGCGTTCAGCGCACTCACGTAGTCCGGCATCAGACGGTCCATCCCGGCGTATGCGTTGAAGTCGCAGTAACCGCACTTGTGCCGGCAGAAGGGAATGTGCACGTACAGGTGCCGGAACGGTTGCGTGGTCATACTCCCTTGATCGTGTAACGCTGGCCACGCGCCGTCTCGAGCTCGCGCTGCAGGAGCTCACCTGCGCGCCGCTCGTTGGAGACCACCTCGCGTATGCGCGACGCCATCCGATCCTCGACGCGCGCGATCTGGCGCGAAATCTGCGCGACATTCGCGCCGTGATGGCTGCGGTAGCGTTCGCGCTTGCGCCACAGCCGCGCGTGCTCGTCGCGAAGGTCGGCCATCGAGCGTCGGACTCGGCAGTCGAGGCACAGCTGGTCCTGAGTCTCGGAGCTGGGCACCTGCTTGCCGCAGTCGCGGCAGAACACGAGGATCGAGCTCACGCCGTCTTCAGGTCCGCGACGACCGCGCCGCTCAGCTCCCGCAATCGATCCGGCGGGATCTCGAACACGGAGTCAGGGCGGCCCGCCGCCGCCCACACGACGTCGTAGCCGAGCAGGTCGCGATCCATGAACACGGGCACGTCGGTCGCATGACCGAAAGGCGGCACGCCGCCGATCGCGTATCCGGTGGCGCTGCGCGCGGCCTCGGCGCCGGCCTTGGTCACCGGCTCGCCGGCCACTGAACCGAGGCGCGACTCGTCGAGGCGGTTGCTCCCGCTTACCAGCGCCACGACGGGCGCCCCCGCGGCCATGAACACGAGGGATTTCACGATCTGGCCGACGTCGCAGCCGACCGCGCGCGCCGCGTCGGGCGCGGTCCGCGTGCCCTGAGGGAACTGCTTGACCGTGATGCCCAGGCCGGAGCCCGCCAGCCAGGCCTCGAATCGACCCACGGGACCGAAGCATACCGGCGCATAGGTCGCGGACCGGAAGACCCTCGCCGGATCTTCGGCGCCCATGCGGCCGATCTGCGGGCTCGCCGCTTCGCGGGTCTCCTGCGCTGCTCGCTCACGCAGATCTCCAATGCGCTCGCTCCGCTGCTCGGAGCTTCACCCGCATCTCAGCCACCTGGATCACCGAATCTCTCGCCGAGGGCTTCCGGCCGCGACCTAGAATGGCCATCCCGTGAAAGTGGTCGTCACCGGCGCGGCCGGCTTCATCGGCTCGCACCTCGTGGAGCGCATCCTCAGCGACGGCCACGAGGTGGTCGGCATCGACGGTTTCACCGATTACTACGCGCGCGCGGCGAAGGAGCGCAACGTGGGCCAGGCCCGCACGCACAGCCGCTTCCGATTTGAGTCGCTCGACCTTTCGCAGGACGATCTCTCGTCGGCGCTCGATGGTGCCGAGATCGTGTACCACCTGGCCGGCCGCCCCGGCGTTCGCGCCGCGCCGATGCAGTTCGACCAGTACCTGCGCGAAAACGTGATCGCCACGCATCACCTGCTCGACGCTCTCAAAGACATGAAGCTGAAGTCCTTCGTCTACGGTGGCTCGGCCTCGGTCTATGGCGACGCGGAGGTCTTCCCCACCGCCGAGACCACCGTGCCCGCGCCGCTTTCGCAGTACGGCGTCACCAAGCTCGCAGGCGAACACCTCGCTTACGTCTACTGGAAGAACTACCGTGTGCCGGCGGTCAGGCTGCGCTACTTCTCCGTGTACGGGCCGCGCATGCGCCCTGACCTGATGCTCGCGAAGGCGATGCAGGCGATGAACGACGGCCGCGTGTTCGACGTGTACGGCGACGGCGAGCAGACCCGCGACTTCACGTACGTGACGGACGCCGTGGACGCGACGGTGCGAGCTGCTGAGCGCGGGTCGCCCGGCGACCTCTACAACGTTGGCGGCGGAAGCAGCGTCTCGGTCAACCAGGCGCTCGACGTGCTGGCCGAGGTGGCCGGCATGCATCTCACCCGCCGGCATGTGCAACGGCAGCCGTTCGACCACCGGCGAGCCGGCGCCTCGATCACGCGGGCGCGCATGCAGCTCGAATGGGAGCCGGGGACTTCACTGCGCGAAGGCCTCGAGCGCCAGTGGCACTGGTTTCTCGAGGCCCAGGAGCAGAAGGCCTCGAAGGCCTAAGTCCCTCCCCACGTGTGAAGCTCCTATGTCAAGCCGCGACCGCAACTTGTGCGGTTGACCGCTTTAGCTGGTCCTGACGAAGGCGTCGGTAGACCTCGTCCGAGATCTGGCGCCGCAGTGCTCGTATGGCTTCCGTTTTGGTGTTGCCCATGGTCAAGCGACGAGCAACGTAAGCCGACGCCGGTCCTCCAAGCCGGATCTGAGTAATGGCGATGCGGTGCAGGGCGACGTTGAGCTGACGGTTGCCGCCGCGGTTGAGCCGGTGACGATTGTGGTTACCGGACCAAACCGGAATCGGGGCCGTGCCGTTGTGCATGGCAAAGGCGGCGCTGGAGCGGAATCGACTGACGTCGGCGGTCTCCGCCAGCAGCTTGGCAGCGCTCAGCGCAGCGCAACCGGGCAGGCTGAGCAAGCTCGGTGCCAGCTCCCGGGTGAGGCTCTCGAGGCGCTGCTGCAATCGCTTCACCGACTGGGTCAACTCAGCCAGCCGAACCACTAACTCGCAAGCGATTTCAGCGACTACTCCAGTGTGCCTTTCGAGCCGACGGCTGACCTCCGCCAAGACCACGCTGCGCAGCAGTCCACTGGCCACAACCTGGTAGCCCGGCTCCAACTCATGTAGATGCCAGAGCAGCCGATTCTGTATTCGAGTTCGCTCCCCGACCAGGTCTTCGCGGTGGTCGATAAGGAGTTTGACTTCGCGCTCCCTGCCTTCAAGCTGGGCCACCGGGAGATGGGGTTCACGCAACGCGGCACGCGCCACCGCAAGCGCGTCTATGGGGTCCGACTTGCCGAGCTCGCGACTGCTTCGGCGCACGCTACCCATCAGCTTCGGCGAGACCTGAACCACCACCTCACCAGCGCTCAATAGCTGACGTTCCAGCATCCGCGACAGATGTCGGCAGTTCTCCAGCGCCCATTGCCGCTCCGACCATTGACGGGCCCAATCCAACGCCTCCAGGTGGCCGCTCACGGTCGCCGCCACCCGGCGTTCTGCGAGCTGACATCCGTTCTGGTCGACCACGACCAGGGTGTGCGTGCGCTTGTGGCTGTCGCAGCCAAATGTCACCATGTTCCTGTCTCCTTCTCGTGGGGATACAGGACCGGTCGGCGGACACGCCTGAGTTGGGGCGGATCCACGCTCCTATGAAGTCACGCCGGCCGGCCCATTCCGTCCGGCGGGCGGCAATTCACACGGAAGCCACGTCAAGCCGACGAGCAGGGAGGTTATGAGCCAACCCGCCGAACCCAACCAACCCTGACACTCAGGGGAGGTTAGGAGGGGGCGTTAGACCAGCCTTTCCTCCAGGCTGATCGGCACCGCCTTCAGCGCCTGCGACACCGGGCAACCGGCCTTCGCCTCCTCGGCCAGCTTGTGGAAGTCGGCGGCGTCGATGCCCTTCACCCGGCCGCGGACGCTCAGCCGGATCTGCGTGATGCCCGTCCCCGGCACGAAGTCGACCTCGGCGGTGGTGTCGAGCCGCTCGACCT